>Ga0209337_1004084_pt1 | contig 10167 bp, 6 predicted proteins | sample LinPmetageLP53_FD_184044 | JGI IMG/M metagenome (GOLD analysis project Ga0209337, IMG submission 184044) | Marine viral communities from the Pacific Ocean - LP-53 (SPAdes) (version 2) | ecosystem: Environmental > Aquatic > Marine > Oceanic | place: Pacific Ocean | collected 2010-02-08 | reverse complement strand
AGAAGTTTACTTTCGGTATGGATGAAAACTACAAGAATCAGCTGGCTGAGAAAAACACTCGCCTTGACGAGTTTTTCGATCCTTATGTGCGAGAGGACGGGAGCTGGGATTACGACACTCTGAATATGCACAGAGCTGTGATTGACAACGTAGAAAGCATTGTCCAGTCTGTTTACAGACAGGGTATGTCTGACGGTCAGCGCGGCATTGTGAATAAAGCAGCGAACGTGTCTTCTGCGTCTCCAAATCAAGGGCAAGCACAACCACAATCAGATCCTTTGGCTGATCAGCTTAGACAAGCTCTCGGCATCAACAGAGGCTTTGGAAACATTAATAACTAACAACAACTATTATGGCATTTGCAAAAGCAAACGTTGGAGCAACAAACATCGGACCAAAAGGCTACGATGCTACTCCATCAAATTATACAACTCTTGGGTCTCTTATTGACCCAACTAAACCAGATGTACGCGACCTGTACATCCAAACTTTCGGCGACCAGGGTATCACTGGTCTCCTCGACGTAACAGGTGCTAAGCGCTCTGCTGGTACTGCCGACGAGGTACATTGGTACGAAGAGGGTCGAATGAACAAAAAGATCCGCATCGATATCGTTGCTTCTACTGCTGTAGCTACTATCGATCAGGTTGACGGCGCTACGCCTGTTGGCTTTGCTGACGAGCACGTTCGTGCAAACGACGTTTTGTTGGGGGACGACGGCAAAAGATACATCGTCATAGGTACGATTTCTAATAGCGCACTTACTTTTAAATTGGCTAGGCTCAGCCAGGCTGCTTTGGCTAACGATACTGATTTGGTTTGCACTGTAATCGGTAACGCTTACGGTCAAGGAACTGGTCAACCTGCCAGTCCATTTGAGATGTCACTAACCTTGAGAAAGAACCCTTACATCATTTCTAAGGAGACCTTCCATGTTAATGGTTCTCAGGCAACTAACATTGGTTGGTTAAATGTCAACGGACAAAACATGTGGTACTTGAAGGGTGAGATGGACGCACGAAAAAAGTTTATGAATACTCGTGAAGGCATGTTGGTGTTCGGTGAAGCCAAATCTGCTTCTGGCGCCCCTAGTGCCAGTGCTGGAACGACTACTCCTAACGGCTTAGTAACTGGTTCTGAAGGTTACTTCCAGGCTGTTGAAAACAGAGGCATTGTTTCAGGAAGTGCTGGCGATCAAGCTTTCGGTGCTGGACAGATCAACGATCTCGACGGTATCCTGTTGGCTCTTGACGGCGAAGGCGCTCCAAGCGAGTACGCTATGTACGTAAACAGAGGAACTTCGTTGGCTATCGACGACATGATCGCAGCTGGTATCTCTGGTACTGCTAATTTGACTGCTGGTTTGCCAGCTCAGTTTGGCGCATTCAACAATGACGCTAATATGGCTGTAAACCTCGGATTCAAGTCGTTCCAGCGTGGTGGATACACTTTCCACAAGCACGACTGGAAGTTGTTGAATGATCCTTACCAAGCGGGTCACACCGATTACCAGGGTGCTTTGATTCCATTGGCGAACGTAGTAGATCCTAAGTCTGGTGGCTCTAATCCTTCATTGGAGATGAACTACAAGGCTGCTGGCAACTACTCTCGTGAGATGGAGCACTGGGTAGAAGGCGGTGGAGTCCTTGGATACGCTACAAATGGAGACGACGTGGCTAAGTTCCACTACCGCTCTGAATGCAACTTGTGTGTTCGCGCTGCTAACCAGCACGTTGTGTTGAAAGGTAACACTTTCACTAGCTAATTAGACTGACGTTGCTAACGGGAGGGGGAATAGGCCCCCTCCTTTTAGCTTTTTTTATTTAAAATTCAATTCAAATGACTACAGAAACAACCCCTAAGCGGGGTCGACCCGCAAACCAAAAGCCAGCACAGGCTAAAGCACCCCAAAAAGAGATTTTTAAAGAGTACGTATCTACTGAGAAGAGGGTAGTTGAATACGAGCTGTTAGAGTCAGGAGGCATAATGTTTATGCTAAAGGCTGGCCCAGTGTCCGTATATGACAAGAGCACAGACTCAATTCGATCCATTAGATACATCCCGCAAGAGAACACGGTGTATACCGAGGAGCAAACAGCTGCTCCGCTGAAGCGTCCTATTATTTTCCAAAAGGGAAAGCTTTTTGTGAACCCAAGCCAGCCGAACTTAGCCAAGTTCATGTTTATGCATCCAGGCAACCAGCTCAACGGAGGTAAACTTTTCAAACAAGTGGACATGTCGAAAGACGCATCTGAGGATATGACCAAAGAGTTTAAGGTGGTTGACGCTTTGAATCTGTTGCGATCTAAGCCAGTTTCTGACTTGCTCGCAGTAGCAACAGCCCTTAACTTCAAGACAGACCGCCCTATGGATGAGATCAAGCACGACCTTATGGTTTACGCAAAAAAAAGCCCAGGTTCTTTTATTGAATCATTTGATAACCCAATAGTTGAAGCTAAAGCTCTCGTCAGAAAGGCTATCGATTACGGAGCAATTTCCGTATCAAACGGAAAAGTGTCTTGGACGGACACAAACAACTATATTCTTAGCATCCCTGCTGGTAGAGATGAAACTGATGTAATTGCAAGGTACTGCCTTACCGAGGAAGGATCTTCTTTGATTGGCGAGATCAAACGCCAGTTGCAATAAGCGTTAGTATGTACTGAAAGAGCCTCCGAAAGGGGGCTTTTTCTTTTTCGTATATTTGCTTCATGGCACAAGCACATGGAGCTAGCATATCGTTAGTGTTTGAAACCGTTAGGGATCTTGCTAATAAGGATCGTAATGGTTTCGTCACGGACACTGAGTTTAATTACTTAGCTAATATTGCTCAGCTAAATATATTTAACGGGTTATTTGACGAGTTGAAAGACGCTAAAAGGCTGTCTCGTTCTGGGTTTAACCCCATGCGGGATAAATCTCGTATTAAACGAATCGAGGAAGATCTGGCGTTTTTTTCTAAAAAATCTACCGTATCAAAAACATCTGGGTCTTTTTTAAAACCAGTCGATTTGGCTCGGATTATAAGCGTATCTACTGCGGGAAGTATACTGCTAGATCAGTCAACCAAAAAGCCTATTGAGCTCTGCTATGACGAAGAAAAGATTGAAAGAATTCTTATCAGCAACTTAAGCGCACCTACAGAAGATTTTCCTGTAGCGCTTGTTTCTGAAAGTGTTCAGGTTTTTCCAACGAGCATTAACAAGGTGGAAATTCGATACTATAAGTATCCAGAAAGCAGGAATGCTACTACTGGGGAAAGGCTTTCTTCTCTCCCTCATCACGCCCAATTCGGTACAAAAAGAAATTTTGAGCTTCCAGAGCACTACACCTCGGATTTAGTTTACGAAATAGCGAGAATGGTCGGTATCAACTTAAGGGATGCTGATCTAGCTACTTACACTGATCAGGAAATGAAGACTAAGAAACAAGCAGAAACATACTAATGGCTAGAAATACTGTACCCTTAGATCAGATTATAAGCGATTTCGTTATAACACTAGCTGATGACGATTATGCTGGAAGCGCTTCCGATACGCAAATCAGAACGCATGCTCTCCGAGGTATTCGTGAGATGGGCTTTGATATGTCTAGAAAGATTCGCTCTTTAGTACTAGCCGTTAACAGCGCAAATAATACTGTAGAGCTCCCAGATGATTTTGTAGATTGGAGTAAGGTAGGCGTTGTTGGCTCGGATAACTTAGTGTACGTCCTTGGAGAAAACAAAAACATAAACTACTCTCAGTCATATGCTGATTCATCTGGATTAAAGACGTCTACTTCTGCTACCGCTAACGATAATGATAATGACGGAGTGTTTGACAGGATAGACGCTAAAACGGCGACTACTGGAAGCGAGACATCCGCTAGCTCTAACTCAGCTGTGTTTAGGGACTACTACTATGGCAATCAGAACGCTGTCTACGGAGCTGGAGGTGGTAGATATAGAGGTGAGTTTAGAGTAAACTTAGATCAGAATAGAATTGAGATTAGCCCTATTTCTAATGTATCGGAAGTAGTGATTGAATATGTTGCTGACGAGGGACGCTCTAAGAACCCCTCAGTTCACTTATATCTTGAGGAGGCTCTAAGATCATACATGTACTATAAGATCGTTGAACGTAAGGCTTCTGTGCCAGCCAACGAAAAGGCTAGAGCTCGTCAGGAGTACTACAACGAGCGTAGAAAAGCCAACAGCCGTATTAAGTCCTTTACTAAAGAGGAGGCATTGAAGACGATTAGAAAGAATTTCAAACAGTCACCTAAGTTCTAATGGCGATTGATAAAATGATACCACGCTTCCTTGTCAGCGATAAGGACGAGCGTTTGCTGAAAGAGGGTGCCATGACGCATGCTCTTAACGTCTCTATATCTGAAGACGGGGATGGTAGTGAAGGCGTTATTAAGAATGTAAAAGGAACTTCGAACGCATTAGCAGTATCGGGTTCTGAGTTAACAGCTAGCGATGACGTTACAGTTATAGGGCAGGTGTCTGATCCTCAGAGAGGTTTTATTTATTTCTTTGTAGCCGACAATTCAGGCTCTTCGCAGGACGCTATTTATCAGTACAATGCTAAGTCTACAGCCAACGAGGGATTAGCCGCGAACAGTTATAGGATAGTTTTTAAAAGTCCCTGGTTAAGTTTTGATCACCTTGGCTTTATAAAAGCTGACGTCGTAAACGCAGCTTTTCAGCAGGACGGCAACCTACAAAGCGTTATTTACTTTACTGATGGTTTAAACCCACCAAGAAAAATAAACGTAGAGAGGGCGATATCTGGCGATTTCACCAACATGTCAAACCCTAATCTCGATTTTGCTTTAAGCTCTATTAAGGCGGCGCCTAACAGCCCCCCTACAGCACATTTTGAGACGGACGCTAATCTAGATATAAACAACTTTCTTAGCGATTCTTTTCAATTCGCCACTCAAATTGTCTATACGGACGGAGAGGAGTCTGCTATCTCTCCTTATTCTAAACTTTTTTATTCAAAATCCATAGCTCTTCAAGGCTCTGAGAGTAACGCTACTTTACAGTATTTTGAAAATGTCTGTTCGGTAAAATTAAACTGGAGCCCAGTGCCTTCTGACGCAGATCATATTTCAGATGTAGACAGAATACGTCTTATAGCTAGGGCGGGTAACACAGGCGCTTTTTTTGTGGTCGATGAGTTTTCTCCTTTCGCCAATATAACTAGGGATATATACGACGCCAGCAATACTGTTATTTTTAATTCCGCTACTCAACGTTATAGGTTTTACAACGAAGGGGTTTACCCTGCTGTTCCTACAACAACGGTTGATAAGATGTACGACAATGTACCTCAGAAGGCTGTGGGCCAAGCAGTAGCGGGCAATAGGCTTATCTATTCTAATTATACGGAGGGGTATGAAAATACAGCAGCTTCGGCTACTCTTAATGTAAAATATGGAAGCCCTCCCGCCGACTCTGCGGGAAGTTTTGGAGATACAACAGGCGTTAACACTATAAAGTACGTACCTACTCTTGCTCATGGTGATATAGAAATCGACCTTACAAGCAGCGATTTTACGTGGGCGGGAAACAATGACGCATCTTCTGTGGTTCCTGCTGGGTCTCAGACTAGACTGTCTTTTGAGTACGACCCTGTGGGGAGTTTCTATGGTGATTCCGATGGTGCGCTTTTTTTAGTTTTTTCGGACGCAAACGGAGATACTTTTACCGTTAAGTTTGGTTATGGTAGCAGCGTTGCCAACCATCAGACTATAGAGCTCTCAGCGGCGACAGTAAAGCCTGAGGTTATTGTGGATATTACAAACGAAGCAGACACGACTGTCGCAGGCCTTGCTGACATGTTTGTTGAGAAATTTCAAGATGGGGTTTACGCTTCTAAAGAAATTACGGTTTCCAATATGCCTGGTATAATAGTAAACGCAGGCACAAGTTCACTTACCACGGGTAACCCTTTTACTTTAGACGGAACGTTAACAGTAAATTTTGCTTTTGATGATGTTGTCGCAGACACAGACAATGACGGTGATTTTATCATCAAACCTTATATTACTTTTGCTTTTCTTTCCAATATAACAGATATAGGATCATCTAATTTTTTGGTACAAACTTGGTCTGACAATCAAGGCGGTCAGTCGGACGAACAAAGCGACCTTACTTACGTTTATACAAATACTTCTGCTTATATATCGGGTCAAACTGCTTTTTCTTCTGCTAGCACAACGCTTAACTCTTTTAAAGCTGGGTCCACACATCAATTAGGAGTTGTTTATTACGACAAGCATAACAGATCGGGATTCGTAAACAAGCTAGGGTCTTTCTATGTAAAGCCTTTTTACGAGAGAAATTCTGATGGGTCTGAAAACGGAGGGGCCTCTGTTGAGGTCACTTTTACTAGCGAACCACCCCCTTGGGCTGCATCATATCAGTTTGTATACCCTGGAGCTTCTAGCTTTTCAAGCTTTTTATCGTATACTACTGGAGGGGGTTATTTTGCTGTAGACAGCAGTGACGCTAAACTAGTAAACAATAGAAGGGTTTATGTTTCTTTAAAAACTCTTGATCGTTATCAGTCTGAAAAAAGTTCTTTCAGGGACTACTCTTTTACGGAGGGGGACAAACTTAGGGTTCTTTCTTATGATTCTTCCTCTGACGCGACACCCAGTATAGCCTACCCTAAAGACAACAACACGGACAACCATGGTCCTGTTGAGTTTGACATTGTAGGAGTTGAGGTGTTATCGGCTACCGACAATCCTATAGCTGGATCCAGTCCAACCAATACTAAATATCACGGGACTTTTCTTGTTTTAGAGCATCCAGCTATAACTTCTGGAGTTCAGGTTGACGCCGACAATAATAATCAACTCAATGACGACCTTAAGTACGTAGGATTTGATTGGTTTTCAATTTCCAATACAGCCTACCCTCAATCAGACGCTTCTAGTGGTTACAACTTTTGGGGACGAAGGTGCGTTATCGAGATTCGAACCCCTAGAAAGACCGTTGCGGATAATGTTTTCTATGAGATAGGCGAACATTACAGAGCTAACGCATACGCCGACAGGTTTTCCACTCAGCATGGCGGTATCAGGACCGTCTCACAAGGAGATGTGCATTTAAGAACGGTGGCCTGCAAGACGGGTTTTTACGGATCGAACTGGGATAACATTGGTTCTCCCGATATATGGAGGTACGAGATGCTTACTCTAGAAAGCTCTTCTATCAGTGATTTCTTTTCCTCAAATGATTGGAGCAAAGGAAGGTCGCACGTAGAGTACGAAAGTGCAGCCACTGTAAGAAGATACAATGGGCTTACTTATAGCGACGCTTATGAGGATGATGTAGCCAATTTATCCTTGTCTTCGTTCAACACTTCACTCGGTAACTTTGACAGCCTTGAGTCCAAGTTTGGAGCTGTTAATTATATAGGAAATTATAACGATAGTCTGGTAGCCATTCAAGAAAACAAGCTATCGTTAGTTCCCGTAAACAAAAATATAATTCAGTACGCGGAAGGAAGCGGAAACGTAGCTCTATCAACAAAAGTGTTAAACTCACCTAGCTACTCTTCGGGGGACTACGGGTGTGGGGACAATCCTGAATCTGTCCTCATACAAGATAACAGCGTGTATTTTGCTGATAAATCTAGGCAGGCAGTTTGCGTTTTGACAGGTGGGCAGCTCGTTCCTATTTCTGAAAAGAATATGTCTTCTTTTTTTAGAAAGTTCTTCGCTACTGATAACACAAAATATGTTAGTGGCTACGACCCTAGAGATAACAGGTACTATTTGACGGCGCTTGGAGGTACAACTCCAGAAACTGTGGGTTACGATGCCTCTAGGAAAGCATGGCAGAGCAAGTACAGCTTTACGCCCGATATATACTCGAATCAAAACAACATGCTGTACAGCGCTAAGTATCTAACAGCAACTATCCCTAAGGTATTTTGGAAGCACGACGGCGCTCTCTATTTAGGCGTTCTTACTCAATCGGCAGCGCTCTCACCTACATACAACTCTAATATAAACCTTGATCAAATTGTTATACCTACTAATGTCAAGATTTTTATTTCGGACAACACTGGATACAGGATTGTGAGCGCGGTTGTCGGAAACTCAATTACTTTTGAATTTGGCCTAAGCGATCAAGACGCTGAAACTACAATAGAGTATTACAATGTTTTTCACGGTTCAAGCGTAGCAAATTCAGAAGTAGAAGTGGTTTCTAAAATGTCACCATCAAGAGTAAAGACTTACAATGCTGTCTCTTACGAAGCGACGGCGTCAAAAACCGCTTCAACAGGGACATTGGGAGCGACATTGGGGGCTCGTGACTGGGATTTGAGCGCTGCAACTACTGATCTAGGCATTGTATCTGGAACGATAACTGAATGGGAGGAAAAAGAGGGGAGCTACTACTCTTCTATGCCAAGAGCAACCAGTACATTAACTCAGTTCAGAACCACGAAAAGAGAAATTTACATAGGTGTTCTTACTCTTGTTTCTGGAACCACGTTTACCTCTGACTTAAACCTTGATAGGATTCCAATACCCATTTCCCAAGGCATACTTGTTGAAGGTGGGGCGAACTTCATATCTTCGGTTATTGGAAACGAAATTACTTTCTACACGGCTCCTTCCGCTGGTGCGACAACGATACTGGATTCGGGGTTTGTAGCTTCATCTGCTGGAGATCCCATTCGAGGACGATTCGCTAAAATTAAATTAACGAACAACTCTGCCATTCCGCACGAGCTGTATTGTATAAACACTCACATAACTGATTCTAAGACACATCACGCCTTAGGTCAATAATAACTATATTTGCATCATGTCAATACTTGCAACAGCAATAGGAACCTTAGGACCCGCCGCAGCAAAATACTTTGGGGCCAGGGCAGCTTCTAAAGAATTAAGACAAGACCCAAACGAGATATCAGCTCAGTTTGATCAGCTAAAAAAAGACATGCCTCAATATGGGGTGGGTAGCGCCTGGAGCAAATACTTAGCTATGTCTAAGCAGGATCCAGCGGCTGATATGCAGCGACAGATTGCTGCTGAGCAGGAAGCTTCCAGTATTGGAGCCTTAAAGTCTGGCGGGGCTAAAGCATTACTTGGGGGTGGGGGGCTAGGTTCTGCTCAGAGAGCGGCAGCTCAAAACAGAATGCGTATTGAGGGAGACTCAGCCAAAAGGCAGCAGTCCGCCCTTCAGAGCTTTGCTGGTCAGCAGCAGAGAGCTGATGACGCTAACACTCGTGCTATGCAGCAAATAGGTCTTAGTCAGTTCGAGGCAGAGCGTGGTGCAGAGCAATACAACAGGAATTTAGACGCTCAGCAAAAGATGGCCTTAGGCGATGCTATTGGGGCTGGTCTTGGTATGTTTGGTAAGGGCCTGTTCAAGAAAGGTGCTCCTGACACGGGAGGAGGGTCCTTTGGAGAAGGAGCTTTTGGCGGAGCAGGAAATACATTGCAAAGCGGATACGGTGGGCTCGACAGCGGGTTCGATGCTAGTCAGTACGGCGGGTTAACCGCGCTTCAAAAACTTCAGATGGGCTTTAAGCAAGGAGGTATGCTTACACCTGGTGAGTTCTCTCACGAAACAAATCCTATCGACATGATGAAAGAAGGCGCTAAGGTAGGGGAGATGACTGGAGGTGAGGCAATCCTAAACCCAGAGCAACAGAAGAAAACAGCAAGTCAATCACCGTACTTCCGCAAGTTAATGCGTGAGTTCGCAATGAGAGGAACGAAATGATTGAATACCCAATGCCAGGAGGGGGCGCACCTCCAGATCTTTTCAAAGGCTTCAGAGAGGAGCTTGGTAACATAGAAAAGAAAAGAGAAGACAAAGAAGCCAAAGCCTTCGAGATGGCCTCTATGATAGAGCTAGCCGATCAGTCTACTATGTTTGGAGGTGATTATTCCGAGGCGCAGCAAATGGCGCAGTGGATGACAGAAAACCTAGACGACTTTACGGGGAGTAAAGAAGGTGTGATTGAGTTTCAGCAAATGGCTCAGGAGTTAACTAACTTTATAGACGCTTCCGAAGCGTATAAATTGCAAAACTTTGGTACCGCTAAAGGAGGCGCCAAAGAAGGAACTTTTACAGGTTTTTCTGGCAGAAAAGCCGCAGGCTTTAATCCATACGAAAAAGAGGGGTTTGTGGATGTTAGA
>Ga0209337_1004082_pt1 | contig 10174 bp, 15 predicted proteins | sample LinPmetageLP53_FD_184044 | JGI IMG/M metagenome (GOLD analysis project Ga0209337, IMG submission 184044) | Marine viral communities from the Pacific Ocean - LP-53 (SPAdes) (version 2) | ecosystem: Environmental > Aquatic > Marine > Oceanic | place: Pacific Ocean | collected 2010-02-08 | reverse complement strand
CATACGCTGTACACATCTTACTTGAAGATGTAAGTAACTCTAATTTATAACTTATAATCCTTAATAATCAACTATACTTGACTATATGTAAATAAAGGTGGTACACAAAGTAGTACACCATTTTTTATGAAGTAGCTTTAGGTTGAGAGATGAAAGAGTTTGATGAAGGCATCTATAAATTACAGAAGCTAGACTATGATGTTGGATTTGAATGGCCAAAACCATTAAGAGTTAAAAACACACTATATGCCAGAATTAAATTCCCTGACTCTTTAGAGGTTGAAAGAGGTTCTAGGCACGACAAGTTAAGTGCTAAAATCAAACTAGAGGAAAAGTCTAGTAACTCAGTTGCTGAAAAGCGTAATCTTGAGAATGCAAAACGAAAAGCATTAGCTACAGTTAAGCCCCCTACTCTAACAAACAACTGGGATAATGCCGTGTTTCAGATGTATTCAAAGATTGATGACAGATTAGGCCTAAAACGAGAAACACCAAACCCATTAGCAGACTTGTTTCAAACAGCACTGGATAGGCTAAGAGATGACACAGTTAGTCACCCAAAGTTTAAGGATTGGGAACATTACATAGACTTTATTTTGGATCTTAAAGTAGATACAAATACAAGCAGAAATAAGTCTACAACACTTCAGGATCTTATGGGATTAGGTGTTTTAGAGGATCATACCAAAACTCGTAAAGCCTTTTCAGATTACTGTCATATGCGTGATACTGATAAAGTATATGAACCAGCTATCTTCAATCCATTAGAGGATGCTAAATTTCCTCCAGTTACTGATGTTCAGTGGATACCTAGTGACCCAGAAAATCACCCAGACATCCTAGATGAACCCCTTGAATTATACGATAATGAAGAGGCTTATAATCTTGCAGAGCGGCACGATAACTTACAAAATTATTATCATACCAATTTTAGGAAAGACTTTCAGGAGCTAACACCAAGATACGTTGAACAACAAACACAGATGAAATTAATAGGAGATGACCAGAACTACATCCCAGATGTATATCAAGTCATTAAGTTTAAAGATCCTTCGCTAACAGGAAAAGACTTAGTTAAAGATCAGAAAAAAGGGGCATTCCTGTACTACTTTGCATTTAACGGACAAAAGACAGAGATAGCCAAACTACAAGCAAGATTGGAAAGTGATGAAGCATATTTCTTAGGCTCTGTTGCTTCAAGGTACGCACTAGATGCAAATAATCCTTATACTCCACTAGCAATAAGGATGAAGAGAGCAATTGAAATAGAACAAGACCCTAACAGTGTTGGTGCAAGCCTACAGCCTACTGTGCCAACAAGAGATAGTATCATAAGAGACTCAGACGCACCCAGAATGTCTGAGTGCCTAGAGGGTTACATAGTTAGTAAGGATTTAGAGGATGTCTCAGATGATACCAGAGCAATTACTAGGCAGACTATTAGTAATGCTATTTTAATATTAGGGGATCTTAACATAGATCAAATAACCCCTGCCCATTGGGATCAACTCTTAACTGCATATGAAACAGACGGCTGGACTTTACCTAACTGCACAAAAAAAGCCTTATCAGTTAATTCTGTTAAGACTTACGGCAACAAGGTGAAACGATATGTAACTTACCTACAGAGGATACAGCATCAAGTTACAGGTAGATCATACGTTCCTAGCCATCCCTTTTTAGCTAGTAGCTATAAAAACTATGGATACGATAAAAACCTAGATATAAGATATGAAGGCTGGCAACCTTGGGATGAACAACAAATTTACAAACTATGTGATTTCAAAAGTAGTACGATTGGCACACACTTTGGTGGCACAGCACAAAACGTAGAACAAGAAATCTTACTGATAAAAACAATGTTAGCTAGTGGTATGAGGGAACAGGAAATAGCATCTCTTGTTTGGAAACAGGTTATTTATCCCAAACGAGGAAATAATTCTGGGATAAGATATATTGATTTAACAAGAAACCCTATTAAGAACGAGACACACGAATATCTAGCCAGAGTAAAGACGGAGAACGCTAGGCGCAGGGTTTGTTTACCTGAATGGCTTTGGAAACTTTGGCCTAATAGAGATGAAGATGAAACCAAAAAAGTGTTCTCACAGTTTTCATTTAACGCCAAGAATAAAGCTGAAATAAGTACCCGTCATCTTCAAAGGTGGTTGTATCCGTTAAGACGGTTTGGCTTCAAGGATTCAGATTCAGGGTTAGATATTGGGATATTAGAAAAGAAAAAGGTCTTCCACAGTCTCAGATCAAATTGGGCATCCAAGATGGAGGGGCTACAGTCTTCAAAACTTGGAGTTACTAATCAAGAGATTGACTATATGGGAGGCTGGGAAGTACCTAAAGGGTCACGTAAGAGCTACTCCCGTACAAATCCGTTAGACCTAGAACGGCAAAGTGAAATTATAAATGCTGTAAAGTACCCTTCTCTCAAGCAAGGCATACGAACCCAGTATTTGCTGGAGTATCCGTTTGATTCAACCAAACCATTTGATGAAGAAAAGTCTCAAGAAGTTTTAAGTGGGCTACTATAAATTAACCATAAAATAGGAGAATTATAATGAAGAGATATTTGAAGATAGGTTTAACCTCATTGTTTTTCATATCCCTGTCAAACATTGCACAGTCTGCAGATGCTGAAACTATAGATGGTGATTATTTATGCAAAGTCACTATGTCAGACGGAGAAGTAGCAGACTTTATCTATAAAATATTTGGGAACAAAATGTCTGAAAAGTTGGTTGGACTGCCTAACCCTTTTGGTACATACAAAGAAATTTATAAAAGTGCATCTGGTGATGAAAATACTTTTAAGGTTTTTTATAAGCAAACTGGTGTGATCACTCTAACTGCCATAAATGTCTTGCCAAGTCGTCTACATTTGAATGGGAATTCCATTTACCCCCGCAGATATGCAAAACAAAGGTCGTATTATGGCAGTTGCACAAAAATATAGTGATACGAAGTAACGGTGTCCAAATAAAATGTATCAAATGGCTACACTTAATCAAACATAAAAAGGGAGAAACAAAATGACGACACCTAAAGCAATACTAATAGGACTAACATTCATAGCAGTTGCTATTGCATCAATACCTTACAGTAACAATGTTGTGACACCTGCTCTGGCGAGCAATCATATCGTTCATAAGATAGCCATTTGTGATTCAAATGGATCTAATTGCGCAGACATAAATCGTAATGGGAATGATTACGCTCTAAATATACATAGAGACTAGCCCCATTAGGGTACGCTTTTAATGACACCTAAGAATGTTACAGATTATGGCAGTTTAAAGGGGTCAAACAGCCCCAAATAGCTTCACTAAGCAAGGGTCCAGACTCTAATGTTACAATGGGAAGGAAAACAAAATGAAGGTGCAGTATCGTAGGGTATCAAGTGTACTTCAAAACTTAGATCGTCAAGAAACATTAGACTATTGTGAAAAGGTATTTTCTGAAAAAGAAAGTGCCAGTACAAAAGACAGACCTGCACTACAGGCAATGCTTGAGTTCGTCAGATCAGGAGATCATATCTACTGTCACAGCATTGATAGGATTAGTAGAAGCCTCAAAGATCTGACTGAAATATTAGAAGAGTTAAAAACCAAACAAGTAGCAATAACCTTTCTTACTGAGAACTTAACATTCAGTTCAGGTAAGGATGATCCACTTGCTACATTGCAGTTGCAAATAATGGGTGCATTATCTCAGTGGGAGTTGTCAGTTTCAAAGCTACGGCAAGCAGAGGGGATTAAAAAGGCAAAGCTCAAAGGTGTCTACCTTGGGCGCAAGAGATCTATAGACGCAGGAAAGATTAAGGCAATGGCAGCAGAAGGATTAGGAGCTACTGTCATAGCTCAACGGATGGGATGTAGCAGACAGTCTGTTTATAGAAGCCTGACGTGAAGCTACTCAATGCTATAGGTTACTTACTCTTTAAATTATCAACCTCTCTAAGCAAGATAACGTGGTATCTCTCCTTAGTATTTATAGCTATTTCTTTGGTTGTAATGATGCTGTTGATTATTAAGATTATTTAGAATGTTAGCTACTTTTCTGTCTCTAGTTCTAAACTATGCTGGAGTATTCAAAAACGGAGTGAAGATAAGTGACTAAAGACTAGTTCTTTCAGTTTTGGGTGTGATCAAAAGGCTCTTAGTCTTTATTTCTGACAAGATGATTGCCAATCTTGCCGGTCACTATTTTGTGTTTTATCACAAACACAAGCGTTTTGGCTTTTAAATCTTTTTGTTGAATTGAGGTCTATAGTTTTTTCTACCTGCGTTCTTATATAAATTGGTTCAGTGATTGGAGTATCCATGCACCATCTTTGAGTATACAGTGTTTTAGGAAAACATGATCTTCTTGATCCTGTGACCCTATCACCAGTGTAAACATTCTCCCAAACAAGTTTAGTTTTATTACGCACAGGATATTTTTCTTTCGCTGTAGTTTGACAATTATTTATAATACGATTGAGTTCTTGAGTCGCTTTTCTAGTTGCTTCCAACTGTTCCAAACGAACCTGTTGATCCTCTGCAGATTCACATCCTATTAATAGTAAGATTGAAACAAATACAAAATAAATTCTCAAAAGGAATTTCCAGTGCTACCAATAATCATATACTAATACTTTAAGTAATTTTAGATATTTAGCAACAAGAGTTTAGCTAACTTAAATAAAGACCAATAAAACCACAACTTAGACTTCACATTGCTAGTGCGCAGAAAACTGTTGTGATGGCTCAGTTGAGTATCTCTAAGGCTAGTTACTACAGGTGCTTGAAGGTCTGAGGGGAAGTTTGTAGGCTTGATAGTAGGACTCAACACCCTGAGTTATCAACACCCCAAGGTGTGGTTGTTTTGCAAAAAATTGCACCCTTAATATTGGCATTGCTTAGCTTTGCTTCACTAAGGTTTGCTCCCCAAAGGTCTGCTCCACTAAGGTTTGCCCCACTAAGGTCTGCTCCAAAAAGGTATGCTCCAAAAAGGTATGCGTCACTAAGGTCTGCTCCCCTAAGGGTTGCTCCGCTAAGGGTTGCTCCACTAAGCTTTGCTCTACTAAGGTTTGCTCCATAAAGGTTTGCTTCACTAAGGTCTGCGCCTTTAAAGTTTGCTCCTTTAAGGTATGCTTCAACAAGGTCTGCTTTCCTTAGGTCTGCTCCACTAAGGTCTGCTCCCCTAAGGTTTGCTTCACTAAGGTTTGCTCCATAAAGGTTTGCTCCACTAAGGTCTGCTCCCCTAAGGGTTGCTCCGCTAAGGGTTGCTCCACTAAGCTTTGCTCCACTAAGGTTGCAATCCTCACAAGAATTTAATGACTTCAACTTTAAGATATTAGTCTCAACGCTTTGTGCAGAGGCTACCCCTGTAAATCCAATTGAGAATAATAATATTAGAATGAGTACTTTAATATGCTTCATTAAGATGATCCTTAACACCCTTTATAGTTCTTCTTGACACATTCCCTTGCAAGGTCTTGAGCTTTTTCAATTTGGGAGGAGGTCATTTCTGTAACTATTATATCAAGTAATTTTTGAGCCTTTTCATTTCCATTAGACCTAGCAATATTTGCCCACATATGGGCATAAACTTTGTCTTCTATTGCACCTTGTCCTAAAGCAAACTTGACACTCAGATTAGTCTGAGCACGAGCATGACCCTGCTCTGCGGCAAGTGTATACCATTTCACTGCTGTCTTATAATCCTGTATCACACCTTCGCCAGCATAATACATAGAACCCAGATCATCCTGAGCACGAGCAGTACCCTGCTCTGCGGCAAGTTTATACCATTTCACTGCTGTCTTATAATCCTGCACAACACCTTTGCCCTGATTATACATAGCACCCAGATTATACTGAGCCATAGCATCACCCTGCTCTGCAGAACGTCTAAACCATTTCACTGCTGTCTTATAATCCTGTATCACACCTTCGCCAGCATAATACATATGACCCACAACAAACTGAGCCATAACATCACCCTGCTCCGCAAGAGGCGTCCATTCTTTTAAAGCGGTTGCGTAATCCCCGCTTTCATATGCAGCCACACCTTTATCAAAGTCAGCACCCCAAGCCTGTAACGAGGAGAACCCTGTAATAAAGAATAAAAGAATAAATAACTTTTTCATAACACCAGTTAAGCAGACCAAACCCTACCCGTCTAGTGTATAGAACGCTTTCATAAACCCTACCCTGATTTACTTTAACTTAAATACTGATAGGCTTTCGTTCATGTCAGAACTGAAATCAGAAGAAACATTAGGTTTGGGAGTAATTGCTGCAGCTGTTTTAGTGGTTGGACTTATAGCTTGGGGAGCGTTCTCTTTGTTTAATAAAGGTAGCTACGAGGAGTGTTATATAAAGCAGATAAATAGTGCAAAGACTGCAAAACAAGCTCAGTATATACGTAAGAAAGTTGAGATTTTGTGTGCCAAGAAGTATCCCAAAAAGCCATTTGTGCCAATACCTGTTAAAAAATAATGACCTGTAATTAGGATGATAAAGAGAATATTCAAATCCTCTAACTTTGTTTTATTGGGTGTTTGCTTGATTGTCATTGGAGTCATTATCTCAATCACAGTAATAGTTTTGTTGGGAGTTGCTTTAGTGGTAGCAGTTGGAATTAAAGGACTGATGAGTAACAGAACCTAAAAGGAGAGCTATTAAATGAAATACGATTTTACCTGTGACTGTGATGCAGAGAAATTCCCCTTAATTGAGAAAGCAGTTGGTGGAGTAAATAGTTACAAAAATAATATGTTTAAAGCTCTGCTATGTACCAACTGCCTCAAGGATCATGAAGAGGTCATTGCTAGTTCTTAACTTGCTTTTGTAACGGAACTCGTCAATTCTCCAGTTGTCCAAGCTGTGTTGGGAGTCAAATAATATAATGTTAGATAGAATTTTAGATTGGGTTTTAGATCTGCTTCGTTTTGGGATGTATGTTTGGTGGGTAATACTAGCTGGAGTATTTCTTATTGGAGGTATCTACTTATTTATCTTTCTCTTTAGGGCAGAAAAAGAGTATCAATGCAGTTCACCTACAAATAAATTAGAACGCTACTTTTTAATAGATTTTATTGAAGGCATATGGGGAGAGCGGCTTTTTTATTCAGGTTTTTTATTTACAATCATACTTGCTTTGGACTCTTACTTGTTAGGAAACTTCCTAACAGGACTGCTTGATTATGATTTCCACGAATTTTTTTGGCTTCTTTTAGTCTTACCATTTATCTATATAGCTTCTTCATTAATTGCATTTGTTCTAGGGGCTTTTTGGATTATCTGTAGAACCATCGTCTATGTATTAGGTGATCTTATATACTTTTTTATAAACTTTTTTCAGAGTACGGATAAATGATAGAAGTTCTTTTCAGCATTAGTATGAGGAATTATTAAATGAAATATATCTACACATTGTTAATATTTATAGGTCTATCAGGTTCAGTGTATGCTGATGAAATAAAAGGTCTATGGTTATGTGAAGTCATAAACGCAGAGGATGGTTCAGGTGGTCCATACGTCTACACAATTTCAGGTAAAAACTTGAGTATAAAAGGGGTGGGGTCCTCTTATATTTCAGATTACGTTCAACGTTTTACAGGCAAAGTAAATCCATTTAAAATTTTCGTGGAGGTGGGTAATGCTGGCTCTGAAGATGTCATAGTGTTAAACTCTATCAGTAGAAATAAATTACATACGAACAAAACTTCAACCATTGATCTTTGGAGTAAAGCTGAAGCAAGAGCGTGGTATGGGAGTTGTGATAGACTTTAGTAGTATTTTATTAAAGGGTATTCTGTAGTAAACTGGAGTAACCAAATGGATAAATTTTTAACTATAATGCACATATTAGTTAATGCTACTGTGTGGTCAGTTGCTGTATTTTTCTTTGGCGTTGGAATAATAATGTTTTCTTCTACAGTTCCAGGAGTTTTCTTTAAGTTCATTCTGCCCACGAGTTTAGTGATAGGTGGAGTACTGTTTGCTATTGTTGGAACTAAACTAAATAACTGGATCTTTAACAAAGATCATCCAGACTAGTTACCAAGATATATGGAGATTTGTAAGCCCACACAGAAAAGTTCCCGTAATGTGATAGAGTGTTAGATATAAATAGTGTATATACATAGTTATGTATTACTTATTATGTTTAATTACTTAGAATGTTAGATAGAGATTATGATTACTCAAGACCTTTAGATGTACATAAATGGTCTGACTATCCTGAAGTTAACTCGTTTGTAGATATTATTTATGATACTTACATTCATTCTAACAATTCCAATAGCAACATTAAGAAACGACATCTCAAAGTAGTGTTACTAGATTTGTATTGTTGTTGGTTTAATGATCCTGAAATGTGCATAGGAGTGCATATGAAAAAGGAAGCCTATGCTGATGGTAGTGTCGTTCCTAAAGGTAAGTCTAGGTACAATGAACTGAACATTAAAAGTACTACTATAGATATTGTTCATAAGTTACGTGATGCTAACTTAATTGGATTTAAGAAAGGGTTTCCCAAGAGTGCTGATTGGTGGGCAAGGACATCACGTATATGGGCAGAAACTCCTTTAATTAAATACTTTGAAGACTCTGCATTTGGTGAACTACATATTGGCTACTCTGAAGATAGAGAAGTTATTATTATGAGAGATGAAGATAAGAATGAGATTGAGTACCAACCTTATCCTTCTCCCTTTGCTCAAACAGTAAAGGACTACAATGCTTTACTAAATAAGACCTTTATAGACATTGGTGACTTAAATATTCCACGTGTTGAAGTAGGAAAGATTAGTAAAGGTAAGGGTAAAGGTAATAAGAAATATGTTAACATTACCCATCACTCTAAATTCACTAGACGTATCTTTAACAATAGTAGTTGGGTTCAAGGTTCAAGGTTTTATGGTGGGTGGTGGCAACGTATTAAATCAGAACAACGTAAGAGAATACTAATCAATAACCTCACAACAGTTGAGGTTGATTTTAGTGCTATACATCCAATGCTAGCATATGCCCGTAAAGGAATAGATTACTGGAAGATCTTTGATAAAGACCCTTATGAGTTAGTACCTGTTGATGGCATTGAAGATAAAAGCGTAGCCAGAGATGTAGTTAAGCAACTATTACTATTAGCCCTTAATGCTTCAGATGAAACTCAATTATATAAAGCATTTAGATCAGAGTTTAACTACGACTTATTAGGTGAAGTTAACTTTAGTTTTAAAGATAAAGTCTTAACTAAAATACTTAACGATATTAGATTAGCACATCCTAAAATAGCTGACTTGATCTGTACTGGTGCAGGTTTAGAGCTAATGTATATTGACGCTCAAATTGTTGAGTACGTTATTAAGGAATTTATAGCTGACGATACACCAATCCTAACAGTACATGATAGCTTTGTAGTACAGATTGGGCAGGAGGATAGGCTTCATAAAGCTATGAATAAAGCCTTCAAGCACATAACAGGACTTGCCAACATCAAGGAAGTTAAAGTTAAGTATAACGATAACCCAGTTTGGTCACAGATGATTGGTAACAGACATTTAGATAGGGGTTATTCTTTAGATGTTTGGAGGGATACTGTCTACCAACCTCCAACATGTAAGGGCTACAAACGAAGATACGAGAGACACCAACGATTTTTTAATAAGGGGAGTTTTATATGACATCGTTAACTGATGAAGGAAAAGGACACTATAGATTCGTAACGGGAGAACATGATAACATAGAAGGGACAGTCAATCGTCTTATGGATTTAGGCTATAAACCTATAGGGGGTATTTGTGTTGTTCGTGAAGGAGGAGAATACACTGGGAGCAACCGTTTTCATCAAGCTATGGTTAGATATAAATGACAGGAAGTATTATAATATGATGTGGGTTATTGTAATAGGCATTTTAATAGGAATTCTGGCTATTGAAAAATCCGTTAATTGGAGTGGCAAGGCACAAGCTCAAGAAGATGAGAAAGAAAGAGCATCAATTGAAGAAGGTAAAACTTCGTATGAGAAACTAGCACGGAAGAAACGTAGAAAAGATATTACTTTTGGAGTGTGCATATTTATGTGCATCCCATTATTTTTTATCTTGTCCTATTTTACTAATTAACTACTCTCATCGTTAGTAAAGAAACCTAGTATTCTAAAGGAAGTA
>Ga0209337_1004081_pt1 | contig 10175 bp, 14 predicted proteins | sample LinPmetageLP53_FD_184044 | JGI IMG/M metagenome (GOLD analysis project Ga0209337, IMG submission 184044) | Marine viral communities from the Pacific Ocean - LP-53 (SPAdes) (version 2) | ecosystem: Environmental > Aquatic > Marine > Oceanic | place: Pacific Ocean | collected 2010-02-08 | reverse complement strand
TAAGTAACTGATGCTGCATTTGTTGCAGATAAATCTATTGCGAATGTTTGTATTTTTCTGGTTCCTAGTGAAATAAGTTGTCCTGTTGAGTTTACAGAGAAACCAGTTTCTGTAATTGCTCCTGTAGAATCAGCTTTATTAATTGTTTTAAAGCCTCCTTCTGATCTTATTGGTCCGCTAAATGTTGTATTTGCCATTATAGTTCTCCTTTGTTACACAGTCTCTATAAACGTCTGCCTAAGCAGTCTGTGCAACTGTTATTACTTTTATATATACTATTTTATAGGGGAGAATGCAATAAGAATGGGCGTAATAAATACGCCCATTCAATAAGTTTTATTAAGCTCCTGGTGAGCCGAAAATACCTCTAGGGTCTGAGAATCCAAATGAATATCTCTCTCTAGCTTTGTATCTTACGTTACCAGTATCAAAGTCACCTTCCATTGCAGTTTTAATCGGTGAACGATTAAAATGCTTTAGACCGTTTGGTGCATCTGTCTTAATAAAGAAAGCATCAGTATCAGTTAAATAATGATTAACTTCATAACCGCCAGGAATCATTCCCTTTGATCTGATAGCATTTAAATCATTATCTGCTGATCCTGTTCTTAGCTCAGTCTTCATTAGTCTTTCAGCAACAAACTGAAGATTCACAGGAATGATCATCTTAGTTGCTTTAACTGCTACTTTTAAGCCACGATTATCAATAAAGCCAGCAATATCAATTAATGCTTGCTCTAATGATGTTTCATTCAAATCAGCAGATGTTGCTAATTCGTTAGCGTAGTTACCACCACTTACAGTTGTGTGAGCAGTAGAACAAAGTTCAACACCGTCTCCGCCTGTGAAAGAAGAGTTAAATGCTCTGTTAAGAACGTTTGCACCCTTAATTTCTTTAGCGTTAGCCATTGAACGTGCTAAAGCTTTTGTGTATCTAGAGCTAAGGCTATCGTAAAGGTTATCCTCTACTGCTTCCTCAGTTATAGCAAAAGCTAATGCCATTGTTTCGTGTGAGTAACGACTAGTATGTGCTTCAGTTGCGTCATCATATTGGATGCCCGCTCCCTCAGCTTTTACTGGTGCGCTACCAAATCCTGAAAGTTCCACTTCTTCTTCAAACGCTCTGTCTGAGCTTTCGATATCAAAGATCTGCTTCCATTCTTGATCGTATCTTGCATATTCCAGACCGAATAATGCATTAAGACCAGGTTCCAACTCTTTAACAAGTTGACTTCTTGATATAGCCATCTATTAGTCCTTCCTATTAGATACCAGCAGTGTTAGCATAGTATAAACCTTCGTTAATTCTAACGAGGTAATTACCATTTGCACTTGCTGTGTCATTGTTTATTTCATCCGTACATTGATCTATAACTCTAAACTGTGCCGTAGCATTAGTAATGGTACTAGAGTCTAGCTCTTGCTTTGAACGACCTGTAGTTGTGCTACCTGCGTGAGTAGAAACTAGATCAGCGTTAGCACCTCTATTGGCAGGCCATGAGGCTCCAATATTTGTGCTATCTTCTTGAGCTTCATAGATTACGTTTGGATTGTCGATTACAAAGGCTACTGCGTCAGTTGCTACTGTGCTAGCAGGCCAATGTTTTGAGAATGTAGGTTCCCCTGCAGAGTTAGTAAAAAAACATCCGTTAAATACGCCAACTAAGTTAGTTGCTGCTGCAGCTCCAACGGTTACTGTACCGTCAGTGTGCAATTCAACTGCATCGCCTGTAAATATATTTGTATTATACTCACTTGCGATTCCGTAACTTGTTTGGCCACCATTAAACGGTGCTCCACCCATCATCTTTGCAGGCCTGAACCCAAAAGGGGCATCTTTATTTGCCATGGTTAAGTCCTCCTATAAAACCAGTTAGGTTTTTATTGTTATTATTAATTATAGTGATAGGAGGCATAATAAAAATTACTTCTTATCTCCTCTACCACCACCAAAAGTAACACGACTCTGTCTATCGACAGTGATCGGCATACTTCGATGCTGCTCTTTATAAAGATTGTTATCAACAGATTGCTCTTGATTTTCCGTCATTTCACGAAAATATTGAGATCTGCTTTCAACTGTTTCAATCGGTATACGAGCAAGCAGTAATCCACCTACACCTATAACTCCTGCGTGTGACCCGTTGTCAATAGTTGGAGAAGCGAAATCAGGGTATTCGTCAGCACGAACTAGTTCAAAACCCTCTCGGAGTCTTGAAGCCATGTTCTTTTTGTCGTCTACACCTAGAGTTTCTGCTCTAATCCATCTATGTTTAAAACCTTCAGGCGCTTCAGGCGCTTCTAAGCTTGATGGTGGGCGCCAGGGTTGAGTTCTCTTTGTTTTTTCACGAGAATCCTCGGTGCGTGAGGTCTTTTTGGTTTTATTATCTTCCATTGCTATTACTCCTTCACGTATTTAGCGTATTCCTCCAGAGGTACCCCAAGTCTTTTGGCGATATGGACTTGGCTCGGAGATAGTCTAACTGTTTTGCGTCCAGATGATGTTTGCGCTGTTGAGCGACCGGCAGATGCTACAGATTGGACGGGCTTTGTAGCTCCTGTGTTTTGTACCCCATCAAATTTATGGGGAAACTCTCTTCTCATCCTAGAATCAATCTCAAAGTAATAATCATCTGAGTTTGGATCAAAGCCTTCTTCAACCACTTTTTTATGGACACCAAAACTAGCATAAGTCATTGCTTCGTCTTGTCCAAACCAAGTGTTTTTCTCGGCCCAGGCTTCTGCCTTAGGATCTTTTCGTTTAGGAGGAGTTTGAACAGGTATTTCCTGTTGTACTTCCTCCTCTTGAGAAACTTTTCTAGCTTCTGTTGTAGCAATAACTCTTTGATTGTCAACAGCTAACTTAGATAGAGAATCTTGTGCATTTACTTGTGCATCAACATCCCCTTCTTGAATTGCTTTTGCCAAATCACTTTTAACTCTAACTGTTTCAGCTTCGGTTCTAGCTTTATATTCTTCAATATAGCTATCATCTATACTTGCCTTTTGTGTTTTAAGTTTTTTGTTCTCTTCTGCTACACGTTTAGCGTAATCGAAAGAAGCTTGTTCTCTTCTCTCGGTTTCACGAAGCTTACCTGTAAGTTTAGCTATTCTAGTTTTAACTTTTTCACTATACTCTTCTAATTCTTCCTTAGGTGCTTCTGTTATTTCTACTTCAGGTGTTCCAGGTTTAATTGAATCTTCTTTTAATTCAATGTCAACATTTTCACCTTCTGTAGGAACGTTTACTACAGCTTCTTCTGTAGTGTTTAATGGTTGTTCAGGCATGGTTCCTCCATGTTAATATAAATGCAGTATATCCTCAGGATTACTGATTGTTGCTAAAATTTCGTCATCATTTAAAATACGAATTTCTCCACCTTCAATTTTAAGGCGAGAACCTGCATATCTACCAAAGATAACCCAGTCTTTCTCTTTACACCACGGACCTTCCGTGAATTTGTTTAAATCTTTATACGCATCAGGACCAACGCTTAACACATATCCACATACTGTAGTAACTTGTTGCATCTCTTTTGTTGAGTCAGCTAAAATAATACCACCTTTAGTTTTATCTGTTCCTTGGTAAGGCAAAACTACAATTCTCCAACCTGTAGGTCGAGGTAGTCTTTCAGTTAATTTATCTGGAAGGTTATTTGGATCAATTGGTTGAATTTGATCTGATACTTTATCAAAGTTCAATACCCTATCAGGTATATCTTTTTTATTCTTGGTCGACATCTATTCTCCTTTTTTGCAAGAAGTCTCGCACTTCTTGTTCTACGTAATCTAGTGATTTTAATTGACCAACTAGGTTGCTATAATTAGTATAGTCTTCCACTCCACCTGTCAAGATAACATCACTGATGTCTATCCGTTTTTCGCTTATTATTTTTCTTATTTCTTTTACTAGATCTATAGGATCCATTCTAACCTTTCTGTTTACTTTTTCTTAAATAGTTTTGCAGCTCCTTGTGCTCCCTTTATTCCAAAACTTGCAGAAATTGCAATATATAATAAATTGTGATAATACGATGGTAAATCTTGTAAGGCGAGAAAGCCTTTATGAATGTGTTCTTGCCAAGGTGTGAATACTAGCACGGCAGGTAAAAGTAGGACTACTAAACTTACCTCGTCTTTCCACGACCCTTTCATTTGATCTACTGCTGAGGCTTCCCAAGCGACTTTACCTGCTATCTGATCTTCTTTTAACTTCTGAGTTGCTTTTATAGTTGTAAGTTTTAATTCTGTCTTAGCTTTTTTAGTTTCTATATATCCACTGAGGGCGTTGCTAGCAACACCCATCAATGGTTTTAATAAAAGGGATAGCATTTAGCTAACAACTTTAGATAAAATAATTATAGCAACTACAGCAACCACACCAGCTTTAATCCAGTCTGACATACCCCAATCGTTCCATTCTTTTATCCATCCCCAAACATCTTTAAGTAGTTTCATATTATTTCCTCCTTAGTGTTGAAAATTATTTATACTTTACTGCTTTACTGTAACCTTTGTGACCTTGTTTTACAACTTCGACATCTCCGCCATCTTTGTAAGCCATTCCGCCACCCATCATTCCTGGTACTTCTATTTCAACAGGCATTTTAATAACTTCATCAACTTTTACATCTCCGCCATCTTTATATCCCATCATTCCGCCACCCATCATCTTCTTAGCATGGCCACCTTTTTTCATGTAGCCCATATTAGCAACAGCACCTGGTGCTTCTTCTTTCAAAGCCACTAAACCTGGTTGTGTTTTTTTGTTAATCTTTTTCATCTTCTGCTCCTTAATGTATTGTTCTTGGTGTGTCCTCAAATCCTAACTCTATAATTTGAGTTAGAAGTACTTTTGTAAGTTGCTCACCTAATGCTTCAGTATATAACATTTTTGCCGTATTGAGAAATGCATTTGCAATATAAACTGTATCTTCTGGACTTTTTGTATTAGCTACAGCTAGTTTATAAGCCTTTTTCATAATATCTGCAGTAAGATTATTTAAATAGTCATCTTTCATGCTTTTGAACTACTTTTTTTATTATTTGCAGCAAACTTACGGGCTGATTCTACACTACCAAATCCCCACTTTTTAAGTGCAAGTGCCTTACGAGTAGGAGATCCGTCAGGTTTCTTCATTGGTCCCTTCATTCCTGCAAAACGAGCTGCAAAAGAAATTCTGCGAGGGTTCTTACCTTTTGAAACAGGAGGTTTTAAGTTAGCACCTTCAGTACGCTTAAAATGTGCTCTTCCCTCTGCTGAAAGACCACCTTTAGGATTTTTGTGTTTTTTTAGCATTAATTTTCTTTTTAATGTCTTTGTAATGAATAAGTTTTTTACTGTTTTTAGTCATAGCAGCACCTGTCATTAAAGTTCCATCTTTGTGTTTATGGGTTTTACCTTTGTACTCTTTGCCATCTTTAGTGTAATGCTTTACACCCTTCATGATTTCTTTTTTTTCTTTGGTTTTTTAGCTGTTTTAGCTGCAGCTACAAAATTAGCTTTTGTTGGAGCTCCTTTTGTACCTGGTTTTCTCATTTTTTCTTTACTTCCTGCAGCAATTCTCTTTTTTTTAGCGTGAATGTTTGCGTATAGTCCTGGTTTTGTCATTTTATGCCTGTCCTCTCGGTGTTGTGTTCATCTGCGATTTTTTTATAGCTAGATTTTCTCTTTGTTGTTCTTTTTTAAGTAATCTATCTTGGGATCTTTCGCTTCTATCCATATTGCGATCTCCTTCAGCTTTGTCAAGAGCAACATTTGCCTTTAATTGAGCTATGTCTTCTTGGGATTGCATTCTTTCTCTATCAACAGCATCTTTTTGTGATAATCTAGACTCATCTAAAGCCTGTTTTTGACCCATTTGTTCTGCTTTGAGTTCTAAGTCATTTTTTCTAAGGTCAATTTCTTGTTGTTTTAAATTAATAAGAGGATCTTCTTGTGAACCGTCAAACATTTCTTGTTCTTCAGCTACCATCTGCTCAATAATCTCTGCTATTTTCATAGCAACGGCACTCTCAGTATTTAAATCTAATTGTTTTTGTACTTCTGGTGGTATTTGACCACCATTTTCTTGCATTACTTGTTCCATTTGTGGTGCTAGTTCCTCTTGTACTATATTTCTAGCCATAAATCCTACATGCTCAACAATATGTGATTGTAGTAAATTCATTACAGCAGGATTTTGTTTTACTAAAAAAGAAGACATAAAAGCTCTGTGTGCTCTTATATGTGCGGAATGATCTTGTTCAGGAAATGCCATAGGCTTTTGTCCATTTAAACAACCTGAATTTTCCATAGCAGGGTCTGAGGGTTGTGGCTGTGGAGGCCTAGGCAATAATTTTTCAATATTTTGAACTCCTAAAGCTGAATACATTCTAACAAAAGCTTCTCGTAAATCATGCATCTCAGGCTTAGACTGAGCAAGTTGTAATTGTGTTTGTGCAAGTGTAACACGTTGTGCCATAGAAAATATGTTTGGATCTGACACAGGTATGACATCAACTCTATCATCAAAGTCTGTTTGTTTTATTGCATTGTTACCACCTGCTACCATGTATGGATATTCTGCAGGAAGATAATCAGAAAATACTTTAGCTAATAAATTAAATTCTATTTTTTGTGCATAGTGTAATCTTTTATGGATAGCTGACATTACTTTCATGCCACGCTCCAATATTGCCATTGTTGTTCCTACAGGTTGCTGTTGACTACCACCTTCACCTGACATCATATCAGTTACGCCTGCGAATCTTCTACCTGCTTCTGTAACAAAACCTAATAATTGAAATAAAGTACCGCTTGGTTCTTTATAAGGTAGAGGCATTAGTGATTCACGTAAGTTACCTCCAGGTGCATCTACATCTCTCCATTCACCAGGTTGCAATGCTTCATCATCATCTTTAATTCTTAATCCTCTAGCTTTAAAACCTGCAGGTAAATTAGATAAAGTTCCTGCATCTATAAGTTGACGTAAAGCGGCAGTAGCAGTTCTTGATAAACCACCAAGCATATGAATAAGACCAAAACCATAAAATCCTAATCCAGGCAAAAATTTAAAATGAGTAAAGTATTGTTTCTTTCTACGAATACCATCGCCTTGATTCCAATTTCTATAAATAGATAAGACTTCACTTGAATCTTCATCAATAGTTACAATGTAAGGTAACATAATACCTGTTGGTGTTCCTTCTGCACCTAAATCTTCAAATCCAGGAATATCTAAATCCACGTGCATTTCTAATAAATTAAATTCTTCTTCACTAAAAGAAGCTTGTTCTATACCTACAATAGAATCTTCTTTTTCTTGAAGATCAGAAGGCTCTCCTGCTGAAGGCATAATATCTATATCACGATAAAATCCAGATACTTGATTTTTTCTTAAATCATTTTTTTTCATCTTTACAACGTGAGTAATACGCATACATGTTTCCAAATCGGAAATAAGATATGGTACTACTAAATCTTCTGCAGGAATAAATTTAGACACAGCACGTTCCAATGTGCCATCGTAGTATACTTTTTTAAATGCAGATCCTGCAAGGGGTAGATGGAATAGTAATTGATCTAATTCAGGATCGAACTCTTGCATAACATTAGTGATCTGATAGTTCATAAATTCTTTAACACGTTGAGCTTGTTGTTCTACTTCAGGTGTAGGATCTCCCATAACCTGTGTTCTTACAGGTCCACCTGCAGGAAGTAATTCTTTATAAGCTTGTGCTTGAAATTGTGTAACAGCTTCTGACAATAAAGGATGTGTTACTCCTGTTGCTCCTGCAAAAGGTTTTGATCTTTCCTCGTATTTAAATCCTAGTAAATCTAATCCGTCTTTGTATGCCTTTTCCCAATCTGATCGGGAACTTTTATCGTCTTCAAAATTGTTTTTTAAATCAGATGATATTTTATATAACATATCATCATCTAGAAGTTCGGCTATATTAACATTAAAATCACCTTGGTCTATTTCAGGAGAATTAGGGGCAAAATCAAGGGTTGCTCCACCATCTTCTTCTTCAATTATTTCAACTTCTTTGGTAGTATCTTGTGGTTCAGGTAAATCTATAGTTTGCCCTACTTCTTCTATTTCAAGATTTTCTTTAAAATTTTGTATTGCTTTTTCTGCCATTAATAAACTCCTATTGATCCTATAATATCAGAAACAGATAATAAAGGATTATATGTCGATCTTTTTTCTACTAGACCTCCATCTTTATAATATTGAGCATAAGGTGTCAACATATCAGGTGTTAATTCTATCATAAAAGCATCCGAGGGTCCGTCTGAGTATTCTATTTGACCTATCTCTAGTTGTGAATTTTTAGTCTTAGCTAATCTTCTAAGGCTCTCTTCTGTATTGCTAGTAAATTTATTTCCTAAGTGATCTACTGAATTAGGGCTTCCATATTGTAAATCATATGCTACTGCCGAACCATCTCTTTGTGGATTATCAGGAGCTAGTCTCATTCCACGACTAGGCCTAGCTGCTCTAACCTGTTCAACGGGAGCTACTGAATAATGACTAGGTGCTTTTTTATTAATTTGTATTTGTCCAGATTCATCAAAATAAAATCTTTTTTTAGCTGCTTCGTAAACATCTTTTTTAATAAGAGCATCTACCCAATCTTTTTGATTCTTAAATGGTATATTAGGAAATAACTCTTTTACATCAATATCATCAATTGTTTTATTGATTTGACTTAAAGCAATATCTCTTAATCTTGCCGCCTCATCAATTCTTTTAAAGAAAGCATCATCAATAACATTAAGTGGAACACTAGCAGCAAGATTAAGAACCTTTGCAGATTCGTCTAGTGCAATTAATGCTTTTTTTACTTCAGCAAAAGTAGCGGGCATAGGTCTAAATAGATTTTCTAAAGCTGCTTGTGTCTCTTTAATTAGATCGGGTCGTGGTGTTTCAATTTCTGTAAGAGACTGTAAATCTCTTTTTAATCCTGCTTTTTTACTAGCGGCTTTTTGTAAGAAATCTGATTGCATTTCACTAGCATGATTGACAATTATTTTTTTACCCAAAGCATTTTTACCTATACGATCATCATTTAAAGACCATGCTATAACATAGGGATCTCCTTTAAGTTTTTTGTCAGCAAAATTAACATCATCTGATATTTGTCTCATGGCAGAATGTGCTTCGTAACCTGCTATTTCATCTGGTAAAATTCCTATATCTCCTCTAATGTCTGCTGAATCCATCCACAATACATTTTCTTTTCTAGATCCATTTATATATCCTGGCTGTCTTCCTGAGTTACCATATTTTAAATTACCTGCATCATCACCATACTGTGCTGATTGTATAAATCTTGAAGGAGATGAATTAGAAAGTTCTACTATTTCTTCATAGCTAATTGGAGTATCATTTGTAAATTGTCCTGTTTGATTATTAAATCCTCCTTTTTTATTAAGGTATGTTCTAATATAAGAATCTTGTAGTTCAGGTTCTCTTATACCCTGACTTCTAAAAAAATCATGCCATTGTCTTGCAGGCCACGCTATACTGTCTACAGAATAGTTTTGACCTTTGTACATAAGATTATTTGTTATAGGGTTCATAGTATTATCTAATTTTGAATAAAACATTTGGTTTCCTTTAACAACGGAATCTGCAGTGAATGTTGGAGCTATTTCTGTTGACTCCTTTTTCTTTTTTACTTTTACAGGAACTTCAATTTCTTCTATTTTAAATTCATTATTTTCTTCTTGCCTTAATTTTTTAATTTTAAGGTTAGCATCATCTATACTTTTAGATTGATAAACTTTTTGTCCTTTAGGAGAAATAATATTATATCTTTTTTCCATCTCCTTAGGTTTTATAGTAGGAGGTCCTGATAATTGTTTTTGTGTGGCTTTATTAATATTTTGTACTGTCTTAGGTGCATCTCCAACAAGTGACCAATTAAAAAATAGTCTAGGGACTTTATCTAAATAACCTGCTTCTGCTTGAGGTATAAAGAAATTACCTATCTTAGATAACATTGATTCTTTGTCCGGGGTTCTTGGCTCTTGGCTCTCTTCTGACATAACTACATCCCCTTCTGCATATTTATTAATATCTCCTCCCTCTGCTTTTTTCACTGCTTGTAATGAAGGCATACCAGGTGCACTATTAATAGTTTTTTTAAGGTTTTTAATTTCTGCTATTTTATTGTATTTAGGA
>Ga0209337_1004080_pt1 | contig 10175 bp, 9 predicted proteins | sample LinPmetageLP53_FD_184044 | JGI IMG/M metagenome (GOLD analysis project Ga0209337, IMG submission 184044) | Marine viral communities from the Pacific Ocean - LP-53 (SPAdes) (version 2) | ecosystem: Environmental > Aquatic > Marine > Oceanic | place: Pacific Ocean | collected 2010-02-08 | reverse complement strand
ATCCTTACCAACCCCTTGACCTGATTTAAAGAGTAATGCTGTTTCCGGTAAAGTATCAGTATTTTGAAACATGTCAGCTATATATGAAACTAAATATTTGAAGCTGTCTTCATCATAGTTTACCAGGAGCCGGAGGTGGTCTAAGAATACATTGACTCCTTCTATGTTTATTTTATTTGTACCATTGAAGTCAAATCCATTAAAGGTATTGTATACATTTTCACTATAATAATTTTCATTGGGTATAAAATCTAACCTTGCATATTTACGCCTTGTCTTATCTCTCATCCATTTTGTAAAAACCGATTTCTCTATTGCTTCTCCTTGTTTATTGATTTCTGAATATTCAAAGTCAGATGATTCACACATAAAATCTTGCTTGTTGTATATAAAAATATCTTTCTTACCAATGTCATTTATAAACTCCTTTACAAAATTGATAGGCTCAGATGTCATAAAATACTTTTCTTCAAAATTGACTTTAGCAATATCATAATCCATCAACATCTCTTCTTCAAGAATGATATCCTCATCTAACTCTATTTCTTCATTATGTGCTTTGGTAGTCCATGTGATATTATATTCCTTTGTAATGTCGTTCAAATCCGATAAAACAGCATCAGAGTTTAAGGAATTATCAATTAAAAAACCATCAAACATAGGTACTGCTACAGCATCTCCTAAATGTGATATAGCTTTATCTAAAATCTGTCCTTCGTATATACAACATACTGTATTGAGGAAACTACCTTTTTTATTTTTTTTAGATTCATCCTTATATTCTGGATAAAGAGAAGAGTTCCAAAGTAAGTCCTGTATCTGTTTAAACTCTTTGTCTAATCCTTTAATTAAAGTATTGTCTGAACCGGTCTTCTTATCACTATTCATGGATATCAAAATTGTTTTTTTATTTGCATTGTATGTCTTTAACAGCTTATCTCTCTTCTTAACATACTTATCTAATCCTGGGAACTCTGTATCAGAAAACTCTTTTTTAACAATGTAATTTAGAATGGTTGGATGACAATTTGACATATCGTAATCTGTATAATAATCACTGACTAGAAAGCCTCTGAGTTTATGTTGTAATGACTGTACTCCAAATCCGCATATATATTTGCGTCCTTTGTTCTTGAGTCTGTTACTGTATTTATATTTCTGTTTTAAGATACCCTTTTCAACTATGACTCTCTTTAAAAACTTCTTTATTGACTTGATATATATATCAGCATCCCATTTTTTACCATTCTCGTCTAATTCTTCTGAATCATACATCTCTGATTTGATGATTTCATTGGGGAGGGAGTATAAGTATTTAGCTTTCTGTATGCATATGGATTCTCTAAATAACAGCATTTTATTATATTATATATATAACATAGATAATATTTTAAATCAGTTTAAACGTACTATTTAAAACATCCTAGAATATAATTTTAATTTAAGGTTAAAACTTAAAAATATAATCTAGATATAAAGTATAAAAACGATAATGAAAATCCGTGAACTAACATTAGACCAACGCCAAAAATTCAAGGCTAATTGCCCTATTTATTTAAAATTTTTAAAAGAAAAAACACCACAACTCTCAGCACATTCTCACAATATGTATAGTAGAGCTTTAGCCTATATAGCTATTGAAAATATGCTAATCAATAAAACTCCCAAAGAGCTTTGTATTGAATTAACTAAGGATATATTGACTACTAGTGATTTCCAAAAAATAGTTGGAAAGGATACTACTGCTAATCAAAATATAAGATTGGCTGCTTTCCGTAATCTAGTGAATCCATTTAAAGAGGAATTACAACATGAGATATCTTCAACATCATACGCAACTTTATCCAAGTTGGTTTCTCGTAAAGGTACTCATATTAGAAAAACCATTAATGATTCTAAACATCAAGACCTATTAAGTATTACAGGGGATTTAAATAATAGAAGCTGGAATGACTGTCAAAATATACTTTTACAATTCAATAAAAAGTATAGCATCATAGTCAATCGTTTTCTTAAAACAAATGAAGTACCAGACTATGTAACTTTAAGGAATATTGCGATAGCCAATCTATATATGAATAACTTTCATAAACATGAGGGCATGAATGTATATACAATTCTGAGAAATGAATATAGAACCGCGCATCTTTGGATAAATCCTAATGGACCTCCACAAGATAAGAATAATTATTTCTGGATCAACTTTGAAAAAAACAAACATTATATTGTGATACAAAGCTCTAAGACCGTGGGTGGTGTTAGAAAAACAACAACTAATGCGGAAGGATTTCCTCAATACCATCAACAAGACAAAAGAAGACAGTTTGTATTATCACCTTCTATTGTTAACATGCTTCTATTCATAAAACAAATATTCAATGAGAGAACTGATATTCCATTCTTTAAAAACAATACTCGTGATGGGCCTTTAACCAGTCAAATGTGGGTACGAGTAATGCATAAGGTATTTGAGGATTTAGGAAAAGATATTGTGACTACAACTTTAAGGAAAGTATATTTCAATGATATAAAGTGGAGTAAATTGACAAAGGAACAAAGAATATATATATGTAAAAATATTGATAATGTGACGGCTGATAGAGAACTACCCAGGATTATGAAGAATGAAACTCAGTCCGATAATCTAGAACCACCTTCCGAGCCTTCCCCTTCTGAGCCTTTTGTTCCTGAGTCTTCTTCCCAAGAGGACTGCGTTCTTGTTTTTTAGGTTCCATTTCAAATAACTTAGAATCTTTAAAAACCTTTTTTGGTTTCCCATGTTGTAGACCTGGTGTATCTCTGTGAATAGCTGGAAACTCGTTACCACCTGGCAACTCATACTCATTTTTTTTTATATTTTTTGGATTTCTTTTTATATCAGAACTTAAGTAATCTTGAGGTCTAAGCCTAACTGTTCTACTGTAATTTTGAATAGATTGCACTTGAGCTAATCTACCAATAGGAGCTTTATATTTTTTTGTAGAGCTTGGGTTATTCATATAGTATTAACATAGAAAATTTATTCCTCATCTTGATCCTGTTGAAATAATATTTCCAGTTTGACTGTGCCTCTGACTTGGTCTATAACCTCTTCCAAATTGGTTAAAAAATTCTTATATCCCAGTTTGATTTGGAAATTTGCTAAAGGAGTTTTAGACCTGTTCTTAAGTCTACGGCATACAAAGTTGAAAGCTTCATACACATATTCTAAATATATATTGTCTTCATTGTTGAAATAGCTAGGGTCAGTATTGATATATGAAATAACTTTATTGATATCTGGTTCAGTGAATAAAACATCTTGAGCGAAGGAACCAGTATGAGGTGTGTGACCTAAATTCAATAGACTTACTTCTATTTGACGAGGTAACTCTGTTTGACCGGATGTAGATAATAAAAGATGCTGAGTGTTATTTTGAAAAATATTTTTTGTATCATTGACACCAATAAAATATTTTTTAGATATAGAACCGAAAGACCATTCAATTTTATTGGCTAAAGTGGAACTGATAAAAGAGGCAATTGTGCGGCTACTGCTTTCATTTTGTCCCAATCCAATACTCTGGAAAAAAGGATATACTGTGGGATCAGTTCCGTTTCCTACATTAGGGACTATTTGTAAATTGTTATCTGTAAACAATAATGCTTCACTACCCATTTCAATTGAGTCTTGGGTTAAAGAAACAATGACATTATCATTTATTTTAGAACCTCCGGCAACGGTTCCGCCGAATTGTTTACAATAAACTGCCGGAACAATTTTAACATCTCCACTAGGAACTATTTGGGTTGTTTGATAAAAACAATGTGCATTTTCATATCCTGGATTGTTAATATCACCTTGTAAATATCTAAAAATAAATTTACCAGAAGAACCTTCAAACCCTGCTGCTCTTCTAACTTGAATATAAAACTGGTCTACATCATTATCATATTCAAAAATATCATTAACAGGATATAAATTGGGTTCTGAGTTCCCAGCGCCATCATATGTAATTCCATCTATGACCTGATATGTTTCAATAGTTCCATTATCTTTAAAAATAATACCTGCTTTAAAGTCTTCCATATTTAAAATAGGAGTTCCAACAACACTATTATTGATTTTTGTTTCATTATTTACAAATAATATACCACACCCTATTTCACAAGGGTCATTGCCTAAAGAGGCTCTAAACCCCCAATATCCTCCATTAGGGTCAATAGCCCAAGAATTCGTTTGACCTTTTGCTATGGCGGCACCTTCAATAGTAGCCCCACCCCCAGCAAAATTAAAATCTAAATCATTCCCATCACCACCTACAAGACGACAATTATTTAAATTCCAGTATTCATTAGGGGATAAGGCATTACTCATATTAACTGGGTTGCTGTCACTTAATTTTTCTGGTGCATACTGAGCTATTAAAGAAAAATTTTTAATTGTGCTTTCACTTGGCTGGATTAAGTAATCTGTGCCATTTAAAGTTAAAGTATCCCCACCTACAGTATCAACGAGAATTGAATTAATAATGATATCACTAGAAACAAAATCAAAAAAAGAGAATTTTGTATCTAATGCTCTGGCTAAAACTTCTGTGAATGTGGGAAGGGTTGAGACAGCACTGGTATTTAAGTCTTGGAATTCTAAAAGATTATTCATATAAAAATTATATGAACCACTATAAAAATCATTAATAGTGCGTGTTTCAACATCATTTATAGCATCCCAAGCATTATAAAATTCAGTCCAAGTAATATGATTTGTGACTCCATTTAAATTTACAAACATCATTATTTGAGTGTGCGTAACCACGGCTAAATTTGGCATAGTTATAAAGCGTTGAGTCCACACAGGAATGCTAAAAGACGCTTTATTTAAACAGACTTTACCATTTTTAGGTATCATCATTGGGTCTGTTAGGTAATTATCAAACCTGGCTTTATTTCCAGTGATTTGTATGGATTCCATTTATACTTTTAAAAGATATTTTTATTTTCTCTTTTAAAACTAAATGTATATTACCCTCAGCTCAAAGAATGAGGCATCAAACTCTAGGTTTACCAATAAATTTTTAGATAATATTGTTATTAAAGAAGGATCATCTATAGCTTTGGTAGGAGCTACAATCAATCAAGCAACCACCGCAGATATTATGATTATCCCAGCTAATACGTATATCTATTTAAGAACCAATGGAGTCAATATTATTAGATTTCAACCCAATACAGTGGATACACAATATACACAATCTGAATTTGTAAATAGGATGAATGCATTGGTAGCATTGAATAAACCATACGGAATCAATATAAATTTTAGAGTAGACGGAAAAAATATTGCTATTGATATATACGCTGAGGATGACTTTGATTATAATATTGATTTTATGGATTATGTATGGGGCGGGAATGTAAGACCACAGGTATTTAATCAGGCTTATGAATCAGGCGCGGCCGCAAATTATCCATTTTTTCAAAATGTATTGGCTTCCACTGGTACTACAGTAGACCAAGAGCCAATACAATTTCAGACTACAACCTGTATTGGAGTACCAGAGCAATACTCTTATCCAGTAACTGGTGGAAAACAATTAACTAGAGATACCGCCAACGCATCACGAGCTTTTGACAGAGCCAGGGTTTTTGATTATCATGATGACTTGGAAAATCATATTTATGACTCCTTTGGTATTGTTACAGGCCCACAAAATGATGTTGCACCACATGAATCAGCTGACAATAGTTGGGTAGTAAACTGGGGTCATTCTACATATAACCGTTCTTTAAATGCATATACCAAAGTGCCTTTAAATATTTTAGGTGCTGACGCATCCAATTTTAAAGAATCAATAAAACTCCATGGGGATTATTCTTTATCTTTAGATATTTGGAACAGTGACACGAATTCTTTTGATACTACTACTGGTAATTATTTACCAGGTGATGTAATACAACATTTTTTAACCAACACAGCAGATTCACCACCAGCCCCTAATATTTCAGCTTTATACAATCCATTATGGAGGCAGTTACAATACAAGGGATTGATGTATTGGTTTCCAATGTCTTTAAATAATATACCAGATGCGGTAGATAGACAATATAACACTTTAAGAATAGAACATGAGGAAGCAAATAACTTTTTACAAAATCAGGCAGATGTACCACAATCAGGATCTTTTCTTTTAACAGCTATGGGTTTTAGTAATACATCTAAAACATCATGTAATAGAGTGATTGGTGTAGGTTCTGGATTCGGTCAGAATAATGCTGACACAAATTTAAATAATATCACTCCTCAATATCTATCTTATGTTACAGGAGAGATTGAAAGGAATACAACAGAGACAAGAGTCTATTTTAACAATTTACCAAAATTAAAAAGAAGAAACATTGCTGACGGTTTAGGAGCAGAACAAAACAAACAGGATAGAATAAAACTAACAGCTGGGGTTATAACATCAGGAGAGAGTTCATCATATCAAATATTTTGTATTCCAGATGATGACAGTGCATATAATAATGCTGGTTTACAATACACAATTTGTTTATTAGGTGGAAAACATGATGACGGAACTGAAATACCTGTTTTATATTTAACAATGCTTCAATCAACAGCCACAGACATACGGATTGCTAGTAAAAATTCAGCTCAATTAGACCAAAATTTAACTTTATTAGATGGCACTGGAACTCGTATTAATCCTCAGTGGGGAAATAGATATGGTGTTTGTGTAACCTATACAAAAGGAGATACAAAATTAAAAGCAACAGTTTGGGAAATAAATGCTGATTATACTACAGCCACCCCCTATTTTGCGGAAGCTACTTTATCAACAGGAATTTATGAAGGTTTACCAAATGTAACTTGTATTGGTGGAATAGCATCCGGTCAAGGTGCTGCTTCTGTTGCTGCTTTAAGAGCTATGAGCGGTACAATAGGACATTTTAGATTACATAATTTCACAGCATCTACTACGGAAACAACTTTACCAAGTGATAGTGTAGGAACACAATTTACTGCGGCGGTTGGAGAACAATGGACTAATAACTATACTAGTAGTATTGTAACATGTGTACCAGTTAAAAATAATTTATTTGATAGTAGAGATAGGAAATATGCGGTGATAGGTTCAGGAGGACAACCTAACAATGATGATGAAAGTGAAACAAATAACTATTGTCCGGCTTTTATGAATGAACCTAACTTAACAGCTAATAGAACCGTAAACCCTCTCTATCCTGATTTAGTAGATGTATTCTGTTTACCAAATGTCAATATCAAATATGCAGATAATTTTGAGGGGGTTAATAATCTTGATATCACTGCTTATACTGGTACAGGATCTGGAATAGTTTTAACAGATTCATATTCATCATTTTTAGCTGTACCTAATCAAGATGTAAGAAACCAAAGAGAAATTGCTCCGTACACTTGGTATGAGCCTGGAGATGCTAATCCCTATGCTGAGATTGAAATTAATGAAAAGTCATCTGAAGACGAGGCTCAAGTTTTAAGAATCAATATTGATAATCTACCTGTTAGAACTTTCAACGGAACCACAGGCAATATTTCAAAATGTATATATGAATTACAATCAGATGCGGACCAAGATATCAGAGATAATAAAAAGACAATGACAAAGACAATACCAGAAAAGGTAAGAGTACCTTTAAACAACGCAGGACAAATAGTTATGAATTCATTTGACGTTGTTATTATGGATCAAGATGAGAAAGAAGTAACGGACTTAGTAGACCATACTAGTATAACTGTTGAGATAATATAAAAAAAATATTGTTATAAAGTAAAGATGGACTGTGGTGGATTCTGTTTAGCATGTGGCAGAAGATTGAAAATATTAAAAGATGAAAATGGAAATGAGTATGCATATCATATCAAGTGCTTTGAGAGGATAGTGCAAGACATTAAAAACTTTGATAAGGTAGCTGAATCAAAATACAACTATGAGCCATTATACGGCGGCAAAACCAAAAAACAAATAACTGAGGGAGCGGAAATCGTAATTAACTTTGACTGATTACATCTTGAATATATTTTCTAAGAATAAATTAAATATGGATAAGAAACAAGATAATAAACCTTTATACCGTCCTTTTAAGTCAAAAGTTAAAGGTAAAAAATTTTCTGTATATGTCAAATCTCCTACTGGAGGTAAAAGGCTTATACATTTTGGAAGTGCGGGAATGGATGACTGGAGAAGTGGTACTGCTACTAAAGAACAGAGAAAGAGTTTCAGAGCTAGGATGAAAGGTATAAAAAAAAAGGATGGATCCTTTGCTTACAAGGACAAGAACAATAGAGCCTATTGGGCTTTAAATTATTTATGGTAGTTCTTAAAGAGTAATAACTTTATCAGGGTTATTCTCACCTTGATCTATCTTTATTTTTTTCAATCTTTTTTCTAAATCTTCCTCTGACTTAACATCATTGACTATAAGCTCACGAGTTAAAGATTCTCGTAAACTATTTATATATACGCTTAAATGTTCTAACATCTCTAATTGAGCTTTATGTTCTAACATTCTAATCTCATCAAGCTTTTCAAACTTGAGAGCTTCTGGTTCCATCATATTTGACATTTATATTTACCACAGAAAAAAATAAAATCTAAATTACGACTTTTTATACTTCTTGACTCTACCAGTGGCTTTTTTTTCTTTGATTGCATCTTTCTTTTCTTTAGCACTTAACTCAGACATCGTTGATGGAGTTTTCTTTGATACCCTAACCGTTGGACGAAAAATATCACCCTTCTTCTTATATGTAGTTGAGCCTTCTTGAGTTTTCCATTTTTCCTTGAACCAACGGCTTAAACCTTTCTTAGGATTCTTAGCACCTTTATAAGTGCCTCCTTGTTTCTTATATTCTTTGACAACAAGACCAGAACGATAAGCGGAATGCTTCGGAATCTTTTTATAGATGGCTGTTTTAACTTTTTCATATAGAGCTTTGTTAGATGGTTCAGGCATAGTATAAACAGAGAAAAAAATTTAAAATACTAATATAATGACACATCAATTCATTACTGGGGATTGTTTGGAAAATATAAAAAGACTAGAATCAAATTCAATTGATTTTTGTTATTTCAATCCACCATTTGGAATAACAGGCTGTCAATATGATAAGCCCTTAAATTGGGTTGAGCTATGGCCGGAAATATGGAGAGTATTAAAACCTAAAGGCGCGGTGGCTATTCATTCCTCTCAACCTTTTACTTTTGATTTAGTAGCATCTCAGAGAAAACATTTTAAATATTGTTGGTATTGGAAAAAATTATGGTGTGCGCCTACAGGGTTTTTATTTTCTAAATATCAACCATCACGAAATATAGAGGAAATATGCATTTTTTATAAAAAATCTGGAACTTATAACCCTCAAATGGTTTTAAGAGATAAACCATATTCAAAAAGCCCAGATAATGAAACTGATGAAATTGGAAATGTAATAAAAAAAGATGGAAAAAAAGAAATTAGACTAAGTGAATATTATGGAAATGGATTTGGTAAAAGACCTATTATAAATAAAACTCATAATCATCCAACTCATTTTTTAGAAATGAAAAGACGAAATCATAAGTTTTCAACGAGAACAATTGAAATGTGTGAATATTTCATAAAAACCTATTCTAATAAAGGAGAAACAGTATTAGATTTAACATGCAGTGACGGCCAAAGCGCTCTAGCATGTCAGAATTTAGAAAGATTTTACATAGGGTTTGACTTGGATCCAGAAATGATTTCCTTATCACAAAAAAGATTACAAGAGCATATTGAAAATACTTAAAAATAAAATATTCAATAGAGCTTTGTTAGATGGTTCAGGCATAATTTATACACAGAAAAAAATATAGGTTTCAAAGGATTGGAAAGATGTGCGGAAATTCAGAAAGGCTAATATTCTTATACCCCCCCTATATTCAATAATTACTTATCTATATTTTTTAAAATACAAGGGTAAATAGACCCATAGTATAATATGTATAAAAATCTTTAAAGAGAATGTGAAAAGAATAAAAAAAAAATACCCTAGGATATTAGGATTTTCTATAGATTTCCGCGGAATTTCCTTAAGTAGTGAAAATTCCTAGATATTCTTTAATATTTACGATAATTTGCGAATATTATCTCAAGTTTATTTAATAAATATACAACGATAGAATATCGTATGG
>Ga0209337_1004079_pt1 | contig 10176 bp, 13 predicted proteins | sample LinPmetageLP53_FD_184044 | JGI IMG/M metagenome (GOLD analysis project Ga0209337, IMG submission 184044) | Marine viral communities from the Pacific Ocean - LP-53 (SPAdes) (version 2) | ecosystem: Environmental > Aquatic > Marine > Oceanic | place: Pacific Ocean | collected 2010-02-08 | reverse complement strand
AACTTGTTTATTAAACCCCGGAACTATACCTATTTTTTGTAACATATGTCTCTCAGATTATATTAGATTGCGTTGAGAATCAACGAGTTTTGGGTATACCCAATAGTGGTCTTTTATCATACAAATTTGTTTTTGCAAAGGGCCCATTCGCATGATTATAGTGTAAGAACACTTGTCCGCATAACTCTCCTTGGAAAGGTTCTCTCCAATGTTCAAGTTTGCAACCTGAGTATATAAGCATATCTCCGGGGCTTAAGTCAACCCTATTTCCTTTTGGTGCATTAGGTTTCATTATACCTTTGTACTCATCTACAACATTATCAGATCCTGTTGGATCTATAAATATTGGCCATGGGTCACCACCTAGATTAATGGTTGTTGATATTTCACAGCTAGGTCTATCTTTGTGTCTGTTTAAGATTGATCCTTTTTCATATACTCTTGCATACGAATAAGTAGGCAATAAATCTAAACCTGTTTTTTCTTTCATAACAGGTAAAGTTTTAACAAGTAAAGTCTCCATAACATGATCAGCATAAATAGAATATACTCCAGGTACTTGTTGATCTCTCCAGGTACCATGCATACTATTTTCTGCTATGTAATTGTTATCATACATAAATTTTACAGCATCTCGTTTAAGTAAGAAATAATTAAAACAAAAATTAGCTAACTCATAAGAGATAGCATTTTTTATAACTTGATATTTATTTTGTTTAAAACTCATATAGCTAAAGGTGATCCATTTTTATGTATTTTTTTATATTTTTTAACTGCTGTTTTTAAAGTTAAGACGTCTTCATTGGGTACAATTTCTATATCATACTCTTCTATACCTAAAATTAAACCAGCAATAAATCTTCTTGATCCCATACATAATTTGTAGATGTTATTTTTTTCTGTACAAATTAAAGGGTTAATAATACCATTTTGTTTTATATCTTCTTTTAATTTTTTCCAATTTTCATTTTCAGTCTGCATCATTCTGCCTTTTTCTGTTTGCATATTTTTATTTCTAAATACAATTTTATCTTTATGTACAATCATATTTGTATAAAATTAAAAGAAACAGATATTCTCCAATTCTTTTCATTTTCCTCTGTGTTCATATTTATATCTACACCATGTGGTTGCCATGATGGAAAAAATATTATTCTTCCCTCAACTGCATCATAAGCTACAACTCTCCATAACTGTTTAGGTATATTATCTACTCGTCTAGGCATATAAGTATTTGGTCCAGGTCTTGGATCTTCTAAAAATAATTTACCTGAGTTCTTCGGTACTTTAACATAATACACACCTGACCATAATGAGTTAGGATGAGTATGTGTTTTATTATAACTATATGTAGGGTTAATATTAGCCCACATATTACCAAGTCCAAGTTTAGGTTTAACTCCATAATCTTTATTACATTCTTTTGCCATTTTAAATAGTTCTGAAGTTAAAGGATCAAATTGTTTTTTGTTATTCATATCGGTTGCACTATGCCAACCAAAACCTGAATTAGTTTTTACCTGACCTTTAGGATCTTCTCTGTACCAATCTTTAATATGTTTAAATAAATGTTCATTAAGTTCTTTAGCTTGAGGTAAGTCTTTAAAATATAAAGGTGTGGGAAATAATATTTCTCGATTCATTTAAAAGGTTCTCCACCAAACCACATAACTAAAGATTTTCTAAGTCCTTTAGTAACAGGCACAACTCTATGATTAATAAAACTTGCAAAGAAAACAGCATGTCCTTGTTTTGGATTTAAAATTTGTCCTGGTCTAGCTAGTTCTAATCCTCCACCTTCGTAGTCATCTTCTGGTGATAAAATTAAAGTCATAGATATTTTTCTAACAGGAGGTTCTTTCTTCATAATTAAATCACAATCCATGTGCCAATTATAAAAACCTCCTTCAGGGTATTCTGTGTATTGAGCTTGTTCATTGATTTGCATATTTTCAAAACCAAAATGTCTTTTATTAGTTTTGTGCATAACATTTTCTAATATAGAATACATAGGTTTAGCATCAACATGTTTAAAAGGAATCCAACTAATATGTGATATTCTAGTTTTGGTATCATGTCTTCCGCCTCTTGTTCCACCTACTTCTGCATTTTGTGGTGGCATAGATCTACCTATGTCACTTATAATTTTACATTGTTCAGGAGTAAAAATAGGGGTAGTTGTTTCTACTAAATATGATTTCCAGTTTGGCTCGGTTATAATCATGTTGCTCCTCTATTCATTATTGGACTATAATCTACGTCACAATTTGCTGCAAGAGTTCGTCTTGTCTCTTTTGTTCCATTAAAAGGATATACACAATGTCTCATGTCGTATGGAAAAATATAAAAATCTCTTACACTAACCTTTGGTTGATAATCTGTTTTTGCAAACTGACCGGAACAAGATCCCAATATTTGTAATTTACCGTTTTGTGGATTTTCTTCTGAGGAATATTCTACACCAAAAGTTGAGGGTAGTTTTAAAACCATGACTGAAGATAGACCTGTAAATAAAGTTCCTTGATGTACATGTATTGGATTGTATTCATTAGCTTTCATTTCATTAACCCAAATAGAATTTAAACGTAGATCATATTTTTTAATATGATTAAAGTTTAAGTAGTGTTTAAACATATCAATAAACCATTGTTTTACCTCTAAGGGTAGTAAGTCATGTTTTTTCATTTTAGATTCATCATCTCCACCATAAAAAATAGAATGTTCATTTACAATTTTACCAATAAGTTGTTTATTAGCTTTATTTAACATAGAAAATTTATTTTCGTATATATCATTAATAGCATTGTATATATTTAAAGGTGTTTCATACCTTGTAACTGTTTGACCTAAATTAATAAATTTAAATTTCATTTAATTTTTTTCTAATCTTAGTTGCAGATATAGCTTGTATTTTTTTTGATAATACAATTTCTTCTATCTTGTAACCAACACCTCTACCGTAACAAATGTTAGTTATATTAGGTACAATTACAGTTTCATAAAATCCATGGTAGCTAGCTAAAGCTTCTTTAATGTTTTCTTCAACTTTCTTAACATCAAACGGATTATCTTTAGAATTAGGCATAGATCTAATCATGATAATAACTTGACCCGTTCTCTCCAATGATTTTTTAAATAATTCTTGGTGACCTTGATGCCAAGGTTGCCATCTTCCCAACATCATTGCGGTGGGTCTATTATAATCTATTCTTGATTTCATTTATAATATTTTCATAGTTATAATCTTTAATTTCATAATCAACTGTAATGGGTTTTTCAAAAAGTTTATTAGTATCTACAAATCTTCCTTCTTTAATAGTATTCATCCAAACCGTAATATCATAGTCAGATCTAAATTCATCGTAAGGACAAACAAAGTCTACAACACATTTTCCATAAGCTAAACCTGTTAAGGCAAACATGCGTTCTGCTTGTCTAGTTCTACCCTCTTCAGTAAAATCCCAATCATTAAACATTGTTCTAATTTGATCAGCATTAAAATAAGCTAATTTATCTGTAGCTAATTTTTTAGCAAATGTAGATTTACCTGATCCAGGTAGTCCAAAAACTAGTATGTTCATAATACTATGTGCCTATACTTTTCAATGATACTTTGGGGTATCATTTTTTTATAAGGGTTTTCTTCTAATTTTAATTCTGTCTTTATAGTGTGCATATTGTTTCCAACAATGTTGTCGTCATATTTTAAACCATTTACTGAAAACTGATCTAAGTTATGATAACGATGAGGATAATACTCTATTTCTAAAAAATTGTAAATAGAACGTAAACATTTTTTTGGTTCTGTTACTAAATTTTCATATCTAACAATATGACACATGTGTTTATTTTCAGGAAGAATTGCATTTTGTATAGCCATTAATTCTTTAGCGATAGCGCCATTTTTATTCATTAACGCCTTTAATTTTTCTTCTATAGTATTTTTACCACATCTATTTGGATATGCAGTTGGTTCGTTTTCAAACCATTTAATATAAGATGCTAAAACATCTAATAGATCTCTCCAAAGAATAATACACTTAACAGGTTGATCTAAATGTTTTTTAATTAAAGCAAAATTGCCAGAGGTCATTACAGGTCCACGATCTATAATATATTTATAATCCCAATCTTTGTAATAGTTTTTATATACCGAAGATAAAACATTATCTAAAGATTTATGGTCTGAATAATTTTGAAAGGTATCTGTTTGTTTTAAAAGAAAAATATCTTTCATTATCTCTAATGTAATTGAATTAGGTGTAACAGCTATATCTGGGTTTTGATTCATAAGAGAACCAAATAAAGTATTGCCTGACCTAGGCATTGCCATTAAAAAAAATATTTTATGGTTTTTCTTTTCCAAAGGTTATCTCTTCTTTCTTATCATATTGGAGTTCACCGTCTTTTTTTACTCTTTCTATTGTTCTTAACTGACCTACAGCATTAAATACTTCAGGTTGAGAAGTTCCTGATGTTATTGTTTCAACTCTATTTTTCATTATTTGATGGTAAGAATCAAGTTGATGTCTATTAACATCTTTAGTATTAAACGTGCCATCATCAAATTCTGTTTTAAGTTTAGACCACATCTTAAGTTCTCTCATTCTATCTTTAGCTACTAATTCCATGTTAGCTTTTGAATAAGTTTTTTCATCAAGATCAACTTTAAAAAGTTCTTTTTTTAATTCATCTTTTTCTTCTTTTAATTTTTGTTCTAATCTTTTTATTTTAATATCATTTCTTCTATAATCAAAAGATAAAGTCATTAGGTTTTCTAAAAATACGCTTTGTTCCCTAACACATTGCCAATACTTAGATGCTTTATTTGGATATTTCATGTCCTGTAACACGGATATTCTAGCTTCTGTTTCTGTTCTAAAAACTTGTTTCTTAGTCCAAGAATCTCTAAGTTCTTCGACCATGCCTTTAAACTCAACTACATCTTCTGTAGGAAGTAAATTGTTTAAATGAGAATCAGATTCAGATTCAATTAATGACTTAATGTTTTCTTTTTCTTTATTCATTTCTAATTGTAAATATAACTATTTTAAAACAAATGTAAAGAGTTAAACAGGATCAATAGTAACAGTTCCTGCGGCTGCACCTGTGTATTCTTCTGTTAATACTGAATTAGCAGTAACATATCCTCCAACACCTAAACCTGCTGTAGTTGATCCCATACCTCTTAAATAACCTCGTGCTGTTCCCATAGTGGCATCATTTGAAAAACTTGTGCCATCATATATTTCTGTAACAGCAACATTAGCTGTTCTGATACTTCCCCCAAAAACTATAGCTGAAGTTTGTGTTCCTGAACTACTACCTGATTCTTTTCTAGCTGTATTCATATTATTACTATTCGCCCAAGATGTTCCATCATATTCTTCTGTAACAGCTGAAAGAACATCAGAAGCTTCACCTCCAGCAGCCAAACCTGCTGTTAAAACTCCCATTGCCATAAGTCTATTTCTTGCTGTATTCAAATCTCCACCAGCTGCCCAAGAGGATCCATTATATTCTTCTGTTTGATCTGTGGTAGAAGGTGCAAAACCACCACAAGAAACTGCCGCAGTTTGTACTCCAAAACCTGCTCCGTTTCTTAATGCTGTTCCTAAATTTCCACCTGCTGTCCAATTTGTTCCATCATATTCTTCTGTTGCATTATTTGTTACATAACCACCAAAAACTGCAGCCGCAGTTTGAAGTCCTGCCGCTCCTGTATCAAATCTTCCTGAACCCATACTATTTACTGTTGTCCAAGAAGTACCACCGTATTCTTCTGTAGTTGCAAAAGCTGGGTAACCACCTCCTGCCGCTAAAGCGGCTGTTTGTGTTCCAGCGTATCCAAAAGATCGTCTTGCTTTTGTCATATTACCACCTGTCGACCAAGCTGCAGGTGCAATAACTCTACCTCTTAAAACTTGTGTAGTTTTGTTATACCAAATTTGACCAATTTTTGGATTAGTTAAATCGCCTGCTGATACTTGTATTTGTGTTCCTTTTATACTTTTATATTCTGCCATGTTAATCTATCTCCACTGTTTTCACCAATGGTACATTTGCACCTGTAAATTCTTCTGTTGCAGTTGAATGAGGAGGAGCATTACCTCCAAATGCTATACCTGCTACAGTTGTTCCCGCACCTCCTGCCGATCTTCTTGCTGTTGTTAAACTTGTACTATTTGCCCAAGAAGTTCCATCATACTGTTCTGTAACACCAGTATAAGCAGGGCTTGCAGGTGTAAGTCCACCAAATGCTATTGCAGATGTTTGAATTCCAGCACCAGCTACTCGTGCTCGTGTTGTATTCATATTATTACTATTCGCCCAAGATGTTCCATCATATTCTTCTGTAACAGCAACATTTGCATCAGTAAAACCTCCAAAAGCTAAACCTGCTGCTTGTGTTCCTGCACCTCCTAAATAAACTCTTGCTGTATTTAAGTTATTACCCGCTGTCCAAGAAGCACCACCATACTCTTCAGTATCATTAGAAAGAGCACCACCTGGAGATTTATTTCCACCAAAAGCAAGTCCTGCTGTTTGAGTTCCTCCCGATCCTGGGGATCGTCTTGCAGTTCCCATATTATTTTGTGGTGACCAAGAAGTTCCATCATATTCTTCTGTATTATTTTTCCAACTTCCTGGATAAATATAACCAGCGAAACCTAAACCTGCAGTTTGTGTTCCTGCTCCTCTTAAATAATATCTTGAAGTTCCTAAATTATTTCCTTCTGCCCAAGAAGTACCATTATATTCTTCTGAATTAGCAGTATGTCCACCTGGAATATCTCCTCCAAAGGCTAAAGTTGCACCTTGAGTTCCTGCACTTCCTAGTTCATATCTAGCTGTATTTAAGGCTCCACCAGATGCCCAAACGGCTGATGATGGTGTAGCAGCATTGTACTTTAATACAGCTGTTGTAGAATTATACCAAACCTGTCCTAAGTCAGTGCTAGGATCAGCTGCAACAGTTTGAATTTTAAAACCTTTTATAATTTTATACTCTGACATTTTATTCCTCTAATGGTATATCTGTAGGCCTATCATGTCGTGCTTTATAAGCATCTGATTGTGCATCATAGTTATTTTGTGCTGTTTCTACTAATGCGTCAACTATTGCTTGAGCTTCATTTTTTGTTTTGATTACACCCAGCACTTTGTTTATCCAAAGATTTGCATGCTTGTCATGTACGGGTACTCTCCAAACATCTCCAGGAAATCCAGAGATAGTAAATTTTATTGAATCATTAATTTCAATAAAACCTTTCCCCCAATTTTCCGCTACAAGATATTGATATTTTTTTGCCATATTTTTCCTCCTGTTAACTTGTTGTTATTGTTTGCACCAAGGGTGCTCCTGCACCTGTCCATTCGTAAGTTGTTGTAGTATTAGCTGGACCTGTGCTACCACCTGATAAAAAAGCAGCCGCAGTAGTTCCTCCAGCAGCCTGTGCGTATCTTGCTACTGGTACAACTGTTTCAACTGCCCAACAAGTTCCATCATATTGTTCTGTAAGATTAGTAGTAGCTGGTGCAAGATCTCCTCCCATAGCTAAAGCCGCAGTTTGTACTCCACATGCTGAATGATTTGATCTTGCTGAATTTAAAAGTCCACCAGCTGTCCAAGCAGTTCCGTTATATTCTTCAGTTAATGCTGCTTTAGGTGGTGGGTTGGTTCCACCAAAAACTACACCTGCTGTTTGTAAACCGCAACCTGAAAAAGTTAATCTTCCAGTGCCTAAAGCACCACCTGCTGTCCAAGAACTTCCACCATATTCATTTGTAGTTGTTACATTACCTCCACCACCACAAGAAAGTCCAGCTGTTTGTGTACCTGCTCCTGCCATGGCTTGTTTTGAAATAGGGTAGTTACCACCGCCTGCCCAAGATGTTCCGTCATATTCTTCTGTGTTATTAAAATCTCCTACTCCGTTTGAACCTCCTACTGCTAAAGCTGCCGTTTGTGAAGCTCCAATAGTATTTGTTGGTGCATACCTTGCAGTACCCATAGTTCCACCGCCTGTCCAAGAAGAACCATTGTATTCTTCTGAAGTTGCAAGAAGTGGTGGGGCATTTCCAGCAAAAATTAAACCAGCAGTTTGTGTACCTGCTCCTCCTGATTTTTGTCTTGCAGCACCTAAAGCTCCACCTGTTGCCCAAGTACCTGATACTGTAGCAGCGTGTAATTTAATTGCTTTAGTTGCAGAATTGTACCAAACCTGTCCTGTGTTTATAGTTGGATCAGTTGCTACATCTTGAATTGTAAAACCATTTATACTTTTATATTCAGCCATGATTATTTATCTTTCAACAACCAGCCTTGAGTCCCATCTGTAAAAACCAATGTTAACCCAGCTCGTTCAACACTTATTGTTAAATCATCTGTAGATCCAGCAATTTTTTCTGAACCATTAGCAGCAACAGTTAAAGCGTTAGAATCAAATGTACCTGCGTAATCTATAATTGAAACTTCATCTCCAATAGATCCTGCAGGAAGTGTAACTGTAAAAGATGCTGATGTTGTGTTTGCAAAAACACCTTGCCCAGCTGATGCTGTAAAGTCTCCAGTTTTGACAGCTTGCCAATCAGTACCACCAGAGTTATCTACAAAAGCTAATGTGCCAGAACCGTTTGTTGTTAAAATTTGATTTGCATTACCATCAGCAGTTGGTAGTGTCATTACTACTGTACCAAATCCTAATGCATCAGTAAATGTTGTACCATCTACATAAACATTTTTAAATTGTAAAGAAGCTGTACCTAAGTCTACATCATTAGTTGTAACAGGTATAATTCCTCCATCTGCCATTGTAAATTGTGCAGTTCCACCAGCTGAAAAAGCTAGTGTATCAGCAGCGCTAAATAATAAACCTGTGTTAGCATCTCCTGTATTTGAAATTGAAGGAGCACCTGCTGATCCGTCAGCAACTGTAAGTTGACCTGCAATATCAACAACACCAGAAAAATCTCCTGTTGCTGCATCTAATTCACCACTTAAAGTTACATTTCTAAATCCTGTAATATCTTTGTTTGAATCTACAATAACGGCCAATGAAGCTGATACTGTTCCTGCTGTAATACCATCTACTAAATTTAATTCAGCACCAGTTGAAGTAACAGCTGTGCCCGCATAATTAAGGTTTGCAGCACCTATAACAATTTCACCAGTTCCTTTAGGCGTTAAAGCAATACCAATATTGGTATCATCACCTGTGGCAGCTAGTATTGGATTGCTTCCAGAAGCATTGTTAGTAATTTCTAATTCATTAACCGCAGAGCCAGTTGTTTGAAATACAACTAATTGATTTCCATTAGCATCTGCAATAAATCCACCATCTGCTATTTTTGGTGCAGTTAAAGTTTTGTTTGTTAAAGTATCTGCTGAAACTAAAGATACTAATGTAGAGTCAGCACCAGTTGGTAATAACATAACGTTTGTAACACTTGCTGAATGTGGTTGAGATTTAATTTGTTGACCATGTGAATTAGATTCACAGTTTAATTGTATAGCACCTGCATTAGTATTACCTACAACAGTTACGTGTCCTGTACCTTTAGCTAATATATTTAAATCAATATTAGAATCACTACCTGTCGCTGATAGTTGTGGTCCACTGCCTGAAGCAGCATTTGTAACATCAAATTGATTTACTGCTGAACCTGTTGTTTGAAATATAATTTGTTCGTTACCGCTTTCATCACCAATAAAGTGTGCATCATCTATTAAAATATTTTGAGAGTTAGTATCTAAGTTACCACCTAATTGAGGAGAAGTATCTTGAACTATTTCTGTTAAAGCTGATGAAGTTGCTAACCCAGCTACAACAACAGATCTTGCAACTTTTTTAAGACCACCGCCTGAAGTATCTACTGCTAAAAAAGTATCATCGGCTGCGATAGTTGAAATTGCTGATAAATCTGTAACTGCTATTGGATTAAAATTTGTTCCGTCTGCAATTAATAAATGACCTGCAGTGTTTGTAGCCATGGTAAGGTCGTCACCAGATATTGTAAGATCTCCACCTACAATTACATTACCTGTAGTAGTTAAATTTCTAAAACCTGTTATATCTTTGTTTGAGTCTGCTATAACTGCTAATGAAGCTGAAACAGTTCCTGCTGTAATTCCATCTACTAAATTTAATTCTGCTGCTGTTGATGTAACTGCTA
>Ga0209337_1004074_pt1 | contig 10183 bp, 11 predicted proteins | sample LinPmetageLP53_FD_184044 | JGI IMG/M metagenome (GOLD analysis project Ga0209337, IMG submission 184044) | Marine viral communities from the Pacific Ocean - LP-53 (SPAdes) (version 2) | ecosystem: Environmental > Aquatic > Marine > Oceanic | place: Pacific Ocean | collected 2010-02-08 | reverse complement strand
ATCCCTCTGATTGAGGATCTGTACCAAACATACCTGTGTTTTCATTATGTAAGAATCTTGTTGATCCTTGTAATCTAACATGACTATTAGGATAATCGCTGACTGACTTATCTCTTGTAGAATCAATCTCTTTAGGATCACTATCGACAGGTGATTCACTCACAGGAAAGGTTCTGTGTTTCATTACGCCTATTTTATCTGTATGAAATAACTCAAAATATCTATCATGATAACTGTAATCTGATATACTATAAGATTTATCGTACAAATTATGTATTATAACACGGCTAGCGTATGTTCCCATCGCTTGTTGCGTCAATGTATCAAAGTGTTGTATAAATTCGTAAGAATCAATATTATGTTGATTTCTAAATTTTCTTTTATTATCTGGTCGTGGTAATGCCTTTGGTTCATATGATAAAGTTACAATTTCATCTCTAGGATAAGTGCCTTGTAGAGATAACATACTCTCATAACTACGAAAATGAAAACCTTTTGTTGTCTCATAGAAATAATATCCAGACCCTTTCGCATTTTTAGATAATGCTTTACTTGCTAGTAAGTTGATAGCATCAAATGGGCGTACATTTGGCATAACAAACTTGTCTTGATTTCGTGTTGGTTCATATGTAAATCTTTTTCTTGAATTAAGACCATTCTTATCTCGTAAAATTGCGACTGCTGATAGATGTATGTCTCCTTTATACGCTTGACTTACTCTAACTCTTGTATTTCTCATCAATTCTTTCGAACCAAAGTGTATTATATACTGCATGGCATTCTCTGATAAGTTTACTCTATCAGTTAGAGCGTAAATATGAAAAGGATAACCCGATTCTTCGCTAGCGTCTATTGATGATATAATATCATTACCAGAACCAGGAGTAGATAATTTAAATGAAAGTCTTTCAAGACCTTGAAATGGAAGATTTGATATAATATTATTACTATCTATGATAGAAGCTGAGCCTGTTAAAGCATTACTTTCAATATCTTCGTATATGTTTAATTCGTTGATACTACCCATTCTTATTGGTAGTTTTTTACCTGCTGCTGTGATTATTTCTATTTTTCCTATATTGTAATCACCTGGAAAATCAAGGTTGTTACCTGCCATAATATTATTCCTGTATTAATCGCTCAAATTCTTCTACAAATTGACCTATATATCTTTGGTCTAGTAGTTGTATTTGTCTTAACTTGTTTTGTTCTCTTTCTTCATACTCTCTATTCGTAATTGCTGTTGCGTTATCTGTATCTGAATTAACTTCTAACATATGAGATTCATCGCTTGATGTTGTTGCACCACTCGTCTGCGCTAATTCATAATGATGTATTGCGTCCTCGCTACCTGCACCATACTTATCTGTTAAAAATAATTGAAACTGAGGATCTGTTAACGGCCATTGATAATATCTATCAGTAATATTATTTGTCAGTAATACAACCCAATGAAGTTGTGGATCATCATAATATTTAAATGCGATATCTTCTGGATTCTCACCGTATTTAACATCATACTTATCAAATAACATTACTCCTGACTTTAAAGCAGAGCGTAATTTAACTCTTTTAATTATCTCTGGCACAAGTTTATAGTTTTTATCACCCTTAATACTATATGCCATCAACGGAAAGTATGAAAAATATGACATTAAAATCCTTCGTCTATGTGTTGTTTAGTAATCATTTCTGTTTCTAGAAAAGATAAAGACATAGTTATCTTAACTGGTGAACCATCTTGATGTGAGCGAACTTCACCTGGCGTATAATCTGTATTAACACTTTGTAATACACAGGTTGCTATCTTATTATAGTACGAATTTTCTCTTGCTATGCCATCATTGTTTTGATAACAATAGTGTATATCAAACTCTGATGGTAATCCTAAAAACATATTGTGATCTGTTCGCATTTCAGGTGCTGAATGAAATCTAAACATTTGTATAATCTTTTGTACATCATCTCTTTCATCTCTATTCTTAGGCATAAATGAAAAGTTATATGTAAATGTTCTTAACTGTGGACCACCATATAATACTTCCATATAAGGATTCATAGCACGACCAAATACTTGATTTAACATTTCATAACCACCCTCTGATTGTGTTACTGTTTCAGCAATAGCACCACCAACTCTCTTTAAACTCTCCATCAATGCGCCTTCGCTAGTGCCTAGAAGTACTTTACCTGCGCCTGTATAGTCATTATTTTTCATGGCCTCAGCAAACTTACCACCTGACGCAGCTAAAAATCCTAATAGTCCTGTTTCAGTTGTATTATATGATTGGGTTAAATTGTCTTGTACCTGAGGTGGTAGATAGATAGCAATAGAATCTGTTATTCTCGTTGTGGTGTTTGCAAAATCTAAGGATCTTAATCCTGTTCTTGCTTGTCTTTTTGATTTAGATAAATCAACAGTATCACTACGGTCAAATGTTTGTTTATTTATTGTTGCTAAATTATCAGCATAATCTGGTCTTTGTGTTGCACCATTAACAATATATTCTGTGCCTGCAGCTGATTCTAATTTACCTTGTTTGTATATATCATTTGGTTCTGTATATATTTTTTTACCACCAACTTTAATCTTATTACCTTCTTTGTCATATCCTGTATAACTGTATCGTGTTTTATTTTGTACATTGATGTAAAATAACATATAATGACCATTTGCATTATTATCTGTTAAATCTTTAGGATATTGTATAGATGAAAATGCTAGTGGATCATTGTCTAATCTTCTAGTAGGTGATGTATCTGCCATTTCAATAGCAGATTTTCTCAATATAGGTACTCTTGATCCAGGTGGATTAGCACCTACATGATTACCACCACCAAAGATGTTGGTTTTAAGATCGTTCATTACTGAAAATAGTTTACTGCTCATTGTTATCCTAATAAATACTTTTATAACTATTTATATGAATATGTCAGAGAGATCACAGAAATACAAAGGTAAATACAAACCTCAGAACCCAAAGAAATACATGGGCAATAGTGATAATATTATCTATCGTTCTATGTGGGAGAGAAGGTGTATGAAATACTTTGATAATAACCCAGGCATACTACAATGGGCAAGTGAAGAAATAGCAATACCTTACTATGATACTCTATCTAAAAAGGTGCGTAGATACTTTCCTGACTTTCTAATTAAGATTAAAACTGCTGAAGGTGAATTTAAAACTCATCTCATAGAAGTGAAACCATCAAAAGACTTACGCCCACCTGTGTCAACACAAGGTAAGAAACGATCTACTGTACTATATGAAATGAAAACTTATCAAATGAATCGTGATAAGTTTGCGTCTGCTCGTAAATGGTGCGATGATAGAAATATTACTTTTGATATCTGGACTGAAAAACACCTACAACAAAGAGGTTAACCCATCATTAATTTGTTTCTATGTGCCATCATGGCTGTGAGATAAGAATTGTTTGCTGCTAGTGGATGTGTATAAACATTACTACTTGCAACAGCAGTTGAATTATCAACACTATTATTTTGTTGAATGACAGGTACACCACCAGGTGCATTTGCTATCATGTTTTCATCTACTACACTGGCAATACGATTTTGATTTTGAATTGGACCAAAGACAGCAAGTCCGCCTGGTGCATTTGGTACGAAATTTGCTGGATTTAAAGATTCAATACCTTTTATTACATTTTTTTCTTCTCTTAGAGCATCTATTTCACTCTGAATAATACCTATCATCTCTTGATCTGCTTTTGTTGGTTTTGATTTGTTAGATAAAAGAGTTATTAAACTATTTCTTGCTGTTATTTTTTTATCTATATCACTTAGATTAACGTCATCGGTGTCATTTAATGTTTGTGCGTCTATCTTATCTAAAATTTTATCTCTATCTTTTCTTAACTTATTTAATCTGTTTACATTAGCAGGGCCCATATTTCTACCTGCTACTTTTTCAATATTTTTATTTACATCTGCTAAACCTTCATCTAATTCTTCTTGTGTGTCCATGCCTTCGATACCTATACCAAGAGTATCTTTAATACTACTAATAAAATCTTTGAAAAAATTTGATATAGAAGTGGCAGTATCAAGCACAAAATCGCCAATACCATCTATCAAATTGCTAATCGCTTCACCACCAAAAAACCCGCCTACTGCACCAATTATACTACCAAATAAAAATCCTGCTAAAGCACCAGTTGCCATTCCTATAGGACCAAAAGGTGTTCCTAATACAAACCCTGCTTTTGCAAGTGTTAAACCTATTCCTGCACCAACAGCAGTACCAATAGCACCCATTTTAAACATTTCACCAAATGAATTAAATATTCCTTTACCATCACCACCAAAGAAATTACCTATCAGTTCGCTGAAATCAAAGCTTTGTTTGTTACCCATTTCGTCTGTGATGGCGTCAGCATAAGCTTCTTTAGATTTATCAATTAGTTCAATAACTCCTAATCCTATCGCTGCTATAAGTCCTACTTTACCAAGAACTTTTTTAAATTTTCCAGGTTTCTTTTTTTTAAGATCATTATCAACACCATCTTTTCCCAGAATAGAATTTTTTATTGCAGTTATTGCTAGACCAAGAGTAACAGGAAAAGCAAATATACCAACAATCTCATCTTTTATTTTACTGATAAGTTTACCAATACCTTCTGCTATTGCTGTGGTTATTTTATCTTGTACATCATCTTTTAAATTTTGTATTTCTTCTTTATTTAGGCCTTCCATATCATCAGGATCTACATCAAATGTATTAATATAAGTTTCGATTGATTCGTATGTTTTTTTAATTATTATGTTTAATCGTTTAATAAACTCAACTGTTTTTTCAACACCATCTTTAAACTCATTGAAAGCAGTTTCTGCTCTTATTTTTATTTCTTCAAACTTTTTATTAAAAGCTGAATCAGAATTACCCAAATCACTAATAAACTCTAGAAAACTAGCAAATCCTTTTGCTATTGGTTCTTTAAAAAATTTTATTGCGCCTAAACCTAAAAGTGCAAGTAGCACTTTACCAAAAGTTCCAATACCACTTTTGAAAGGATTTAATCCTTTTAATCTATCTAAGAAACCAGGACCACCTTCGTCTGTTTCTACTGGCGGCAGGTTACCTTGACTATCAGTTTCAGCTCTTTCGATTGATTCTCGTCTTTGATCAGCAGGTGTGCCCAACACACCAACCTTTAGTAATTCATTTGTTTCTAGTGTGTTTGCTACGATTGCTTGTAAAGAATCTCGAATATCAAAGAACACTTCCTTCATAGTTTCCATAGGTGACATTGGTTGTGCTGTTGCACTACCACTAGTAGTTGTCATCATACTACTTGATGATATAACTAAATCTGTACCTGTGTTTACTTTAGGAAATTGCTCTGCGCCAAACATTACTTTTTATCCTTACTCGTTCCTGCATACAACCCAAACCATGCTGCTCCAGCACCAACTACAATTGATACTAAACCAGACTGTTCGAAGGTCGGTGTTGCTAAATTCATAAACCATATTGTTACTTTATATAACAGAAAGATATAGACTGATAAGAATAATCTAGGAAATATTCTCCATGCGTCAACTGCTTTTGCAAGATCAATTAAACCTTGATATCTATTTTTACTAGAATCAACAGTAGATGTATCTATCTCTAACTCTAGATTTACTTTTTTAGTTTGTTCAGCCATTTATTTTCTCTCTGCTTCTCTTTGTTTTTGTTTCTCATTTTGTTCCTTAATATGATTTATTAACATATCAACATATATTTCCCTTTCCCAAGGCATCATATTCTCAATATCACTTAAAGAGTAATTATGATGTTGCATTAGAGAAAAATTTGTACTGTAATAGTTCTCTAAGCTATCATGTGAAAGGGCTATGCGAAAAAATCGTTTAGTCCATTCAATGTTATTTCACTCATTTTTTTAGTTTTAGGATTCTTTACCTTAATTGTATGTTTCAATTTAGGCATAGTATCGAAAAACTTTTGAAGTTCTTTAAACTGTTTTGTGTTTAACTGTTCAACGAACTCAATTAATTCTTTTTTAGTTTGATCTTTTGCTTGATAGACCTTTTCACCATTCTTTTCATATATTTGTAATATACAAGAACTAATTAAATCTAACATATTACTAGCATTAACATTTTGTATTCCTGTCTCAGCATATAAATCAATAGTAGGATATGTCATAATCATACCCATATCATCTGTTAATTCAATCTTATTAGTATGATTTTCATCCACTTGTACTTGAACTTCGGTTAAATTAACCTCTGTCTCAGCGTATGTTTTCTTATCGTCAGGACATAATATCTTTAATTTAGAAACTTCGCCCACAGACTTTGCTCTTATATTTAAAAAGACATACTCAATATCAAACATAGGTAAATTTGATACATCTAATTTGCCAAAAGTACACTCAGATACAATATCTTTTACTGCTTGAACTATGTCCTCACTCTTTCCAGATTCCATTGCTATCAATAAAATCTTTTCTTCTTTTACTAGAAACGGACGATATTTTAATTTATCATCTGTACTAGGTACTTCCAACTCATAAGTCGGAGTATTCAGTTTTGGTAGTGCCATAATTTATTCTCCTTTATTATATAAAATTATATTCTAGAAAAACGGTGGGAATAATTTCCCTCTAAACAGTCTTCCTATTGGTACTTGATTCTTGGCTTGTGTAAATACATCTCTCGCTGTTCTTTGTAGTTCAGGAGGTAATTTGCCAATAAATCCTCTGTCTGGTTGTGCTATATCATGTCGTGTTTGGTCAGACGCACCAAAACTCATGCCGGCAATACTATCAGTTGTAAGATTATGCCATTGTTTATATTGAAATGCTACTGTAACTCTCACTATTTGATTTACAGAACCATAATTATATTCAATAGCAGTTACAGATTCAGGATAAACCTCTGTTGCTTCAATACCATAAGTAGGAACATCCCTATCACCTTCACCATCTAGTGAACCTAATTGAAGTATTTGCATTGAACCTATATAATCATCATAATATCCTGCTTTATGATTAGTCATACCAACTGCCATTTTCTGCCACATCTCAAAGAAATGTCTTTCTCTTAAATATTTATCTGCATAAAATGTAGCACCTATTGTTCCTGTAAATCCATGACCTGTCACCATTTGTCTAGGTGGACCGAAATGATCTACTGTTTCTGATTGTAAATCGTGTGCTGGCATAGATACACTTTCACAATGCATATTTACTTGTTGTCCTAACTGACTAGCTAATTGTTGCATAGTTACTGCATTAGAATCACCTGTAAAATGCGTTTCACCAGTTGCCGTATCATAGGCAAGTCCTGCTAGTTTAGCTAAGTTTGTTGGTAGATTTATTCGAACAACAAATCTTGATGGTCTAGCATAACCTTCTGCTTTACCCATCATAGCACGGAAACGACCTATTGTAGTCTCTGGATTTGCTCTCGTATAGTTTGCAGGATAATCTATTCGATCATATGATCTATCTCTAGGAAATCCTACTCTTATATCAAAAGGTCCTACTCGTTTGCCTGCTCTAAAAATTGCCATTACTTTCCTTGTCCGTTGTACGCCTTATAACTTCTTCTTTTGTGTTTGTTCATAGATGAGGTTTTTATTTTACCTCTACCAATCGTTGTTCTTTTAGGAAAACTTTCATGGTATGTTCCCTCTGTTTGTTTTGATCTTGCCATTAGTATGGTTGTCCTTTTACAAATCTCGCAACAGGTAGAAATATTGCAATTGCCATTTCATCTGCTGGTATGTTTAAAAATGATGTTCTCACTTGATTATTCAAATATCTCTTAATAGTTTTTTTAAAATATCTACCTGTCAATTCGCCAATATTATATCTCGTATTCTTATCATAATTCTTATCTGTGGCAAATCTTGATAACTGTCTTAAAAATGCTACTCTTGCACCTGGTTGTAGATAGTGAAAGTTGACCCCATAGAATCCGCCTTTTGCAGGTTCTAAAGGAAATATCAAAGGAAATCTATCATACAAAGGTAATGTTTCTTTAAATTTAGGGTCATAACCAAAAAGATTCATTACTCCATACTTTGGTCTTATAGTTGCTTTACCTTGATTTATCAATGAACGAGCACCAGGTGTTGTCATCGCTTGTACTTGTTTTTTGTACCAATCATACGATTTAGGTCCTGTTGTCGTATCTAGTATTTTATCGAATACTGTCTTTGCCATGCTACTATTTATATTGGTTTATAGATCGTAATTAGTTCTTCTTTACCTTTTACTTTGATTTTATCTACTTCTATTGACTGAATATTATCTAGTTTTTCTTGCGTAAATGAAGAATATAAGAGAGGTGTTACTTTGCCATTCTCGTCTTTATAGTTTCTTGTTGTTGCTTCTAGTCTTGCAGCTAAATTAACTGCGTCTCCTATGACAGAATAGTCTAGTCGCATTTCACTACCCATATTACCTACGATACAAGTACCAGTATTGACACCAGAACCTATGTTGATATCAGGTAGACCTTTTTCTTTAAACTCTGCTTTAATTTTATCTGTTTCTTCAGCACATTCAATAGCAGTTTTGACTGCCATTTCTGCATGATTAGGACAATCAAGTGGTGCATTCCAAAATGCCATAATACAGTCGCCCATATACTTGTCGATTGTACCACCATTGTCTAATACTATTTTACTCATACGATTTAAATAATCATTTATGACATCAACTAATCCTTCAGGATCATCATTGTTTTTATAGTATTCTGAAATAGGTGTAAACCCTACAATGTCCATGAACAAGAAACTCATTTCTTTTCTTTCACCACCTAGTTTTAATTTACTTGGGTCTTTGACTAATATTGCTACTTGTCTAGGGTCTAGATACTTCTCAAACTGTTTTCTTATTTGTTGTTTAAGTCTGAACTCTAATATAAATCTTAGGAATGTAGAATGAAACCCTATTATAAACGCTGTTAATAGTATCCATGTGATATCAAATAAGACTAGACTATCAAATGTAATTGATGTATAATTAAGACCGCCTACTGTGCCTAAAACAAGTAATAATGCAATAGACCAGTATGGTGTATATCTACAAACAACTATTATAACACATCCTACGATAAATGCAAGCATTAATTCTATCAAAGAATCAAATCTTGTAATCGTTTCACCATCTAATATTGTTTGTAGTGAATTAGCACTTATTACATAGTCATACTTCTCACCAGTAGGTGTTGCTACTATACTCGATAATCCCTCTGCTGTCAAGGCAATAATTACAGTAGTTCCTGCAGCCGAAGAAAAGTCTTGACTTGCTGCTGATATTGTGTTAAACTGTTTGTTCCATCTCAACCATATTCTTGCGTTTGCGTCTGTATTGATTGTTGTATAAGCAGGCACTCTTATAGCAGTTACACCAAAATCATCTGCTTTCACTTGATAACTAGGGTCACCTACTGCAACTCGTATTGTTTCGATTGCCATATTAGGATAAACTTCATCACCTATCTTCATTAATAAAGGCACTCGTCTTACAACACCGTCAACTTCAGGTGCTGTGTTGATAACACCTACACCTTGTGTACAGTTTGCTAGTTTTGGTGTTGGTCCTACCATACCAGACCATTCATACAAAAAATCTAGTGGGTTACCTATCTTTGCAACGCCTCTTGGCACAGGATTAGATGTTCTCTTTTGTGTTGTACCAACTTGAGCAATAACTGTACCGTAACCTAATGCTTCACAAAAAGTTTCATCATGACCAAATCTATCAGATTCACTAAACAATATAGGCATAACAATAACACCTGTTTCTGCTTGTCGTAACTCTACAATTAAGTTTGCTAGTGTATCTCTAGGCCATGGCCATTGACCATACTTTTCAATTGCTTCTTCATCTATTGTTATGATTGTTACATCTTGTGATGGTGTTACTTCTTCATTTGCTAAAAGATAGTCAAATGATTTAAGTCTTAAAATTTCTTTACCTGAAAAGTCTTGTAAACCAATATATGTTAATACAAATAAAGTTACAAAGGCAGTGGTCCAATGTGTTAATATTTTTCTAATCAAAACCATTTCCAAGGCAGTATTGAATAACCTAATACATTAAAATACATTTCAATTAGATACATGAATACTATAAAGAAAGTTGTTTTAAATATAAATCTGTATGGTTGAGGTAGACTATTCTGCCATCTATTAAA
>Ga0209337_1004073_pt1 | contig 10185 bp, 15 predicted proteins | sample LinPmetageLP53_FD_184044 | JGI IMG/M metagenome (GOLD analysis project Ga0209337, IMG submission 184044) | Marine viral communities from the Pacific Ocean - LP-53 (SPAdes) (version 2) | ecosystem: Environmental > Aquatic > Marine > Oceanic | place: Pacific Ocean | collected 2010-02-08 | reverse complement strand
TTGATCTGTTATGTCTGGTTCTACGTTAGGCTGCATAGGGGATTCCATCCCCTCTTTCTGGGCCATGAGTTTACTAGTCAAAGCTGCCTGCTGATTTACGCGAGCTTCCTTGCCTTCGTCTTTCATAACCTCTAGCTTCTCTTTAAACTCTTGGTCTTCGGTTCTGAACCCGAGGGTGGCCTGAGCTCTAATCATCTCGATTTCTCTTCTGTGCTGATGCTTGAGCTTTTCAAGCTCCATCTCCGCCTGAGTCTTGGCCTGTATCTTCTGCATTTCGATCTGAGCCTCCATCTGTATCTCTTGCTGCTTAGCCTGTGCTGCGGTTTGTGCGGCCTGCTGAGCTACCTGCGACTGCTGCTGAGAGTTCTGCTGAGCTATCTTCTGTTGCTCCTTCTGACGATTCTTTCTCTTGACCATTAAGAGTCTCTCCGCCTGATTGACATCCTTTATGTTACGCACCAACAGGGCGTCTTCGAGGTCTATCTCTTTCTGTCCCAAAGCCACCTGTATGCTCTGCTCCAGGTACTGCTTATCTGCAGACTCCATCTCTTTCACCACCTGCACCCCGAAGTTAAACATGGGAAGGTCTTTGAATGAAGAAAGGGCCTCCATGTTTTCCTTACCTATGGCGTTCTCATAAGACTTGAATATGACGGACTCCTCGGGAAGGATCTGCAAACACTTTACCACGTCACTACAAACCTTCTTGTAGAGTATCATAGAGGCATTGGTAATATCGTAGATAGCGTTGTTGCCCGCTGCGATTGCTTGTTCTCGCACACCCACCAGGGCGTCTCCCTTGGGAGAGCTAGAGTCCATGGCCTCGTTGATACCCGTCGTATCCCTGATCATTCTCAGGTAGTGATTGTATAGACCTATGAGCTCGTTGATGTTTCTTATGCTGTTGCCTATCTCACGAACTGGAGGGTTTTGGAAGCCTCCCTCTGGGTTCTTGCTTCTATAGTAGAAGACACCAGTTTGCTCGTAGATATCGTGCAACTCCAGTGGCTGCAACTCTCCACCCTTGCCGAGCTGTACGTTCTCCAACCCCTCAATATCAATAATCAAGCCATCGGGCTTAGCCTTAGCTATAGATTGCTGTATCTTAAGGTGAGTCAGCTGAAGCATGTCGGCAAAGCCTACACAGCTGTCTACCATAGACTTAGGCATCAAGCGATTGATGTTTGTAGCGACAACAGAGTAAGACAAAGTTGCCTTACTCAAGTCGTGTACATTCTTAGGTACGTTGGTTCTTTTGCCGTAACCGATGACGTGGTCAGTACCCAATACATAGATGCCTTTATACACGCATTCGATAGCCATGCAGTGAGGCTTTCTTGAGAACACACTGTTCTCCTTCTCTGTGTAGTCAAAACCTTGATAGAAGAAGTTTACGTTTCCATGTCTATTTTCCTTCTCCTCGAAGTGCATCTTATCAACAGACTTAAACTCAAACTCCATGATGTCTAGGGAGTACTCGTCATACTCGTAAGCCGTTCTATCCGTGAAGTCGTCGTACTGTGTCGTTCTTGTGTAGCTGGACTTACCCTTCGCTTTTTTAGCAATTTTCTCAAAGTCTTCTTCTTCCAGCTCCCCGCCCGCCATTCTTTTAAGCTCAGCGATACTGACTGTCTTAACGTGACCCGCATAGAGAATATCGTCAAAAGAAGGGTCTTCTGTATAGCTATGAACAAACCTAGACGGATCTACATACTCTACCTTGATGCCGTAGTTGGGGTCGTTGGACCTCTTCACCACAGACATACCCAGGGCTACGAGGTCATTGACGCAGCGTCTAAACGTTCCGTCATTGAAGTTGTTCCAAGACAACGTGAGGTTGGTAGCAATTTGTGCAGATATCTCCGCATCGGTCTTGATGTTACTATCGAGGTAGATTTCTGCCTCCTCCATAGTTTCGGGCAACTTATCGGGGTCGTCGCCAAGGACAAGACCACCTGTAGTTTCTTTAAGCTTCTTTAGCTCGTCTCTGAGCTCTACCTGATTTTTGATTCTACGCTTCTCGTTGTTCTTCTCAGAAGAAGAAAAGGGATCTATAGCTTCAAGGTTAGGGTAAGGATTCTTAGAGAGAATTTTGTTTACTACGACTCTCACGAACTTAGGCAGTACGGGCACTGGCGTGTAGTCCATATTCATCAAGCTGCCGTCACCCGAGTTAGGGTCTAGGCTATTCAAGAGCCTCTTGTATATAGAGGTGTCTTGTATACCTATAGCATACTTTCTGTTTCTTTCGAATATCTTTCTTCTCTTCTTCTGGAGACCGTTTTTGTCTCCTGCACCACGCCACTGCGACTCTATAGCCTTGGCGTACATCAATCCGTACCTCTTATCTGCCTTCTTTTCCGCTGGCGCTAGGGGATCAGGAAATGACTGATTAGTCTTTGAGGTATTGTACATCTACAGTAATTATTGATGCAAATATAACAAATCAGCCGATAGTCTTATACCTTCTAAAGAACTTAGCCTCAGAGAAGTTAGACACCTCTTTGGGTTTTGACTTTTGCGCGGCCAAAAGAGCCAAGCCAGAGGATATCGTAAGGTCAAACTTTGTCCTGTCCGTAATCTTAAATCCAATCCAATCCTCTAGCGTTCGGTTAAGATACATAGATCCAAACTCGCCTGTATCTCTGTTTATGCCGACGTGGTCGTGAACATAAGCCTCGATAGCCTGAGCGTGAGATTGTATTACGTCTTGTGAGTTTGAAGGTATACCCTTTGTCTTGACTTTTACTGATGATGACCCGCTGCTTAGGTGTGAAGGCCTGTCCATAAGGTATCCGTCATACCCCCTCGTTTCGAAATACCTAGCTATACCATACTTGTTGTTCTCTATCAAAAGTGGGTACCCATAGAATACAGCAGCCATAAGAACATCCTCGTAGAATATCTTGGCTAGTGGTGGTCTAGATGCGTATTCAAGAACAAACATATTGGAGGGGTGCTCCATGTGAAACTTATTGTACAGGTGCAACGCACCTTTTGACCCTCTGCCATCTACTGTAGCGTCAAGGTCATAAGAGTCAACACCTCCAACGCCTAGTGCCTGGTGCGGTGGCACCCTCTGCCCACGTTCTTCTTTCTTAATATTTCTAAGCTCAGGAGGTGGCATCCACGCAATCCTAAACCTTCCCGTAGGATCTGGAGAAAACACAACCTCTGAGTCCTGCACCCCGCCCCTCCACACAAAGTTACCTATGACTACGGGGTTCGGGAACAGATCGTCATTGTATTGTATCTGCTCGTATATCTTACCCACGTTAAAAAGGCTTCCATCAATACTGTCTCGAAAGGCCTCGTCTGTAGTAAAGGGAAACTGCCTTGTAACCTCATTTAGCTCAGAAGCGTCATTCTTCAAAGAGTCCCTTTCGTTCTTGAGGTAAGTCTTAGCCCCTATGTTTATGGGCTCCCCGTCTATACCGTCAACAGGCTTAGGTGGGTCGTTGGACACAGCGTCTCCGTACTTGTCGAAGAATCCCTCTAAGGACTGATGCGCTGGAATGAATAGGCGGTACAGCCCTGATATTGTTCTACCGTTGGCGTTCCTCTCGCTCGGATTCGAATCTCTCCACAGCTCCTTGTACTCCCTCCCACCCTTGTCCATTGGATTTACGGTGCTTCCGACCAGTGCTTTTCCTACGATTTTTCGCCCGACGATCAAACACGTCCGTTGAATCCTCCAGGCGTCCCTTATGTCTGTAGGTTTTTCCCATTTTCCTGCCTCATCTAAATACAGTATGTGGAGCTTCTCCCCGTCATACGCATTGTTGGTTGTGTTTTTCCAGTTAATTACAGTGTTCAGAGCCTCGCCCTTGTGTGATGTCTTGTTGTTTTTTGTAATCCTCTTGCTGGGCTCACGGAATGCCAGCTCCATACGAGGGTTCGTGGTTCCGTCTTGAATAGGCTTGAAGAAGAATGGGTAGCTGCGGAACATCTGCACCACCTTTTTCATGAAGATGTTTTCCTGAGCGTCTTTACCAGTTTTAGACTGTATGCCCAAAAGCTTCTCCTTAACTTGAGAAGCCTCATCAACGAGAACAGCGGAACAGATATTAGTATACCCAGAACGGCGACACTTAGTATATAGCTGACCGATACAACGGGGATCAGCTTCGCACGCAGCCATGTGTAGAAATATTTCACGTTGGAACGCAAGATAGTCAGGATATCCTATATCCATCTTGGTCCACTGAAGCATCATATAGTGCCTACCCGTAATATACGTAGGGACACCGTTGTTATAGAACCAAAAGCCCTCACGCCTACGTCTAAACTCCTCCTCGACATACGGACGAAACCTTTCTCTGAACTCTCTGGGCATCTCGGCCCACTCATCCATACTCTTAATCCTAGACATTTCCTCTGGCATAGGAGTCCTTTCCCACAGCTGCATGAGCTTTGACCTTTCATGTCCCTCAATTTTCTTTTTGGGAGGCTTAGCGGGAAGTGCAATGAGTAGATCACCAAGCTGGATAATTTCACCTTGCGTACCCTGGGGGCAAATTGAGACAATATCCCCATCGTAGTCTTTATTTTGTATTAGCCCACTCAAAACCAAGGTTGATTAGACAAAAACTGTAGCCAGTCAAGAACAGTAACCACACCATCTCCATCGTAGTCGTATGTCTTATTTTCGGTGCCAAAGGCATTGTAGAACCCCGCTACCTCCTGCATGAAGTCCAGAAAGTCTTGCATTAGAATACTTGACCCCAGCGATTGCTTCTAAAGCTTGGGGCGCCTGTTTTGGGGTTAGCAAGCTCCATGTGTTTACCACAAGAACATAGAACGTCGTGTTGAGCCTTTCCGTCTACAAACCTAATGCGGACGCCTGTGGCTTCTTTGGTCTCCCCGCAGGGACATTTGTAACTAGCCATTGAATTAAATTTAGTACACCCGCAGGGACTCGAACCCCGAACCCTCGCCTTAGAAGGGCGATGCTCTATCCAGTTGAGCTACGAGTGCATGCCGTCAAACACTGTGCTTAGGTCCAGTCTTCTTAGCTCTGTTTTTAGATTGATGTTGGGGTTTGGTTTTGTCAGAACGACCCGTATGTGCATTGTCGATATTATCTCCATTCCCATAAGTACCAAGGCGCCTACCTATAGCGTTGAGCTTAGCCCTGTACCTCTTAGCCTTAAGCTTTTTTCCGTACCGAGCATACTCCTTCTTGTAGTCGCGTTTGAGTCTCATGGAGCAAATATAACAAATTGTTGGGACGGTGGGACTTGAACCCACGACTTCCTGTGTATAAGACAGACGCTCTAACCAACTGAACTACGTCCCAGTTGATAAACCCACAATACGTAGAGGGCCGCCTGACGAAAAACCAACAAATCAATCTTCTAGCTCGTTCCAGGAATCCTCCCAGAACTTGTAATCTGTTTTATTGTATTGCCATACTATTTCTTTCCAATCATTTAGAGAATCTTTCAGCGAAACCTCCGCTGTAGTCTTTTGCTTGTTCAATTCCTCCATCTGTCTGCAGGTCTTTAATCATTTGCTCCAATCGCTGTCTTTCAACGATTAGCTCCTTACAATCCGTAGCTGTCTGCTTAATAGACTGTAGCTCTGCCTTGCGTGCGCTACCGTTGATCTCTGGATCAACAGGCTTCTTGATTTCGTCAATCATATTGTCTATCGCCGCCTCCATAGAAGCCATGAGCCTTTTAGCGGCGCCTACCGTGTCAAACTTCTTCTTCGACATACAGTAAGTCTTGAGCCCTGGTTCGATACATCTCCACGTCGTCAATCTTGATGCGGTAGTCTCTGTTTTGCTTAAAGCCCACCACGTCTCCCTTCTTGAGCCCCATGTCTACTGCTTCGTCGCATGTGTAAACAACGCGCCCCTTTGTAGGTAGCGTCTCTTGAGTAGAGACAATCTCAATGGTGTCGGAGTCAAGGCCCGTTTCCTCTACGCTATCCAGCAAACACCAACCGCCGAGGCACTTTACTTCGCCTGTCTTCTTACTCTTGTATGCTATAGCCTGGTTGCCCAAAGCTTCTTCTCCGTACTGAACGAAGTAGTGGTTGTCTTCACCAGTAAGCACCTGACCTTCCTGCATAACAACGAGGTGGTGAAAGTAGAGGGTGTCCCCTATCTCAACGCCAGTATCGTACTTAAAGGGTACACACACCACGGGACCCTGAGTGATTCTATAATCAAACTCTGAGTTCTCAAACTTAGTCTCTACGTAAAGCTCTAGGCCTGATTCAGTCTTAATGGTGTCGTCTACGGTTTTCTCTAATTCAACTATGAACAGGTCAAACGTCTTCATCTTTGGAGTTTTTATACGGGAACATTTCATTTAATTTCTGCTGACGCTTAGCACACCCACAATCTGTGTTGGTGGCCTTGTTGTATGCGTCGACAATTTTTTTAATCCTGGTGATCCTAGTGATGTCGGCTATGGTGTCGCCGAGACCAGTGGCTTTCTTCTTAGTATCCTCCTCCATAAGATCTTGTTCTTGTTGTTGTCTGTCTAGACGATGAAGTTCTAGGCATGTTCTCTTTAGCCTTCCATGCGTTGCAAAGGTAGCCAGCTTTTACTATAGCTGACCACTTTGTGCAGTAAGATTGAGAGGCATTAAAAAACCCACAGTTTGAGCACTTCTTGTTTGCGTTACCTAGGCGGTACGCATCGGGCAACTGATCTGGTATTAGATCGCCGCCTGGGTATTGTTTGTGTGACATCTTAAAAGTTTAAGTCAAATTCAACCATACAGGGCATATTGTCTACAGACTTCCAGAGAACCTGCGATTCATCCTCTTCCTGTAAATATACGAGATATCTTTTAAACCCGTGTCTATATAGATGTTCTTCGTCCATAACTATGGCGCTGACGTGTCCTTTTCCTGCACGCATACCCACATAATACGCCATGGCGTCTTTAGGGTCTCGTCCAATAATAATCTTCCTGATAAGTCCTTGCATTTAATTTAGTGATATGCCCAGGCCATTAAGCAGGTCGTCGAGATCGTCGTCCTCCTTTTCTGGTGGGTCGTAGGTTTCTTTCATAAAGTCCGTGAGCTCTTCGAGCTCTTCTTTCGTTTGTGCGTTGTAGCTGTATACTGCTTGCATTGATGCGTCGCCAAAGATATCTACTGTGGTAACACCCACAACCATCACCGACATCATCCTGTCTCTGACGCCAAACTCATCGGCCAACTTGTCCATTTCTATAGCCAGCTCTCTAACTCTATACAAAAATTCTTGGTCGTCCATGTCTTTATGTATTAACTTTGTTGTATGCCTATCAAAAAGCCAAAGAAAAAACTCTTTCGGGAGTTCTCGAAGCTCAATCAAAGATACGTAAAAAAAAATCACCTTAAGCATCTAAGGACCAGAACGAAGGAGTTCTGCAGAAAGAACGACATCTTCGAGAAAGAACTTATGTTTATGCTCTGGGCATACGACCTAGAGTTCTGGACGCTTAGGTTTGCCGCCAAAGAGTACGACTACTCTCAGAAGAAGCTAGGCGAAAGAATCGTGTACGAGCTGGTGAACCAAGGGTACATATACAAGTACTTCGATAAGCTCACCCCATCCGACACGTATGAAGATCATCTCTTCAGGGAGGAGACGAAGATGAACTACAGGGTGCGCTACGCTATCACGCAGAAGGCTAGACTCCTTGTTCAGAGATTCTACAGAGAGCTAGAGTAATTACCCAGCCGCTACGACCGTAGGGTTACCTAGCGAGAAGACACCTTTTCCTGCGTCATCCGTGCCTAGGCTATTAACTGTACCTGTAAGCTCTGTATCGGCACCACCGAAGTTTTTCTCACCTCTGACCCAAGCGTGCAAAGAGTCTGGTCCGTTGGCTCCCGAATAGTTTCCTGAAGGCTTCGTAAGGTCTATAGGGGTACCGCTATTATACATAGCAATGGCAGCCTGGGGTGTAATATTGTTATTCCATGCCGCAAACTCGTCTAGTTGATCAAACGCAAAACGACTTGTTGAGGCTGCCGCCCACGTGGGGGCTCCTGTGTTATTGAAGTGGGCTTGGTCGAACGCGGCGTCAACCACGAACGTGACGTCTACACTTACTCCGTTAATCATAATAAAGCTTCCAGATTCAAATCCATTACCGCTATCTGTTCTTACAGAAATCACATAGTGCGTGTAGGCCCCCGCATAAGCCGAGACGGCGTCGTCCGTTGTTATTTTACAGTTGAGAGTGCCCCCCTCGATCATATCAAAGACCATGGCATTACCATTCCGAAGAATTTTAATTGCCCATACGTTATTACCGTCTTGATGCTTTGCGAATACAGTCCTCGTGTTGTAAGTGCCTTGCTTGAGCCAGAAGCTTATCGTAAATCCAGTATTGCTCCCCCCGTGCCAGTCATCGTCGTCTGTATAAAACACGATGTCGTCGGTGCCGTCAAAAGATAGAGCACGAACACTAGCGTATGAAGCAGCTTCCGTATAGCCACCTCTGTATATTTGATTTCCTAGTCCTAACATTACCAGTTTCCGTTTTCATCGTTTAGAATATCCAAGATCTCACTGTGAGTGTACTCTGTGAGTCCAGACAGGCTTGAAGGCTGAGCGCCTTCGTACTTTACAAATGTGAGGTCATCACCAGACAAGGTTCTTCTTAAACCGCTTGCGCTTTGCTGAAGGACATCAGACATTATTTCATCCGTGACGTCCGCAAAGGGTAGGATCACCCACCTTCTATTAGAATAGTCAGTCATATTTTCTATTAAGAGTTTTTATACAACTTATACTTATTTCCAAGGCCATTGATGATCGAAGCGGAAAGGGCTGTGTTGTATACCTCAATATTTATTAGCTCTCCGTTCAATCCAAGAGTTCCGTCACTTTTTCCAATAATGTGATCAATAGGGAAGGGCACGCCCAGCCCATTGCTATTTACCTCAGCAGCATCAGCAATCTTGTCTCCATCTATGTTGTATATATCACACACGGTGGGAATACCTGTTGCGTCCAACACAATAGCAATCATTTCTACATCTGACCCAAATGTATAAGATGTAGTGCTATTTGCTGTTGAGTTTATTGGGTAATCTCTCTCTCCAGCAGCAGCCTTAGCTCCGTCAGCCTTGTATATAACATTTGCACCACCAGCCTTAATACCCCAGTGAGCATCGTTTGAGGTTCCGCTAATCAACCATGTGTCATTGGTATAGTCACCGTTGGTCCAGACTACAATTATTGTATATGTGCTATTTTGAGCCAGTGTTTCGGTCGAGGCAAGACTCATGACATCTCCGCCATCACAGCTGGCGGTGGTGCGGAACGGGTTGAGCGTAGCATGAGCGTTACCCCTTGACTTAGCTGTGGGCTTTCTTGAAGATGTAGACTGAGTAAAGTTGTTTGTATTAGCTCCTTTACTTGCCTTTGACGCAACGGCGGATCCGTTAGAATCACCAGATGAGTTAAACCCTAATTTTATTCTTCTACTCATGTTGTAATAGTTAATTCTGATGTTGCTTTAACTACATCTAAAAAACCACTTCCACTCACAGTAAGTGTAAAGACGTATAAAAGATTCACCCCGTCTGATGCGCCTCCCGTCAGGTCAGTACTCCCAAAGCTCTTTATGTTAATCAAGGCGCTTCCTTCCTCGTCAAAATTATCTAAATCTATGTTTGATGAATCATCATCAGAAATGTAAGATAATCCAACACCTCCTCCTGATTGAAATTTATACGCAAAAACAGTTGCGGTAGCAGTTGCGGCAACCGTCCCTCCATTAGCAATAAGGTCTGTATACCTTTCAATCTTAAGAGAGTACGTTCCGCCAAGTTTATCTCCTGCCGAGGCGCTTGAAATTCCCTGAAGACTAAAGAGAGGGTCTGTAGATGAAACTACTATACCCATTTCAACCTTTTCTGAGTCAGGGGAGTCGTTGGCGTACATGAGGGATATGGCCATGGGCAATGGCCCCCCAATAACAGAAGTGGTTGTAAGCGAGTTTCCTAAACCCAGCATTATCCGCTACAGCTTTCGCAGTCTTCGGGAGCATCGAGGTTGCAGGTTATCTCCCCAGACTTGACTTTGTCTTCTTGCTTCTTCAGCTTGTCTTGATCCAAGAAGCTGATGTCGTCGAACTCTTCCTCCATAGTTATTGTTTATAGTTGTTTACCAAACATTACTTCGTAGTACGTCTTGCCCTCATCATCTCTACAAGCCTTGAGGC
>Ga0209337_1004070_pt1 | contig 10187 bp, 4 predicted proteins | sample LinPmetageLP53_FD_184044 | JGI IMG/M metagenome (GOLD analysis project Ga0209337, IMG submission 184044) | Marine viral communities from the Pacific Ocean - LP-53 (SPAdes) (version 2) | ecosystem: Environmental > Aquatic > Marine > Oceanic | place: Pacific Ocean | collected 2010-02-08 | reverse complement strand
AGGTTTTATTAGGAATAACAACATTTGAATTAGTGGATATAGACGAGGTAGTTAATCGACTGAAAGTAATATTTGATGTATATCCAAGATTTAGTCCAGTTAATGCTGATGTTGACTGTTGGTTGTTATCAGTGACGCCAGAAGGAACAGATCCCGCTGCAAAAGGACCAGGCGTTTGACTTAATGTTAATTCAAGGTAATCTCCAATCGCCCCGCTAATAGTAGCAATACCAACAACTGTTGTTCCTGCTATAATACCACCACCAGAAACAATATCGCCATTTAGCACGTTTGTTCCGAATGGCACAAAAATAAATCCTGTTGGGGCCCAATATGGTTGTAAAGGCATATGTTTTAATTTTTATTATTTACTAAGGTTGATACCAAAAAGATTCAATTTCACCAATAACTGTGGATATTACCTGCGTAGACTCTACGTTTGCAAAAGATAAATTATCGTTTTCTTTTAACGTTATATTATACTCGTCTTTTTTATCATCATAACTACCTATTATTTTTCTTGATAGTTTTAAATTATCTTTAAACCAATCCTTCATACCAAACATAGATATAGGCGTTAAACCATCTTTTGATAATCTTATCACAGCTCCTCTTACTTTATCTGCAAAATAAACTCTATAAGACTCAGAGGCAAATGATTCTGGGTTTTTAGATATACCAAACTCCCCGCTAAACGGTATAGTTTGACCAAGCACGTTTGTATTAGCTGTTAACTGTGGGTTTCCATCCGCGTTAAATACAGCATCTTTATCAGCTAGTATTCTTAAACATTTATCTTCACATAAAGTTAATAAGTCACTATCTCTAGTGTGTAGCTTTTGAATACTACCATACACAGGGTTTAAATCTTTTGTAATTTTTTCAGCAGCTATAAACTGGTTTAAATTATTTGTACTACTATTAGAATTATATATTCCAGAATAAATTAAACCATATTTACGATGCTCTTCTCCAAGACCTTCTTCAAGCGTGGTAGATGCTTTGACCCCGTTTGATATAAAAGGTAAATTAAAATTATCTCTAATTCTATTAGACTCAACTCCATTTCCAAAAGAATAACAATTATGCCAATTTAAAATATATTGTGTTTTATAATCGTATAAATTTGTACTAATTATAAAAGTGTCTGTTCTACCATCTACATCAGGAGTTGCCCAGTCAAGTATTCTAACAATAATAATATCTCCGTTTGGTTTTGTTATTTTTAACTTATCATCAACTTCAATATAACCAGCGCTAACAAGCGAACCAACACCAGATGGATCGTCTAACTTTATATCTACTCTAAACCCATTAAGCAAATTTATCGTGACCTCCTGCACGGTGGTGCCTATTTCTATATAATTATTTGGAAAATGTTGCACGGTAGAACCAAACGGTATGCTCATATCAATTGTGTCTGGCTCAATTAGTATTGGGTTTAATCCACTAGCTTCATAGTATATATCTAAATCCGCCGATTCTTTAGGTTCAGTTTCCCAAATAGCAGGATTGCTAGGTAAAACTGAGTCTGATTCTATTGGTTCTACAAAATCTATATGATATCCAATAGCGGATATTCCATTTTCGGCTATAGCGTTATTATTATTATTGTGTTGAGCATTAATTCTATTAACAGAGTATTGACTATAACCATTCATTGCTGGTTGTTCAAAAATCAATTCTTCACTAGCGTTAGGTTTATTAGAAAAAATATCATGTTTACTTATATTTAAATCAGTCGCTGTTGCGGTATCGTTTGTCAAAAATTTAGTATATCCAGATAAAAATAATTTATATTTTCCACCAACTTGGGTTGGTAATTCAATTTTTCTAACAACCAAAGGATCAAGAGAAAAACCACCTGATGATGCTCCAACGGTAAAAGTATCTGCACCGTTAGAGTGACTAGTCAATATCATGCCAGTGGTAATAGTGTGATTTTTACCTGTATTAACATCTGTCCCTACAAGATCTGCAACTTTAATCCAAAAAGCGCCACTTGCCCAAAGAGGACCCGTAGTATGGTTTATTTTTAGTTTTAATCCATTTGGTATAGGACCTGGATTACCACTGTTAGTTGGCTCCCAATCCATAACCGCTTCGTTGTTAGAGTTTAAGACTCTTGGTGTCCAACCTTTACTAAAATTAGGAGATAGTTGTTTTGCAAATGATTGGAAATTATTATCCGCGTGACCAGAGCCAGTAGGAAGAGTGTCTACCCAAGTTCCACTATTATTCCACCAAAACCCATACTCATCTCCATTACTAGTGTTTGATACCCCAGTTTGGGTGTCTAACGTTTCAATCGTTGCCCACCTTAATTTTTGATTACCACTAGTTCTAACATCTGTTTGTATTGTATAAACTTCTTGGGTTGGATCTTCTCTAAATCTAAACTTTTGGCCTGGATAAAACTTGTCAACCATACTTTTTACTACAGTGTTGTAGTTTGGATTTCCATCATCAGCGCCTAAATTAAAAAATTCATCAATAGAAAGATTTGAACCGTCCGCTTCTTCTTCGTGATATATACCTCCAATAGCTATATTAACGTTAAACCCAGGTTTATCTGAAACAGTACTTTGAATAATACCTTTTTCAATATTTGGAGCCAAATTAACATAAGATTTCTTTTTATCTGCATTAGCCCAATGTAGATTATGATGAGGTCCCCAGCGTACCGCTGCAAATGGTCCACCGTCAATAAACCAAACGTCACCATTTATTTGCTCTCCATCACTATTAAATTCCCCCGCTCTTTGTGCTTTACTCCAATGGCCAGCTTCTGTACCATGCTTATCAGCCACTTTAACCGAGGGCGCGGTTTCCGTGCCTCCATAGCCGTGATCCGTCCTCCAATCATGATTCGATACACTAGAATTTCCCGCGAGTGCAACACTAGTGTCATTAGGGTTTCTAATCCACCAACCCAATTCATTTCTCCAATCCCTTTTAATTATAGGATCATTTCCCCCACCAACACTTATTCCAAACTCATACTGGCCGACGGGATGTGTGTTGGAAATCTTCACATCTTCTTCTTGGCTTTTATAGTTTCTAAAAAAAGGAGCAAATCTTCCAAAGTCTCCTGAGTACAACCCTATAGTTTGTCCAGTTAAAGCAGTGGAGTGTAAAAGTGAATTATCCGCATGTAAATAATATAATTTTTTACTAAAAACAGTTCTATACTTTGTGTCTGCGGCCGTAATGGTAGTTATGTTTTGATTAAATACTTCGTCAACATTTATTTTAACAAAAAATCTACCATCAAAATTTGAAGAATTTTCTTTAGTGTACTTATAAATATTTATAACAGTTCCATTGTTAATAAGCGTTGGAGATAAACCATCTACACTATCTGTTATAAAATTAACATCATCTCCTAACGCGCTGTGTAATCCAATACTGTACGTTGATCCCGCCGCAACACTAATAAAATCTGTAGTTATTTCAGAAATTCTATATCTTTTAGATGTATTACTAGTTTGATTTGTAAATTCAATATATAAATTTTCATTAATTTCGTGTAGCTTAGATCCAACACTATCGTTAAACACCGCATAATTTAACTTAAATCTTTTTTTACCCAATAAAGGAGCTTCAGAAAGATCACTATTAAAAACCTGGTTATTAACCTTATGAGTTTCTTCAACTATCAATACTTTGTTTTGTTTAATAAAATCAGGAGCTTCGTTTTGAATATCTAAAACTTTATATCTACTTTTTTGTGGAACTATATAATCAGATTCTACGCCCTTTTTTAAAATTAAAAACGTATCGATGTCTATTTTATTTCTATCTGAGGAAGGAAATGACAACCAAATATGACCATCTTCAGCATCGTAATAACGATCCATTGCCATGTTATAGTATTCTCCAGATGTTTCTTTTATAAAAAACTTAAAATATTTAAAATTTCTTGGGTATAAAGAGTTCATAAACCCAACCTCTAGCTTGTTACTTTTGTCTCCACGAGCTTTCTCTATTTTTTTATTACCAGAAAAGTTTGATATAACAGGAGTTTCTCTTCCGTGCTCATCTGCAAATACAACGCCTAATTGATACTCTCTTAATGATTTTATAGATTTTTTAGGATATAAATAACTATTTGAATCACTTATTATATTAAACTTAAAATCAGGATAATAATCTTTATCCCCATGCTTTAAATTAAAACCTTGAACATAATTCCCATATATAATTCTATTTCCACTAATGTCTTGTGCTAGTGCTTTTCTTGGAACATTATCCCAAGGTCTTAATAGTTGGTTTGATGGAAGTAGTTTGGTTATTTGCTCTGAATTAACAGTATACTTATCCTCATCCCATGATTTAAATCCACTTCCAGTAGCAGTGTGTTGAGGTTTTATAGTGTCAACTACGTAAATATTTGGAGAAGAATCATCTTTATATAATATATCCACGGCAATTACGCCGTCTGGAGCTAATGCTACAAAATTTTTAACAACGACACTATTAATTCTATTTGTCATGCCTAAGTTATAACCTTTTTTAGGGTGATAATCAAAGTTTCCTGGTAAAAATGCTATTGGAGAAAAAGGAGACATTGCGGAGTATTCTCTATCTTCATATTGATATCTATACCCAAACCTTGGAAACTTAAACTCAAACAACTTTTCTTCTTGTTCTAGTTTATCTGCAACAAATTTTAACTCGTTAAGCGGTGCGGTAGCGTTGGGTGGATTATTGATTTCTAAAACTTCAAATCTAAACCTTGCGCTATCAGCAGTTGTATTTATTATCGAAATGTTTTCTATTGTGCCTTCAAAAAGATCACCGTTGGCATCTTCATTAAATTGTATCATAACTCCACCAGGACGCGCGGAATGCGTCCAAGAGTTCGCGCCGGAGGTTGTGTCTATAGTAAAAGTATGAGTGTGTGAGCCAGCTCCAACGTAACTTCTAAATCCATCATCATAATATGTAGTTCCAGCGGTGTTAAATAATCTTACGTTTAGCTTTCCTTGAGTGTGATCAGACACTGTAATAGAAACAACGTAAACGTCTTGCGTGGCATAAGTAGCAATCGTTCCAGTATGTTCGAGTTTCCGGCCAGCTGCTGGCCCATCAACGGAAATATTATTGTTTGCTTGTGCGTAAGAAATATTAGAAGAAGTCCAAGTCCAGTATAACGGCTTGTTACCAGCGGCGTTCGGTGTGTTAAAATCTCCATTTCTAGCTTTTTCAGTAGGCGCGTCGGTAGGATTATTGTAACCGGAATTTATTATCTTAGCCTTTACACTATATTCGGTTAATGGAACCTCTGGTATTTCATCGTATAAATTTCCGCCAAATTCTTTAAATAATATTTCATCACCAGCTTGCCAGTTTAGCGTAAAACCACTATTTCCATCAACATCAGTTTCTATTTGAGAGTCAAATCCATCTCCAACCCCTACGTGACTAAAATCGTGCATGTAATTATAGTAAGAACCACTATCAATCCACATCGACGACTCATTTTGAGTATTTGTATTTCCAACGCCTCTTGAAGTCGGGGGGATTGGAGCCGTTGTAATTTTCATAATACCAGAATAAATTTCACCAGCATCACTAAGGCGCTCTGAGACTAATTGTATAGCTGGCGCTTTGCTTGGTGATTTTTTTATAACTGTTATATGCTCTTCTTTTAACAAGTAATCTACATTTGTTTTAGTGTTTTTAAAAATCGTGTGTATAACACCGCTAGAATCTGTACCCTCTATACTCCTTTGTATATTTATTTTTTTCGGCTCAGACCTGTTGTCTGTCCAAAACAATAAATCATCAATTACACTAATACCAGTAACTACTTTTTTTGGATTAAACTTTAATACATCCCCAAAAGTATCAACCATAACTGGTTTTACTGTGGCTCTAGATTTATCATACTCAACTATAACATCTCCTACTTCTTTAATGGATATATTATCTATTGTGCCTGTAAAATCATCCGAGCAGTATATTTTTATAATTCCAACATTGAATGGTCCCTGTATCCAAGTAACTGAATATGTACCAACGTCTCTTTCTCCAATAAGCTCTACGTTGTCTCCGTTACCATTGTTGTTATAGTCAGGGTTATGATTTGCTAGTCGCAAACTTCCCTCTTCGCTAGCAACTACAATATCATATGATATTGTATATGTTTTACCACTTTCAATCCCCGGAACTACGGCTTCCATGTAACCCCAATGTCCTAACATACTAGTCGCGTTGTTATTTGAAAAGTCCCACGCAGCACCAAGGCTGGTGCTTCCATCTTGAACAGTCCAGTTTTCACCTAAGTTTACAAAGTTACCAACATAACCTAATAATTCTTGTTTAGAAATAAACCAATATAGTTTGTCGTTTTTTTCATCAGCTACAGATCCCACACAAGTAGAGTTTGGCGTTATAAAGTCCTGCCCTCCAACCAGTGAATTACCTAATATATTTTGAACAGTACCAACGTCAGATCCCTCTGAAGTTGACACTTGAATGTTTTCAGCATGCCTATACTCTCCATTTGGAACAAGTCTCTCGTCAAGATCTTTATTCATCTTCCCGCCTGTAAACTGATGCTTAATCTCTGGCATATACTAGTGTTTTATTTGTTTCGATTTACCTCTTAAAATTTGAGTGATTTCTTCTAATTTGATATTAGATAGTCTTAGTTTAGCTGTTCTAACAGCCGCGAATCTTTCCTTTTTGAATCTATTAACTAAGTATTCCTGCGTGTTTGCTCTTGTTGCTAGAATTGCATGGGCTATCCATTTATACATAGCTTCTTCTGCAAATTTATGAACCTGCATTTCTCCGTCTGTTCCTAAGCTATCGCTTATATAATCTAAGATCACAGTTTTACCAGATATATTAGAGCTAAAATGAATTTTTCCAGTTTCGTTATCTATATAGAAAGAACCATTTGCCTGAGCGTGTTGAGGGTCTAATCCATATCTTTCACCGTTTGCCGGCCAATAAGTATCATCTTGATAATCATCTTGATTTTCAGATGGCGTTCCGGATTTATAGTTGTCCCAAGTGGTGGAAGATCCCTCTGTGCTTGAAGATAGTTCTTCGGCTGCAAGAGCATTTATTACTGACACGTTATCCAAAGAATTACCTTGTACTTTTTTACCGTTTATTAATGGTGACGAAAAAACAACAAAAGAAAGACCAATAGCATAAATAGTGTTCACGCTAGTTACATCTATAGTCCCAACGGTTTTAGTGCTAGATTCATCTCCAATCCATTCAACGTAACTACTTTCCCCGTCGACGCTATTAAGATCAAATATACTTGTAGACGCGTTAGGGGTAGGGGGTACGTTACCTCCAATAACATTATTATAATTACTATCTGGTAGAATTGTTGATAAGCCAAATCTTACGGTACTAGTCGCAGTTCCAGCAGTTTGACCCACAGTTATGTCGTACGTAAGTGTTTCTGCCACGCCATCAGCTGAAATATCTAGATAACGCATATGGCTAACATCTATCTCTTGATACACTAATGAAACATGGCCATAATCAGTCCCAAATCCACTGTCAGTAACATATGAAAAGTTAAGTTGTCCCGCTACCAACTCAAGCGCACTGCTAAAATTTGAAGCAAGAGCTGTTGCATTAGCCACTATATTCCAAGTGTTGGTAAGTGAATCAGAAAAATCAGCATTTACTAATAATTCCTGACCTGTGGGAAAACTATAAGTACCATCTGTTTCTTGTAATATGCTAAAAGGATTTGACGTACTACTTGTTGGATATAGTGGATGTTTTATACCAGCACTATCACTCCAACTTATTTTAGTATAATTAACATAATCTTGTGGAAGTATCATTTGCAGTGATGGTGGTAATACTATTTCGTGAGCTTTTGTAGATTTAAAAGTATCGAAGGATAATTCCTGTAATGCTCTTTGAGCGTGGAAAGCAATATCAGCTCTTTTTACTTTAGATATAATTTTATCCTCACCAACATAAGCTATTTGGAATTGAGTAATAATATCGTCTAAAGATGTGAATTGATAATTACCATGATCACTTATCTGGTAATATTGCTGCTGCGTAACATCGTCTAATAATCCCATTTATTTATTGTTTTTCTTGTTGAACTTTAGCTTGCTCCAGACCTGCAGCTACCTGTGTTAATTGTGGTTTTTCTATAGCAACGCCAGCAAACGCTAGTATTCTATATACTAATTCAGATTCTTCTGATTCGTGTAATTGAAAATTAGTAGAAGTTGTGAAGTTATAAAGCGCTTTATCATTTACAACTACGTAACCCCAGTTTGGAGAAGCAGGTTTTATTATGTAATCAATCTGAACATTTCTTTGGTCATCCAAAAACATGTTTCCAGGAAGATATAATTTATCGTTAACTTCGAAATCATTTGGACTAGAAGTACTGTATGGATTTCGTCTCGCATAAGCTGTTGTAGGTGCGTTTGGATCATTTGCTAGATATGATTGCCAATGGTATAATTTGAATTGTTGAGTTAATAAAACCGCTCCATCGCGAACATGAACAAAATCATCCTTAAAAGCATGTGAGAAAGGTGATCCAAGAAGTGTTTCCATTTCATCACGCTCAAACGTCCCCCATCTAGGGCCTTGACTAACAAAACCAATTATATTTACATGTGGTAAACTTGGATCTATATCCAGTGTTGATAAGTCAATTGGACTTCCATCATCCTCCACTGGATATGGATAAATTTTTATTCTATCATCTCCATTGCTAGTTGTAAACCTATTAAATACAGGCCTTTTTTTATTATACCCTGCTAGTGGACTAGATTGGTATAAAACCATTTCTTTTCTAGATCTTACCTCTTCAGCGGTTACGTAACTTGAATTTTCTGGATATTTAACCCTAACATTACCCAGTCTATATAAATCTGGTAAGTCGTCATTTAGATTAATATCTCCATATTTATTTAAAACAGTTACATTATCATTTGTAGCTACTCTTGCGAAAATATCAATTTTTTCTTCCAGGTTAACTAGCATATCACTATATTCATGACTGTTCCCGTGCTGTCTTGTCCATTGGTTTATATCATAAAAATATTGTTCAAATATTTCCATTTGTGCTTGATGGGCAAATAAGTTAAACTCTTGAGGAGTTATATATCCTCTCTGCTCCTTGTTAGCAAATGCTAAAACTTTTTGGTATACTCTGTCTACTATCTATACTTACCATAATTTCTTTTTTTGTAGTTTACGATCGCCCCGTAGAGCGACCGCATCTACAGTTAGATTAATTTAATCTTTTTTCAATATTGGAGTAAATCTCCATTCCTTCGTCAGTCTTAAACCAAGCGGCTAAAGCTGAATAAGGGTGTTCATCAAAAGGGACGTTCATTAGTTTTCTATCGTTAGATCCCCAACTGAACGTTCTTTGATCAGAAGATAATTTTAGTATCCCCATTTCAGTTGCTTTAATACCAAAGTTTCTAAGTACAACATTCTCGTCGTTTACTAGTTCTAAGAACAACTGAGGGTTTCTTTTAGCGTATAATAGTAAATCTCTTTTAAGTTCCTTAGAACTCATCGTAGACACTTTAGATCCTATTTCAACACGCATAACAGCCTCTGCCATATCTATATCTAGGTTCATTGCTGCATTTAAAGCTTTGATTTCTAATTCTAGCCAATCAACATCATTAGCCGCATTAACTTCTGGTTTTAATTCGTAGAAAGTTTTATCCCTATGTGGGTGGTAAAGCGATAATAACTTTTGCAGTGTTACTTTGTTTTTGGGTACTATCAAAACTCCTTTTCTAAAAATAATGTGATCGAGTCTTTGATCACCTTTCATCTCTTCTACAAAAACAGTTCTTTGATTTGAAGTGTACTTTAATTCTCTTTCGTAACCTAATTCTTCATCAAAATAATAAATACCTGAAGCTCTAATTGATTTGCTTAAAGGTGTTTGCTTGTTTTTTAAAATATAAGTTCTATCTTTAATCTCCCATTTATCTTTTTTTAAAGTTGGTAAAGGTTTTTCTTTAACAACTACTTTTGGTTGCTCTACAACCTGGGTAACCTTTTCAGTTACTATTTCTTTTTTTGTTTCTTGTTTTTTTGCCATAATATAATATAATATAAATTAATAAAAAGAAAAGGCCGAGGCCGAAGCCCCGGTCTTTTAAAATAATTGTGCTTAGTTCATCAACATAAAGTTGTTAGCACCTTGT
>Ga0209337_1004069_pt1 | contig 10188 bp, 16 predicted proteins | sample LinPmetageLP53_FD_184044 | JGI IMG/M metagenome (GOLD analysis project Ga0209337, IMG submission 184044) | Marine viral communities from the Pacific Ocean - LP-53 (SPAdes) (version 2) | ecosystem: Environmental > Aquatic > Marine > Oceanic | place: Pacific Ocean | collected 2010-02-08 | reverse complement strand
ATAGTTTACTATAATAGTCAATAGCTATTTATATATAAAATGTTATATATCTTATTTGTCGAGGAGAAACTTATATAAATAAATTTATATTAATAGTATATATAGATTGCGATACTATTCTATAGAGGGATAATAAGCTCCTATATTATAGGTAAGTTGAAGTATAAATGGATAAGTGAATACAGTTATGGCTCGTACTTCTTAGGAGCACACAGAGAGAGACTGCCATTGTTTTTTATAACAATTTACCTAATATGTTATGCAGAATCCTCCTCGGGAAGCATCCATAGGTGAGTATATTTGCTGATTGATAGGTGTATAATGAATTGATTTGCGAGTATTAATAGGTGTCTTAGTGCAGTCAGCCCCATATATATGCATACATGACCCCCTCAGTCGATGGGTCACCCCCCTTTCATATGTATATAGTGAGTATTGTTATATTTTAGGTAATTATAAATGGGTTGACATATGTTACTATTATTCATTAAAATAGGAGATGTTATATCTTGTTATAGGATTCTTTTTAGGTATGCTAGCCATGTTCTTAATATGTGGTGCTACATTAATTATAAGAGATGAGAGAGATGTAAAAGCGCAGAGAATGCATAAAAGTAAAAAAGAGGATTAGATGCCATTAGATATTAGTAGTATAGAAGAGGTTGGGTTTTGTGAGCATATAAACACAGAGTATCAACCTGAAGAAAAAGATACGAACACACCAGAGTCATTAAGTTGTACAGATTGTGGAGAGGAGTTAGAGTCTCCAGAACCAGATTGGGATTTAGAAATTCGTGATAACCCTTATGGGGATGGTTATAAATGGAAGGATACAAGGAGGGATAAATAATGTTAAAATTACTAAAGACAAGTGAGTTGTGTGGTGTACTTGGTGTATCTAGGCAATGTGTTTATAAGTGGAGAAACCAAGAGAACCCTATTCCTACTGCTATTAATAATACAAGTAATGGCGGTAAGTTGATAAGATATAATTTAGAAGAAGTCATGGGATGGTTAAATAAAAATGGTAAAGAAGAAAGAGCCGAAGTTTTACGCACAAAAGAGAACTAAGTCTGGTCGCTATATAACGATAGCTGAAGGTGACACTAGACAGGAGTTAATAGAGTTAATTAAATTAGACAGTAATACATATAAAGAAAGAGAGAGGAACACAAATGGCAAAGAGGTATTTTGATACAGATATATGGAAGAAGAGATGGTTTAGAAGTTTATCCCCAATGTATAAAAGTTCATGGTGGTATATTATTAGTCAATGTGACCATGCTGGATTTTTTGAACCAGATATAGATATAATGAGTATTTTTGTAGGTGAGGAACTTAATGAAAAAGAGTTAATGGAAATATTTTCAGATAGAATTGAGTATTTAGAAAATGGGAAGTGGTTTATTCCTAAGTTCTTACAATTTCAGTATAAAGTATCTCATCCAGACGAATTAAATTTAAGCAATAGAGTCCATAAGTCCGTCTATGACCGCATTAAAAAGTATGATAATTTATTTAGACCCTTAGATGAAGCTAGTAAGGGTCATACTAGTACTAGGGTTATGCTAGGGGCATCCAAAGAAATGGAAGGGGTTAAAGATAAAGATAAAGATAAAGATATTAGTAAAAGTTCTATAAAAATAAAAAGAAAGGTGTTTGAAATTCCATCAGAAGAAATGGTTGTTGCTTATTGCAAGGAAAGAAAGAACTCAGTCAACGCTGTTAAGTTTGTTAACTTTTATATATCAAAAGGTTGGATGGTTGGTAAGAACAAAATGAAAGATTGGCAAGCTGCTGTTCGTTCATGGGAAGTAGCAGACAAAGAAAACCTTAACACAAGAAGTCTCGATAGCATAAGAGGTAATAGTAGGGCTTACATACAAGAATCAGATAGGGGTGGTAACGATGATTGGTAAATACAAGTTTAGACCTCATAGCGGTAAACAAACAGAATTTCTAAAGTCTACATCTAATTGGATATTTTACGGAGGTGCAAGAGGTGGAGGTAAATCTTTAATGTTGGCATGGAAAGCTGCATTAGTACCTAGAGTATATCATTATGAAAGGCTAAAGAAGAAAATAGAGCTTGATGAAGCAAAGAAATTTAAAGCAGAAGGTAAAGCTGTAAAGACTGTTGTCGATGCTGTTTCGATAGACTTTCCAGATTACATTGGTATTTTAATGAGAAGAACCTTTCCTCAATTAGAAAGAAATTTAAAACCAGAATGCGATAAGCTTTATAAATTGTACAATGCTAGGTGGCAAGAAAGAAACAAGTGTTATGTGTTCCCTTCTGGAGCAAAAATATATTTAGTCCATTGCCAAGATAGAAGAGCCTTAGATAACTACATTGGTGGTAACTATAATTTTATTGGAGTGGATGAAGCGAATCAATTTCCCGAAGATTGGATAGAAGAGCTTTCAACCTCAGCTCGTACTGACAACCAACTATTACAACCTCAAATATGTTTGACTTCAAATCCTGGAAATATTGGTCATGTTTGGCTTAAGAAAAAGTTTATAGATAGATGCCCACCAATAGCAGCTAAAGAAAAAAGATACAACGAAGAATTTGATGTTTATTTTCAAAATCAAAAAACAGGTGAACCTTTTGTAGACGAAGAAGGTATTAGTTTCCATTTTATACCAGCAACAGTATTTGATAACCCAACTCTTTTAAAAAATGACCCAAACTATGTAAGAAAATTAAAAGGATTAAATCCAATTTTAAAAGCAATGTGGCTAGAAGGTCGTTGGGATGTTTTTGCTGGAACTTATTTTGATAATTGGAATCCAATAAACCATGTTATCCCTAGCACTTATTTTCAATTTGGAGTTCATTTTAGAAAAAGCTCTCACACTCTTTACCGATTTTATGATTATGGTACAAAAGCTCCTTTTGTTTGTTTATTTGCAGCAGTAGATAGAGACCAAAATATGGTTATATTTGATGAGATAACTGAGACTGGTTTGTCTGCCTCTAAGCAAGCAAACAAAGTAAATGAATACACTTGGGATACATACAGGCTTAAACCAGAAGATTTTGACGATGATATTGCTGACCCAGCGTATTGGACTAAACATTCAGAAAAAGAAGGGATGTTATATTCGCCAGCAGACTTCTATGGAGATGACGGTATTTATCTATCTAAGGGAAACAATGATAGGAAAGCTGGTGCTAAAATTGTATACGAAGGACTAGAATCACCAGATGAAGGATTCCCTAGAATTAGATTTACAGAAAATTGTTTACAATGTATAGAAACTTTTCCTAATTTACCATCGGCAGAAAATGACCCCGAAGACATTGACACCAAAGCTGATGACCATCATTATGATGCTTTAAGATATGGTGCATTAAAAGTTCTGCCTAGTCTTGCTGTATATCAAAATAGAAAAAAAGGTTGGCGTTATCGAGGAGAAAAATCTAATTCAGGTAACAATACAAATTGGAAAACAGCATAATGGCTAAAGACGCATATAGCAATGACAATCCTTCTGGTTCACAATACGCAGCAGGTATACTATCCAAGCAAGCAGATAAAGTTTTAAAATCTTGGAAGTATAGTAGAGACTCTTTTGAAATAGCAAGAAAAGACTCAGAAAGAGCTGTGAGGTATGTTAATGGGGATACGTTTACCTCTGAAGAAAGAACCAACGCAGCTAAATATAAAAAACCTTTACTTAAGTATAATATTATTACGCCAATTATTAGTACGCTAGTTGGTAATGAACAATTAAATCGTAAAACTGCAAAGTTTAAACCAATAACGGTTGAGTCTGTAGAAGTGACAGACATTTTACAAGGTAGATGGACTGCCATAATAGATGAGCAAGATTTAGAAGATAAATTACAAATAGCCTTTATAGATGCTTTATCCACTAAGCTAGGTGGATGGATTCAAAGAAGTTGGGAAGTTAACGAAGAAGGTTATCTTGATTTTAAATACGATGTGTTAAATAATTTTCGTGTGTACATAGACCCAGAGACAAGAGCAAATGATTATGAATTAAAACATTGCAGATGGCTCGTTAAAGAAGGGTGGGAGTCTTTAGATGTAATTAGTGAACAGTATTCAATTGACCCACATGATATGAAAGTTGAAAGGTCAAAAGCTTGGTATCAGTCTTTATCGGAAACAATTAGAAGGATGACAGATAAAACATATTCTTCTAATCTTGAAAATTATGATAAAATAAACGACAGGTATAGAGTCCTTGAGATGCAAGAACGTATTGTAACTAAAATGGTTAATACGTTTGATGGTAATGATTATAAAGTAATGACAAGGTCTGAATATAAAAGTTTAGAAAAAGAAAACCCTAGTTTAATGAAAGTTAGGGAGTTCAATAAAGATTCAATACACATGACAACTATTATTCCTTACTTTAAAAACCTAGTAGTTAAGGATGAAGATGCAGAACAGCCAACGTCTAATTTTGATTGTTTTCCCGTTTGGAGTTATAATTATAATGTCCAAATAAACGAACAGACATCACTTGTTGACCATCTATTAGATATACAAGACGATGTAAATAAAGCTAAATCTCAAGTTAGAGACTATGTTACGCAAATATTGTCTGGCGGTGTTTTTATAGACAAAAGAGAAAAAGAAACTGTTAAAGCATTAAAAGAAAAAGGAAATCAGCCAAACATGGTTTATGAATTAAATAATCCAGCGGCTATACCTCAAAGATTATCTCCTTCACAGTTACCACCAGATATAATGTTAAACGCTGAGAATAGTGTAGCATTTGCTCAAAGAGTTTCATTGGTATCTGAGGCAATGAAAGGAGAAACAGCAAGGAGTGGTGAGTCTGGAGTCCTATTTGAACAGAAAGTTCAAAGAGCTGCAGCGGCTATAAACCCTTATTTTAAAAGTTTAAGTAGGCTTAGAAAAGTCTTAGCAAAAGATTTTGTAGACAACTTTAACTATGTCTATTCTGAAATGGACAGAGTTATTCGAGTTAAAGAAGAAGGTAAGTTCAATGAAACAATAATGAATCTTAGTGTTGGCGCACAAGTCTTTAACGATGTTCGTAACCCCTCATTATACGTTGAATTAGATGAGGGGGAGAGCAATATAACTCAGAAAGAAGATAATTTTAATCGTATGGTTGCAATGGCAAACTTAATTGGTTCAATTAACCCTCAACTTGTAGACATTAGAACTCTTGTTGAAAATGCTCCAATTGTTGGTGCAGAAAAATTTGTTGAGTATATAGATAATACAATGCAAATGCAGTCTGAATCAGCTCAACGACAATCTGAATTAGATTCTACAAAACAAACATTAGAAAATATGAAAACAGAACGTGGTATGGTTACTGACGAAGAAAAGATAAGACTAGACGCTCAAAAACAAAACCTCAGTTAATGGCAGATAGAAAGAAAAAATATTCTGCGGCTTGGCAAAAAAAATCTGGCAAGTCTAAGACTGGTGGATTAAACGCAAAAGGTAGAGCTAGTTATAAAGCTCAAACTGGTGGTACATTAAAGCCTCCAGTTACAGAGAGTAACCCAACTGGTAAAAAGAAATCGAGAAAAAAAAGTTTTTGTTCAAGGATGTGTGGAATGAAAAAAAAACTAACAAGTGCTAAAACAGCAAACGACCCAAAATCAAGAATTAATCTTGCTTTAAGAAAATGGAAATGTCGTTGTAGCTAAAAAAAGGATAGTTATGAAAAAAGGATTATACGCAAACATAAACGCTAAAAAGAAAAGAATCAAAGCTGGTAGCGGTGAAAAAATGAAAAAAGTCGGAGCAAAAGGCGCACCAACTGCTAAGGATTTTAAAGATTCTGCAAAGACAGCAAAGAAAAAATCATACAAAAAAGTATATTCAAGATAAAATGAACAATCCATTAGCTAAATTAGTAAAATGGCAATTATCAACTGGTCAGCTAGATGGTTGGACTGCTTATCATATTGGTGCAGGAGCTTTCTTCTGTAAGATATTTCAATGGATGGATTGGAGTTCTTTTTGGTGTGTTATGGGAGTTTTTATTATTGGTGTCTTATGGGAAGTTTTTGAAGTCTTTGTAGAAGGTACATCTAGAACTTATGGTACGAAGAAAAGATGGGCATATAACACAGCTGCAGATATAATTGTAGAGACAGGGATGGCTTTATGGATGGTTATTTAAAGAGAAATGAGTGAAGAAGTTAAAACAGCTAGGTCTTATCGGACTAATGTTATTGATGACAACCTTGTGGTTAGCCTTAATTTTAAGTTTTTGGCACAAGCTTTTGTTTTGGTTGGTTCTTTGGTGTATGGTTATTATCGTATTGAAAGCCGATTGGGAAACCTTGAATCTGAGGTTGCCAAAGCCGATAAAAAAATCGGTAATTTACTTGATAAACATATTGTTGATGAAAGACTTGAGAGAGAAGAATTAGCTGAAAAAGTAAAGTTTTATGAAAAAGAAATTAATTTAAACCCTATGAGTTGGGGAAAAAGAAGGAAAAGTAAATAATGACTTTCAATGATATTATAGATATACCTATTATTAGGCAGGAAAAAGTTGTAGAAAATAATAATACAAATAAAAAAAAATATACAAGGCAAGATTCGTTAAGAAACGTATATAGAGCAAAGAGAAGCAATATAATTAATAAAGGGAAAACAAATGTCAGAAAACCAAAATAGTGAAGAGCAGGTAGACCCTAGCCTTCAACAAGAGCTTGAACAACTTGATAATAAAATTGAACCGAAGACAAACAATCAGGAGGAATCCGAACCTTCTGTAAAACTTATTGAAAAAGACGGTGAGCTGTATATCAACAGCGAATCTAATGATGCTAATGATGACGCAGACCCTCAAGAGGGAGAATCTAGTCAGAAGTTAGACGAATCAGATTATAGCAGCACCGAGGGAGATAAGCCATCACCGTTCCATGACAAATCAAAAGAAGACCTAGTTGACTTGGTAGTCAATGCACAGAAAATGATTGGAGACCAGTCAAATGAAATAGGTCAACTTAGAAAGTTAACAGCAAATGACGAGGATTTATCTGAGTCTGAGCTTTTGGAACGACTTACTGCTGACGATGTTCAGGATGCTGTTTCTACGGAAAAAGCTAAATTGGATGAAATTGACCCTTATGATATGGAGGCTGTTACAACACAGCGAACTCTAATAAGGGAAATGGAAAACGACCTGATAAACAAACGCACACAAGAACATCTTGAATCAAGACTAAATGGTCGAGATAACGAGGCTTTTGTTTCTACAATGAAACAAAGGTTTAGTACAGATGGGATTGAAGTAAGTGACGATGAGTTTAATACTGTTAGTGAGCGTGCGAAGGAATATACTGAAAATGGGCTACTAACCGAGAGAGCCTACCACAAAGCCATGATTGATGAATTTGGGGTAGAGAAGGTATCTAAAAACTACCAGATGGCAGGAGAGCGTAAAGCTAGGCAAGACATTCAAAATGCTTCAGCCAAGCAAGTTGAGAAGGTCGATGTGAGAGGCACAGGCAAAAACGCTAAACTTGTTCGTGTTGCTGACATGAACAGAAAAGAACTCCGCAGCACTCTTGATAATCTTTCAGTTACTGAACTTCAAAAGCTATACGGACAGTTAAATAGTTAATAAACAAAATAAACGCACCTAAAAAGTGCAAATAAACAACATAAGGAGTTTAATATGGAATCTTCACAATCATTTATTGCAAATGTAGAAATTCTAAACTCATTGTTAAGGAAAGAAAGTTGGTATAATACTTTCTGGGCAAAATTCTCTGGAAATGTGGATATATCCTCGGATGACAACGGTAACACCGTATACACTCCATCAGGTAATCCAATGGAAATCTTAAGCGACTATGTTGCTCAAGGTAGAGACAATATGCTTATTCCTTTCTTGAGTGATTTAACAGGTTCACCAGTTTATGGTGATACTGTGCTAAAAGGAACAGGAGAAGACCAGTCTATGAGATGGTTGCGTGCATACTGTAACCAGTATCGTAAAGCAGTTATGAAAAAGTCTGGTTCAATGAGTGAACAACGTCAAAAAGTGTTCAAGTTAATGGACGAAGCAAGACCACAATTAGCTAAATGGTTTACTAAATGGGAAAATCAGTCGATATTTCAATCCTTCTACGAAGGTGTATCGCCAAATCTTTCTATTGGTACAGCCTCTGATGGTTTAGGACTTGTTCGCAGGTATCATCCAAACTGGTATATTAATGATGGAGCTGTACTAACAGCGGTTGGAACTGAAAAATCAACTAAAACTAATGCTGAGTTAGATGCCGCTATTGGTACAACAGCTTCAGGTGCAGCTGATGCTGACACAGCAATGACTGCTGGTTTACTACGACAATTACGAGTGAAGTGTATGTCTCTTAAAATACCTCACATGGAAACTGTTGATGGAAATCAGTTTTATTGTATTGTTATGCATCCAGCTCAACTTGCAAGTCTTCAATCTGATACTGATTACAAAGAGTCTCAGAGATATGGGTTTATGGGTTCAGGTGGAGCTAAAATGCCAGAAATGACTGGTATGGCAGGATACTACGCTGGATTCTGTATCTTTGAAGACATTGTTGGTATTCGTGAATGGGATGAAGCAGGATATTTCTTTGGCTCGACTGTTTCTAGTCGTTTTGAAGATTCTGCTGTAACATTGCACGCTGATAATGCTAAAAGAGTCAGAAATGCTATAGTCTTTGGTAAAGGTGCTATGGGTAAAGCAATTGCAGAAGACCTTCATTTCACTTCAGAAATAGACGACCATGCAAATACTATCGAGCTTGGTGGTGCAGTTATTAACGGTTACAATCGTGCAGAGTATTATGTTGAAGGCGATGCCTTAGAAGTAAGTGGTGACGCTTTCTACAAAGGAAACTCTTCATCAGCAGATGCAGCCGCTTTAGCCGCAATCAATACTGGCTCGCTAATAATAGCGACAGGGGAGTAGAATATGAAAAGTTCAACAATGTATAAAAATGCATATTCAGATGAGACTATTGCAATTTCAGCAAGTGGTAATTATGATTATAGTGATGAGCCTTGGCATGGCGGAGACAAGACAATTCTTGTTAATGCTGCTATGGCAGATGGCACTTTTATCAGATTGCCAGAAGCAACTACTTCAAACACAGGTCTTCATGTAAGAGTTGTAATGGGTATTGCTTGTGCAGACGACCTTGCAATTGGCTTTGTTACAAGTGTTATCCAAGGCGGTGCAACTGCACTTGGTGATACTAATGAAGCGGCTTCTCCAGCTCATGCTTCGGCAATAGCTGACGTTGCGGATGCTTTCAATAGTGTACGTTTTAATTTAGATACTGTAACTTCCGCTGGTGGTACTGGTGGTACAGTTTTAGATTTTTACTATACTGGAACTGCTGATAAAGTAGTTTACAGAGGTGATTTAATCTCTGAAATTGATGCTCCGACCTTGACAGCTCATTTTAGCACAGATGCTGTTAATGCATAATAAATAACAATCAAAAATTAGGGAGGTAATAGCCCTATATAAAGATTGACTTAAATAGCGATGTTTAGGTATGTTAGGGGGGCTTTTTAGCCCCCTTAATAATTTAACAGAGTGTTCATGGTCTACCAGACCTTTAAACTCGACTCAAGGAGTGAATAAATGGCAAATATTAATAAGTCCAACGCAATCCACAATTTTTCCGTTCAAGAAGGTCTTTCCCCTAGTTTTATGGTTGAATATGAAGTAAGCAACTCTGTTGTTACTAATGGTGGAGCATTTACAACAACTGACTATGGTGTTACTAGAGGTGTCGTAGTAGGAGCTGAAATTGGTGGTAGTGGCACGCTTACTATTACTTTTGGGGATGGAGCTACCCATACACTTTCTAACGCAGCTGCAAAGGCAATATTTTTAAAAGGTGTTATTCTTCCGTTGTCAATTAAATCATGGGTTTTTAGTGCTTCTGAAACAGCCTTTGCTTTAATGGCATTATATTAAGGAGTAAGATATGAAATTTACAAGTTCAGCTCATTTAACTGGTGGGGGTACAGTCTCAGGAGATTTAGTTATTGATGGTGACTTAACTGTTAATGGTGATGGTGCAGGTAATTACGATGAAATAGTCAATGGTGAGCTTCATGTAAAAATTACAGACACTAATGCTTTCTTAGTTGAAAAAGCAGATGGAACAGATGTCTTTACTGTGGATACGACTAATTCAATAGTAGG
>Ga0209337_1004068_pt1 | contig 10188 bp, 6 predicted proteins | sample LinPmetageLP53_FD_184044 | JGI IMG/M metagenome (GOLD analysis project Ga0209337, IMG submission 184044) | Marine viral communities from the Pacific Ocean - LP-53 (SPAdes) (version 2) | ecosystem: Environmental > Aquatic > Marine > Oceanic | place: Pacific Ocean | collected 2010-02-08 | reverse complement strand
ACATTGAGTTAGTATTGTAAGCACCTTTGTTTTCGTTAGATGCTTGTCTAATAGCTAAAGTAGAAATATCATTAACAATTTTATTATCATCAAAAGATGTTGCGTGTTGTGATACTGCACTAGCAGGTATTCTTGCGTCTGCTATAGAACCTGTTAATTTAGTTGCTGATAAGTCTGCTATTCTTGCATCTGCAAATTGACCAGAAGTTATTTTACTTGCAGGAATATTTGGAATATCATCTGCTGTAAAACCACCTGTAATTATATTAGCTAAATCCCTTGCTTTTGTCATATTGCATAACCATCCATTTACAATACTATTGTGTTAGCTTCATCTTCAGTTAATGCTTCTCCTGCAATTAACTTTGCTTTAGCACTAGCTTTTAAATCTGTTTTAGCTTGAACTTCATTATCTTCAGCAGTCTGTATTTCAGCCATTTTAGTTTCTATATCTGATTTAGAAATGTTAGTTGGGTTATCATCATGCCAAATAATATTATCAATGTTATCACTTTCATTACCTATAACACTACATTGAGCATCAGATTTAATTGCTAAAATAGCAGTTGTTATTTGTTGTGCTGTTGCCATATTATGCTCCTATTTCCATTGCTACTAAATTAACTGAACAACCTTCTCCAAAATTAAAACCATCTCCATTACTGGTTTTTATTCTAATATCATAAGTAATTTGAGATGCTGTACTTGGACTATCTAAATATACTGCTCCACCTAAAGGCAATCTATGTGAAGAAGAATGTTGAACTTGTACAAATCCTGCCGTACTATTTCCTAAATTATTACTACCTCTAAAAATTGAAACATATCCATTATTGCCAGATATTTCTGTAGCACCAAAATTTGCTAAAAGTAAAATCTTACTTGAAGTTGCTGATGGTGTAATATTAAATGTTGGAATATTTGTTAAGTGAACATAAGATGTTGAAGTTGTACTTACATTAGTTTCAGTTGAAGCAGTCACTACTTGTAAAACTTTTCCACCTGCTACTGCACCAAACTCATAACCAGTTGCACCAGAATTAACTTTTAATGCCTGTCCTGCTGTACCGATTGCTATACCATCTAAAGCACCTGCGTTTGTTTTAAATGCAATTTCTTTATTTGCTAGACCAAAAGTATCTCCATTAGTACCATTAGTACCTGCTGAACTCATTTGTTGCCAATACGCTGAAGCTGATGCTGGGTTCTGATTAGAACCAGCTTGTATAGAAATGTAACTTGATCCTGAAAGACTTACAACATCATCTACTGCATAAGTAGTAGAATTAGACCATGGTCCTTTCCAATTAAATTTTATGTTTCCAATATTTACTGTAGCCATGATTTGTTTTTACCTTTCTTTTTTATATTTTGCAATCCTAAATTGTAGCTATTAATTTACCACTACTTATAGACCAGCTAAATCCTGATGCCGCAAAAAGAACATCATTAAATCCAGCATAATCTGATTCACTTATATTATCTGCCCCTGTATTTGTTGTTTGTACTTGTAATGTATTATTAGATGGTACTGGTGTATTTGCTTGTCCACCCATTCCTGAGTGAGATGAGCAATAATAGTATAAAGTAGGTGCGTTTGTTGCTACTATTATAGTAACTTGTGTAGATGAATTATGTGTAACTCCTGTAGTATATTCTGATCCACTACCATGAGTACCATCAGAAGTTGTAGAAAACTTAAATGGATGTCCTGATGGATAAGCAAATATATATGTATTACCCTCTAACAATTCTAAAGTATCTTGTTGTACTCCATCTATAAAATATTTATTTGAACCACCTACAGATGCTACTGTAACTGTTCTATTAAGAGTTGAAGCTGTAAATGATTTTTTAAATCCATATACTTCTGCTGAACTTGCATTTGAAAATACTAAGCCATTTGCTGAATTGTTCATAACAAGGGCTTGTCCTGCTGTACCAAAACTATTAGGTGTATCTGTTAAATCTTTTATAGATATATTAGCTAGTTGGAATGTACCAAAACCTACAACATCTACTACATCTCCATTTGCTAAAGCACTTGCAAATACTAAAGAAGTACCTGAAGTAGCAGTTACATCTGTTCCTAAAATTTGTTTAACACCATTAAGATAAACATCTACAAATCCAGCATCATAAGCAAGAACTTGACTTGATGCTTCTGCATAACCTGTACCTGATGCACCTGTTAAAGTTGTTGGTGTGCCTGTAATATTATAAACATATCGTTGGGATGTACCATTAACTGTAGAACCAGCCGCCGCCCATCCTGAAGATTTATAAACTTTTAATTCATTAGCTGTCGTATCAAAATTCAAGTCGCCAACATTTAATGAACTACTTGGAACTCCTGCTTGAACTCTATATCTTTCTCCAAAAGAATTAACTCCTGCAATATTTGATGCAACAGTATTTACACTAGCAATATTTGGACCAATGTTATTAATATTAGTAATTGCACCACCTATTGCATCTATATTAGTAATTGCACCTGCTACTACTTCTATTTCAGAAGTAGATTCATTTAAATCATTTGCGGCAGTTACTACCTTAGCAATATCTCCTGCTACTGTAGAAATATCAGAACTATTAAAACCAGCAAGAGTTGAAATATCAGATGATATAGCACCTAAACTTGTAATTTGTGAATTTAATCCAGCAACAGTATTTATATTACTAGCATTTCCAGCAACACTTGTAATATTACTAGATATTGCACCAAGGGCTTGTATTTCTGTAGATAGTCCTGCAATAGTTGTTAATCCAGCAGATGATACTGTAGTTTCAATATTACCATTAGCATCAAATCCCATTAATTTAGATTGTCTAGTTGCCTTAGCTGGTAATGTAACTGTAGCAGAAACAGTATCAGTATCTAATAATTTAACTGATCTATCTGTTTGTGTTTTAACATCTGCAACAATAGAAGTTAATGTATCTAGTTGTGTATTTAAACTTGTAATATCAAATGCACCTGAGTTAGGAAAGTCTGTTGTTCTTTCTACAGATATATCTCTAATAATAACTATAATGTCATTAACTGAAGCACCTGCTCCAAGTGTAATTGATCCACCTGATCCAAATTCATATGCATTATCTGAAGCTGAAGCTGTACCTGTAATACTATATTGTGATGCTCCTGATGGAGTAGCATTATAAGTTAATAATGTACCATTCTTATAGACTTTAACATCTGCTATTTGGTAAAATTCAAAACTAATAGCAAAGCTAGTTTGATTTGCACTAGCTGTATATGTATTTCTAGGTGTATTTTTGTTACTTACTATTGTCATATTCTTATCTTATTTTTTCAACGCCCCAGTTGTAAATGTCTTTAAACTTTCTATCCCATATCCATAAAGTGTTCAAGGGAATTATTCTCCTTATAGTTGCGGCTTTCTCATCATAATCTTGATCTGTCATAAACGCATATAATAAATCAGCAGGTATAGATGGACCAGCTCCAATAAATTCTCCAACAGCATTGGCTACATTAGGATCGCCAAATCTTAAATCTTGTCCAAGCATAGGTCTTATACCAACAGCTTCATCAAACATACCACCTGATACAGTTTCTAACATAAAGTTTGCATCAGTAAATATACCTGCAATACCTGATAGTTCTACACCTCTAATAATTTTTTCTTCTAATGGTTTTTGTACCCAGTATCTAGGATTCTTAAAGTAATCTCCCATCATACCCATACTAATCATAGCGGCAACACCACCCATAACTTGTAATTCTCTACCTTGTAATCCTGATATTAATAATTTTCTATTTGCGGCAATAGCCCAAGAAAAGAATTGAAATGGTAATCCCATAAATGAATTACTAAACTTTCCACCTCTTGTAGTTTTTTGAAATCCAAAAAATCTACCCATACTATTATCATATAGTTTTGCATATGCTTCATCATTAACTCTAAATACACCATGCATTAAATTTAATTGATCTGTAGGTGTAGGAGTAATAATAGTTCTATTTACATCTGCATATAAAGCTTGTCTAAATTTTCTTGATGCTTGTTGTCCACCATTTTTACTAATCCATTGATTAGCATTTGGCATTAATAAACCATCTAATTCTTCATATGGCATATCAGCAATTAACCTTGCAGTCTTTTGATCTATACCATAACTAGCTAATCTAGTTATTATAAAGTCAGCTTCTTTTTTATCTTTAAAAGAACCTTTAGCTATTTTTAAACTGTCTTCTATTAATCTATGAGAAGATATTACACCTTGATATTGTTTCCACATTTGTGTCCAAGGAGTAAGTAAGTTAGCAAAATAAAATGGACCTTGTGCTTTGTTTAATGGTTGTCCTAAAAATCTATCAAACTTTTTACTTAACCATCCTTTACCTAAACCTACTTGACCACCATCTTCTATAAATCTTTTTCTTGATGAACCTAAAGTTACTTCCATAGCTGGTGCAAAATATTTAACTTGCTCTAATGCTTTAGAATAAGCTCCTAAATTAGTAGTAAAATCTCCTATAATAGGTTTAAATGTTTTACTAAAACCATTTACCATTACAGGTCTTGCCGCATCTACTAATGCAGAAAAAATTACTTTACCCATAAATGCTAAACTTGCCCAATCCCTTAGGAATGCCGCAGTTCTTTTATTAAAAGATGCAGGGTCTTCTGTATTAAGTGTTCCTAATATTTTATCTTTTTCATCTTCAAATGCATTTAATACCTTATCTATTTTAAGATTGTCTTTTTCTTTTCTAAGTTCTTTAGTAATTAATCTTACTTCTGTTTGAGTTAAAAAATCATCTAAGTGTCTATCTCCAAATTGTCTAGTAAGTTCTATAGCATGACTCATCTTAGTAGTGTATTGACGCATAATAAAATTAATATCTGTTTCAATAAATTCTATTACATCTCTATTAGGAATATCTAATGTTCTTGACATTAAAGATTTAGTTCCTGCTCTCCATTGTTTTCTATTCTTATCAAAACCCCAACCTGCAATACCCTCTCCATCCATATGATTTGCTTCGTTGTCCATTATCTTATCAAATGCATCATCTACTCTTTTATCTATAGCTTCAGGATTTGTAGATAGTTCTACTTCTTTTCCTTTTTTTCTAATAATAGGATTAGCAACAAAATGTCTTCTAAGTATTTTTTTAAACGCTTCTTGATTAGCCATAATTTTATCTCTCATCCAATATCTAGGCATAAAGTTTCTGCCTTGTTCATATGGTGGAGATATTGATTCTGCCATTTCATCAAATTCTCCTTTGAGAGTTCTGTATTCATTTTGTAATCTTGATTTTAATTTATTTAATCTTGTAATTTGGAATGTATTTAATGCCTTGTCAGATAACAATTCATCTATCTGTGATATAGAACCTGCTTTAATTTCCATCATTCTTTTATAAGAACCTTGTGATGCAAACATATGTAACTTAGTAGCTTCAGCTTCATACTCAGCAAAAAACTTTCTAGCTTTTGTTGCCGCTATTTTAACTTGTGGATTTAAACCTACATCATCAAATACTTTATCATCTACTATAGCTTCTGATACTTTGTTATAAAACTGTTGCATTGATAATGCATTAGGATCAACTTCTTGATTACGACCATTAACAAATTTTCTAGTAAAATTATTCATGGCATCTTTTGCTCTTATGCCACCTTTCTGTAAATTCATATCTAGTATTTTTCTACTGTTACCATTGCCTACTCTATGTGCAACAAACTCATCATCTATAGATTGTAAAGTAGTTCTTAAACCTGAGTACCATTTTGTAAATGAATCCATTATAACTGAGTTAGCTGTAGGTACTCCCTCTTTGTTACCTCTCATAGCTGTAGCAAAATCTCCACCTAACTCTTGCATTTTTCTTGCATAGTGTGGGTCTTTAAATGCTTTCATTACTGTTCCATAATTTGTCCAACCCTCTACAAACTCTAATAATTTATTTGTATCTGTTGTTCTTGGTGCAGAATTAATTTTTATAATGTCATTTAGTACATCATCATTTAATCTATTTTCATAATCTATTAACTTTTCTCCTTTGTTTCTTTTAGTATATAATCTACTAAAGATTTCTTTCTTCATTCTAAAATTAATATAATCATCAGGTGTTCTAAACATTTTTCTAGGTAAAGGATTTGCTCCTGCAATATCTGATACTAAATGCTTACCTTGTGTATATAAATTTCTTAAATATGTTTCATCAACAACAAGTTTATTACCTGACTTAACACCTTGGAATACAACTGGGTTATATTTCTTACCTGTAAAACTATTTGTATTACTTACTTCTACTCCAGTATTATATGCATCATCTCCTACTTTGTATGACCAACCATTTTCCCAAGTATTTCTTCCCTCAGTTTTAGCATGAGATTCAAAGTAGTTATCACTTATTTTATTAATACCACCTTTTTCTGTAATAGTTTTTCTTGTAATTGTTTTACCTAATGCACCACTAAATAAACCTCCTAGTAAAAATGCACCACCTATATACATAGCTGTTTCTTGATTACTTGCAGTAGGATCATTTGCTCTTCTAATTGGTTCTGTTGCACCAACTAAACCTGCTGACATCAATCCACCTTTAACAAACTTGTGTCCAAATGATATTCCTTTTACAAATGGTATAGGTATTAAATTAATAGGATCGCCTAATCCTGCAACTAGAGCAGGCATAATTCCTCTTTCACTTGATTCTAATCTTTCTCTTTTCATCAAGTTTCTATCTATCTTTTGTTTTAAAAAATCATGGTGGTCTTTGTTTATTACATCAACAAACTTACCTGCGTATTGTTCATAACCTGCTAAGTTATCAGGATTAAATGGATCATAGTCTTTATCTATACCACCACTTGTATAACCATTGTCATGTACATAAGTATCTTTTAATTGTCCTACCCAAGATAGATTCCATTCATCAGATACATCAGACCAAAACCCTGAATCAAATTCAAATTGTCTTCCTACATTATGTGGAGATGGTGTGTACTGTGCATTAATATTTTGAAATACAGTTAAATCTTCTTCTCGTTCTTGATTAATATATGTTTGGTTTCCTGATTTATCATTTGGATTAGCCATGCTATTCTCCTAATGGTATTGTTTTAATTAACTGGTCATTATCAAATTGCATTACATTCTTTTTATACTGTTCAGAATTGTATATTTTTTTCATACTATAAGGTATGCTTTGTGATAAATATTCTTTAGGTATGTTTGCTCTATTTTCTAAGAAGTTCATTCTTTTATTTCTATAATCATTAATCATTTTTTCATAACCTGCATTCATATTAAGGTTTTCCATATTTTGTTTATAATCAGGAATAGGATCATAAACTATAGGCAACATATTTTTATCTATTAATGGAGTAGCTTTTCCATTTTGATTAACAAATACTAAGTAATACTTTGGTGTTGCATTGTTTATATCTGTTGCTTGTAAGAATATATTTTTACCAAATTCAGGTTTGAATTGATCTATAGCAGAATAATCTTCTGAGTTTTTAACTAAATAATTAATAGCTGGTGTCATCCATTCTATATTCATATTACCATCTCCATCAGGTAAAGAAAACTTTTCAGGAGGACTATTTACAAAATGAGATTTATTTTGATACTCTCCCTCATCTAGTTTTATATTTCTAAAATTAGAATAACCAAACTTAGAAAAACCAAAACCAGTTTCTCCATTCATAACATATTGCAATGCATCTTTAATTAAAGGTTTAGTATCATTTACATTTCTTAATGGCATTCCCTCTACAATATCTAAGTGTACTTGTTTGATAACTTCTTGTACTAATGTTTCTGATAAAACAGGTACACCATCTGCACCATCTATTGATGATATTAATTTACCAGTTTCTTTTACAATGTAAGCATTTAAATCATTAACACCTTTAACTCTACCACCTGAAGAAAATTGAATTGCTTGTGATGCACTTTGAAAAGATTGTTTATCATAGTCATTATAAAAGTTTGTTACTTCTGCTAACGCATCTACTAAATTAGGATTTAATGCTAATGCGTTTTCTACTGCTATTATTCTATTTCTAGTTTTTCTATCTATACCTAGTGTAGAAAATATATCCATCTCTACATTAGAAACATTCTCATCTATCTTAAATGTATGTCTATAATCTTTCATGTAAGTTATAATGCCTGAGTTTCTTAATTGTTCTATTGAGTTTTGATTAAAGTTTCCATATGCCGCTTCTATATTATTGATTACAGATTCAGGTAATACATGCTGTGTAGATATAGACCATTTTAAAAACTTAGTATTACCTAATGCATTTTTTATATCTACTCTTTCTATTTCATCTACTGATGAATTATAATCATTAACCATGTTTTCATAACTAACACCTTTAAATAATTGACCTGAAAATTCTTTCTTTGACATATTTCCTGTAGTAGCATTCATACCAATAGCTGTTTGATTTTTATTATGTGCGTATAAAGAAGTTATATTATTATCGCTTGTTTTTTGTGTAAGCATAGACTTTAACATATTAGCTTGATTACTAAATGCTGTTCTTATATCTGATAATACACCAAAGTTATTTTGTGTTTTTGATTGTAAATCTGATTTGTTAATTACTTTTTTTTCTCCATTAGCCATTGTAAGTGTAATCTTATTTGGTCCACTTATCTGTATAAGAGAAGCTATCTTAGTATAATTACTAATAGCATTTTGAATATCCATAGAAGATGCATTATCTAAATCATCTATATGAACACCTTTAAATAAATTCATTGTATTAGTTTTAATATATTGATCTTTAATAAACTGAGAACCAGTAGCTTCTGCATCTACAATATTATTGTCTTGTGCTATTAATGTTTTTTCTTCTAATTCTTTAATTAATTCTGTAGATTTTTTATTATCTCCATTAGTAAATAAATGTGAGTTAATAGAATCAACAGAAACTTTTTTTGTGTTAGTCCATTGAACACCTAATACTTGTTCCTTGTGTCTGCTAAAGTTTGTAGCAACCATTCTACCATGCATACCATGTTGTTCTTCTGCAAATGTTTGTGCTATTAATTTAAATTTAGGTTCTAATTCATTTAGTAATGGTTCTAATCTAGCATCTACTACTGTAGAAAAATTCTGTTGTGTATCGTAACCCTCTTCTGCTGTTGTTCTTTCTTCTAAAATAATATTTTTAATATTAGTAAATACTTCATCTCGATATCTATTGTATATTTCTTTTTCAAAAGTTGCTTTACCTGTAACAGTATTTAAATGTTTAGGCATATCTACTTTAGTAGGTACAAATTGTTCTTTAACTTCTCCTGTTTTATCTGTGTAAGTTACTTTCTTTTCTCCAAACTCATAATTTTGTGCCGCATCTTCTCCTACTTTTTTACCAAATGATTTAAGTTGTTTTAATCCAACATCAGCAAATTGAGTAACTAAACTATTTAATTGATTAGCTTGTGTGATAGATGCATCAGCCATTGCAGAAAATCCACTACCTCTATTAACACCTATCTGTTCTGTATATCTAATTTGTTGTGTTTCTTTTTTTAATGCCATATTATACCCATCCTTTTTCTTGGGCTATTGGATAACTTGACATTAATGATCTACCTATTGTTGCTATTTTACCTGATTGATATTTAGCTTCTGCCGCTCTTCCTGATAGTTCTGCTTGTTGTACTCCATATAATGCGGCTAATCTTTTTTCATTACCCATTAGTTTTATTTTTTCTATATCTTTTTTAACTACTTCTTTGTTTGCTTTAAAGAATGCTCTTGATGATGCTGAGTCTGTAGTAATATTCATTGTACTTAACATAGCCCTGTTACTAGATAGTTGAGAATAATATTTCTTTTTTCTTTCGTTTTCTTGCATTTGTGTTTGTAAATATTCTCCATCAGCTTTAGCTTTATATTGTTTAGCTTGAAACTCAGCTTGTTGTTGTTGATATCTCATAGCTTGTTTCTGTGCATTGATACTCATCATAGTACCACCAGCAACTAAACCTATTGTAGAAACAGCCGCTAATGTAGATGCTGTTCCAGCAGATGCTCCCATAGCTACAAATATAGTTGGACTACACATTAGTAATATATCTCCGAAGTTATACCTAAGATTCTAACTGGCAAAGGTGCTGATTGAGTAATTGTTAAGTTTGGTTCTAAACTATATCCTAATGTGTACACTTCTTTCTTTCCTG
>Ga0209337_1004067_pt1 | contig 10188 bp, 17 predicted proteins | sample LinPmetageLP53_FD_184044 | JGI IMG/M metagenome (GOLD analysis project Ga0209337, IMG submission 184044) | Marine viral communities from the Pacific Ocean - LP-53 (SPAdes) (version 2) | ecosystem: Environmental > Aquatic > Marine > Oceanic | place: Pacific Ocean | collected 2010-02-08 | reverse complement strand
ATGAACATATAAAAGATTTTGGGGATAGTTCGGGTATATATAACTACAATACAAATTTAGTTACCGATGGAACTTTCCCTTTACCTAATGTAAATTGGAACTACGGAGCGTCTTGGTCTATACCGAGTGGTGGTGGAAGTATAGATTATGATGGTTTAGCTTCAAGTACTTTAAGACAATCGGGTTTTTCTATAACTCAAGGCGATGATATTACGTTCTCTATTACTATATTGAATTTAGCCGAAGGTGAGGTAGCTACCCTTGCTATAACAAATGATTTAGGCGATGTAATGTTACAAGAAACATCTTCGGTTTATCTTAACTTTTCAACTAATGGAAATCATATAGTATCTGGAGCTTCACTAGAATCTGCTACACAAATAAAACTACAACCTTGGGGTGGCTCTACAGCAACTTTTAGTGTAACAGACGTATCTATAATAGATGGTTTAATATCAAATCCTTCGCCTTGCCCAACTAATAACGATTGGTTTCAAACAAGTATAGATTGGTGGAGAGATGGAGATACTTATCAATCTGACGACCCTTTTTATTTATATAAAATATCTAAACTACCATTTAGACCTGACCCTGAGAAATTTCCAACCAAATATTCTAAGTATAATACATTAAAAGAATCGTTAAGAGTATTTAATACCGTAGGTGTTTTATCTAATGGTCAATATAATTTTATACAAGCAAATAATTATCAAGGGAACACAGATGGAGATTTAACTTTCTATGATTATTATCAAGGAAACGAACAAGACACTACTTCGGTAGTTAAAAATAATTTATTAACTATAGATGGAACTACAAATACTGATAAAGGTGTTGTAATGAGTGGTTCTACAATTACTTACGAGCCACCATTTAAAAGTGTTTCTGCTAAATTTAAGAATGGTGCTGCTAACATAATATTACATCCTAACACAGATTATACTTCGTATGGATTTGTAGGTAATATTCAAGAAGATCCTGCTGCTCCTGAAAATGCTGGTCTTATCCTATCTTTACATTTACGCAACTTGGAAGATTTATCGGAAACACTAATACAATCAGCGTTATCTTCAGGACAACAACTAAAGAAACAACATTTTTATACAACATTTAATTGGCAAGTTAAATTAGATGATGGTACAAATACTTATTATCTAACAAACTCGTCTACATCAGATAGATACAAGTGGGTTACTGTAGAACCAACTAATACTTATCACGCAGGTTATAATCCCCCACCTAATTCAGACCCAAATTTAGATGTTAGTTATAATGTTAATCCTTCAGCTACCGAGCCTTGTAATATGTTTCTTGGTCCAACAAACCCTGGAGCTAGGTATGCTTTAACTAAAACATTTATAGGTTTTGTAGCTGATTTACCCCCTATAACAGGCTCTGTTTCAGTTAAATTAAATGCAGTTAATTCATACTATACGTGGGAAGATAATGGAACAACCCTTGGAGGAATATACCCATTTCTACCTGCCGTTTCTCCATTCGTTGGTCGTGATGTTTTATTCTATCCTATATCAACTATAGTTGATTATGATAGTTCTGCTCTTAATGACGACCAAGAAGGTATTATATATAAAGCATCACAAAACGATATTTCGGCTGAAGAAGGTTTTGAGTTTTCAGATATAATAATAGGTTCTTCAGGTGTTTCAGCACCCCAACCTGAAAACATACAATATAATGATTCTAGTGGAGAGGTTTTATCGGCTAGTCAAGGATTTAGACGAGGTAATTCAGGTTCATTTATAAACCCTACTCAATTACTTTGTAGTGAGTTTTTGTCTTTACAAAAAGAACCTTTAGAGATTTTACAAGCAGAGGTATTTAGTCCTGATGTATCACCTTTAAAATTATTAAAATATTCTATTAACGATGATTCTACATATAAGTATTACTCATTTTTAGGAGGTTCATTTAAGGCTCAAAGCGAAACAATGAATGGTGAGTGGTTTAAGTTAACTAGTTACACATCTTCAACTGAGGAAGATGAGCCAATACCACCTGACGGCTTCTTCAAAGCAGATGTTAATGAAGGGCATATAAGTCAGTTAAATTACACTCAAAAGGTAGTATTAGAAGAAAATTCTTTAGGATTAACATCTGTATCTATCGAACCTCAAGTATCAATAACTAAAGTAGATCTTAGTAGCACAAGTAAAGGTAAGGTTTATGATGGACAAAAATTATTACTAAAATCAAGGTCAAGTAATAATTACTTAGTTGTGGTTGTTGATGGTACTCAAAATTCAGGATTAACTGATATAGATATAGTATCTATTACTCCTGAGTTCTCTATACCAATAGGTTCAACTCTATCAGTTTTAACTTACGATTTATCGAATGTAATTACAGGAGGATCATCTGTAGCAGCACCTCAAACAGATAAGATAGATTTAACATCGGCTCAGTACCAAGCTTTAGGTGGAACTCCAATTACTTTGGTTGCTGCACCAGGAACAGGTAAAGTTATCGTGCCTATATCAATTTACATATACGCTAGGAGAACATCAACCGAAACGAGTAGTAGAGATTTATATATAGGAGATACGACAAGTACATCTTCAGGTAATTACTACACTTATATTCGTGACTTTATGAATAACGAAACAGGACATAGAACTTATGTAGCACCACCAACAAAAGGAGAGATTGCTCAAGGAACTTTAGCAAACAGGAGATTACAAATATACTCAAATGGAACATTGAATGGAGATATTGCTTTAACGGTTTATGTAACATATCAAATAATGGATGTATAATAATGGATAAAAACACAATAGAAATGGGATTTGCTCAAGCGATGGCAGTAGGATTAAGCTTATCTGACATAGAGCAATGGTTAAGAATATTATCCCTAGGTTTAGCAATATCATTTGGGATATACAAATGGGTAGAGAAATTAAGAAAAAAAGACAAAGTAGAGGAGTGAAGATTTAAGCTTTACGCTACCTTTTCGCTTAGATTTTCACTACCTTTACTAACATTAAACAAACAAAACGATTATGCAAGAAATTATGAATTTTTTATTAGCCAACGGAGCTGAATTACTTTTAGCTATATTAGCTGTAGCTAGAATAATTGTAAGGATAACACCTTCGATTAAAGACAATAAGGTTTTCGGTTACTTAGATGACTTAATCGCTTTCTTTATTAAGAACAACGATTCTAAAAAGAAATAATTAAGATGGCTGGTTTTATACCTAAGTTGGCAATTAAAGGGATATTATCTATCCTACCTGAGATGTTTAAAGATAACAAAGGTAAGTGGTCATCGAAACGAACTGTATCAGGTGTGTTAGCTATGGCTTCAGTAAGTCAAATAGATTCAAGTGGAATAACTTGGCAAGTACTTGTATTAGCTGCAATAGCTGTACTACCTCTGTGCTTTTTAGGAGGAGAAAAATGTAAAAAGTGTGACGATAAAAATATAGTAATTAAAAACCCTTTTAAAAAATAAGAAATTATGGGATTTGTACCAACAAATAAAGTAACACAACAAGCAATTAAAGCTGTGGCAGTAGACCCTTCAGTATTAGAAACATTAGTTATACCAGGAGCAGTATTATATATTGGAACTGGTGGTGATGTAAAAGTCGATACTATAGGAGGTGATTTAGGTGTCACTTTCAAAAACCTAGCAGATGGTTCAGTTTTAGCTGTTCAAGTTAAAAAAGTTTACAATACAGGAACAGATGCAGCCGACATAATAGCTTTATACTAACCTTTTAAAAAAACTTAGGTTATGATAATAAGTTTAATAAATACAATAAGCTCACTTACTCGTAAAGGGGTAAGTGTGGTAAGAGAGAACCTCCAAATGTGGCTTGGTTTTGAAAAGAGCGAGGTTATAGGGAGTGAGGAAGTGGTTAATGGTGATTTTGCAACTGATTCTGATTGGACTGAGGGTACAGGTTGGGATATTGATGTAGTTAATAATAAGGCTACTTGTGATGGAACACAGACAGGTAGGTCAAGTTTATTTCAAACAGGTGTATTACAGCAAGGTATTCAATATCAGTTCGAGTTTACTTTAAAAGACGTAACAAGCGGTAATGTTAGGTTAAGGAATGGAGTGGGTGCATCTGAAATTTATATATCTGATAAATCACTAAATGATACTTACATTGTTGTAACTCAAGTAATAACATCAAACGCAACTTTAGTTGTAGATGCTGATGAAAATTTTATAGGTTCAATTACAAACGTATCCGTAAAAGAACTAACCCAAATCACACCTGACAAATCTGGCAACAATAATGTAGGCAAGTTGTTTACAGGGAAGGCTCTTAGCTTTGATGGGGTGAATGATTATGTGGATTGTGATGGGTTTACAATGAGTGGAGATACAGCTACATTTGCTTTTTGGATGAACTCAAACGATACGATAGGAAGAATGTATAGTGCAAGTCCTGTAAGGATTATTATATCATATGATAGTAGTCAGTTATCAATACATACAGGTGCTTGGCATAATTTCGGAGCAGTAACAGCAGGAGAATACCATAGAGTTGTAGTAACAATTAATGGTACTACAGCTAAATGTTTTGTAGATGGGGTTCAATTAGGGGTTGATAAAACAATCACTCCAATAGATTTAAGTTCTGCTACCACTAATAAGATAGGTTCTTCATACAATGGTGTAGCTCCGTTCTTTAACGGAAAATTATCCGACTTCCAAATCTACAACACCGATTGGACTCAAACCGATGTAACATTCGACTACAACAACCCGAACCACCTCGTAACGGATAACCCTAATTCGACTATAACTTTAGCTAACCTAAAAGGATATTGGGCATTGAGTGAGGGTGATGGATTGGTAGCTTACGATAGCTCAGGAGAGGGTAACAACGGAACGATTAACGGAGCTACTTATACACCTGCACAAGACACGATACCACAGTTAGGTATGATGGATTGGGCTAAAAGTACACCTGTAGCAGATGAGATAACCCTAATACAAGCACCTAATAACAAAGGTTACGATATACTAGGTAACTCGCTTCGATTACGAGAACACGCATTTAATTTAGATGCGAGTGGTTATGCTGAGATAGCTGATTCTGATTCGTTGGATTTTGGTACAGGAGATTTTACTATTGAGGCTTGGGTTAAGTATAAATTTGAAAATACAGGTAGTGGACTCAATGTGATTATGAGTAATGGTTTAGCATCTTCATCGGGTACTTTAGGGTATAATTTACTTACGAATAGTTCAGATTTTCTTGTAAGACTTGGTAACGGTACAGATGTTTACACTAAGAATATAACAGGAACACCTATTGAAGATACTTGGTATTATATTGCGTTTACTAGGGAAGGAACTTTATTAACTATTTATGTTAATGATTTAGATGGTGTGGAATATACAGATGCAGATATAGCAGTAAATGTTACTACATCAAGCTCTGTTTTAATCGGTAGAGATACTCAATCTGATAGGTTCTATAAAGACCTAATAGATGAACCTAAACTATACAACAGAGCTTTAACACAAAAGGAAATCACTCAGAATTATAAAGCTGGTATTAATAAACACAAAGTTGGAAGTTCATTTAGCGATGATTTCTCTAGCGATTACGGATTTTAAATAAAACAACAAGATGGCAAAAAGAGATTATAAAGCAATGGATTTAAAAACTCTCTATAGAGGGTTTATGAAAACTAATAGAGATACTAAAGTGTCAGTAGCATCAGCAGACAAAAGGTCAAGAGCCGAATTGCTAGATATGGTAGAGGAATTGTTTGAAACTAAAAGTGGTCATATTACTGCTGAGAAGTTGAGAGCGTTCTTACACATCTTAGTTAAATCAACTAATAACTCAAGCGATGATAGGTAACATATTCATAAGTTTAAACGAGGCTACTTACAACGGATTAATCCCATCAGAATTAAGTGGTAGGTACTCTAGGGTAGATAAAGACGAAGAAGGTAATTTAATCGACATCTTAGATACTACATTCAAAGAGATGGGCGAGGATAACAAACAAAGGTTTGGATCTGTAATAGAGATTGAAATTAACTCAGAGAAGTTTTATATTTTAGAATTAAATGCTAGTTGGGTGAGTGGCGAGGTAACTGCTTTAATGAATTTAAGTAATAGACTTCCATTTCCTAATAACACTTTATTATTAGCAGATGAAGCTAGAGAGTTAATTAATGAAAATCAACCTATAGATAATGATTAAAGCTTATCTAAGTAGATTAGATGAGAGTGTAGACCAAACTTTAGGCTATCTTACTTTGTATGATGGCTTAAAGAAGGTCTTTGAGTGCGTAACTTTAGAGTTACCTTATGAACATAATATGGCTATGGTTAGTTCTATACCAAAAGGTTCTTATAAGGTTTCACATAGGTATTCGGAAAAATATAAGAATCATTTAATTGTAGACGATGTTCCCAATAGAAGATACATACTTATTCACCACGGAAACTATAACACCGACACAAGAGGGTGTATTCTTGTTGGCAATGGGTTTGCACAAATCAACTCAGACTCTTTGCTGGATATTACAGCATCACGAAGAACTGTCGATGAGTTATTGGAAGCCACTAACGGAAATGGATTTGAATTAACTATATCGTAAAGATTTATGCCAAGATTACCTAAACCGAGAAGAACTACACCTAAGAATCAATCTTGGGGTGGTGATACTTCGTTTTATCGTAAAGCTCCTTGGCGAAAAATGAGGGCTTATATTTTATCGTTAAACCCTTTATGCGTACATTGTGCCGATAAAGATGAAGTAACCCCAGCTGATGTAGTAGATCATATTAAACCTATTAAAATGGGTGGAGAACCATTAAAAGAATCTAATCTCCAGGGATTATGTCACAAATGTCACAATAGAAAAACTTATTATGAGAATAACCCCAATTCGATTCAGGAGTAACTATGAGAAAGTTGTATGTGGGAGGCTTGATGACCAAGGTGTACCTTTTGATTACGAAACTATCAATTTATATTATGAAGTTTCAGAGCAACGTAAGTATACTCCTGATGTTATTTTACCGAATGGTATTGTCTTGGAATTAAAGGGTCGATTCACATCTAACGATAGAAAAAAGATGTTATTAGTTATAGCCCAGCACCCTGAGAAGGATATTCGTATGGTTTTTCAAAGGCACACTAATAAATTATTTAAAGGAAGTAAAACGACCTACTCTGAATGGTGTGAGAAACACAACATCAAGTGGGCAGATAAAATGATACCGATAGAATGGATAAAGGAGAAGAAAAAACACCCGAAGAAATAAAAAAAGCTAGAAAGACTTGGGATGATTGGTTAGGTGATATGTCAGAAAGAGATCAACCCGAAGCGTGTAAGATAGATGACGAAGATTGTGAAGCGTGTGGTAGTTAAAAAAGAGAGGAGCTAATTAAAGCTCCTTTTTCTATTCAGTTATATTCCACTCGTATCGAAACGGTTTACTTTTCTCCAAATCAATCAACTTCTCTAGGTACACACATAAATCCATTGCTTCTTCTTGAGCGTGAATAAGCCACTCTAATCGACTTAAATCGGTTCGCTCCATTGTAGTTCCATATTTCTCTTTACCTGTCTTAGCCCTATCTAAAATCTTACTACAAACGCTATCCTCTATTTTACTCATATCTACCTTGATTTAATTATTTCGTAAAATACTGGGTCTAATTCCTTAATCTTGGATTGAATCTTCTCCCAAGCCCATTGAACTTCCTTATCTCCTCCTATATCTAACGAACTACCTGTATCTGAATTGGCTACATTAGAAGCGTTCTGCTGGAGCAACTTGTCTATCTTCAATCGGATAGACTTATTGTCGTTGTACTTTGGTGTTAATTTTTTCATATCACTTTGTTTTAGTTTAGAACAAATGTAAACAAAAAAAAGAGAGAATCAAAACGACCCTCTCTCTTTAACCTAAAAACCTTAAAACAAAGCTATGATTGACTTTCACAACGATGTTCAAATATAAAACATTTTTCCTTTACTATAATCTAAAAAGGTTACATACTTATAAACAAATTTCTTTTTATTAAACTCCGTTGTTTCAGGCATCGTTCTCCATTTCCACTTATCTATCTTTAATTTGTTTAGGTTAAAAACTAACGCTTTATCATCGCTGAAGAAATTAAAGTATAAACCTTGGGCTGCTTTTTCATTCTTAGTTCTCCTTAGTATGCGTTCATACTTGTGCATCTCTAGGAGTAACCCTTCAGCGTAATTCTCAATCGCATAATCTAAAGTGAAGTTACGTTGTTTCATCTCGCAATAAAACTTTCTATCATCCCACTCGTAAGTGAAATCCCAAAAAGCCGTTTCGCTCTTAGTCGGTTTACATTCAACATTATATTTCAAAGCAAATTTTTCCAATAACTCAAGTTCCTTTTTATTCATCATTATTTAATTTAGTTAATAAATCCAACTCGTGCTTCAACTCTATAACAGCATTAGCCATCTCAAACTCATTCGCTTGAGCTAAGACTAATTCTCTCTTGTATTGCATCATAGTAAAGTAAACCCAAGTAAATGCCATACTACTCTCCTCGAATACTTCTAATCGCTTCTTCATCTTTTCAGCTTGTGGGTGATTAGAGTAACTTACATATTGGTCACGCATCTTAGCTAACTCCTTTTGATGACTTAGGAACTTATCCATACTAGCCATCTCGTCTAAATTTGGGTCTTGATCCCTAAGCAAATTAATTGCTTTCATTGTAATTTCGTCAGGCATAATTTATAAAATAATTTAATTTGATTCTTTAATCCATACACCATATCGGAGTATTATCTCCCATATAAGCACTAACAACATTAAACCCCATAAACTCATCTGCTTCTTCTATACTCATATCATCTCTATTAATTAGAATATCAAGACATTTGGAGTATAAATAAATCAACCTTTGTGATTGGTGACATATACCTATTACGGCATCGTCAAATCCATCAGCAACAAGTAGCTCGTCACCTTCATAAAACTCAAGTATTTCTTCTAGTTTACTCATAATTAAAATATATTACTAGGTTTAACTTTACTATCTACTAATGCTATTGGGTCGATTGGACTACCATTCTCGTTTAGATACCTAAATCTTCGTGTAGCGTAATGGTAAAATAAAGCGATTGGTCTTGTTTCAGGTGTAGGTACTCCTACTAACTTCTGAAATTTAACCTTTTGTATATGTACCTCAGTCATATTCCAATTCTCACTCTGAGGGTTACGGTGAAATACAATAAAGTTATCTGCTCTGTTACCGAACATAGATCCATACTCTACATCACTCATATTCGGAGCTGGTCGAGAACCATCATCGTTCCTTCTTCGGTTCGCTGCTGTACCAGGGTGTACCACAAGGTAAAAAGCTATCTTATTCTTCTTAATGAATCGCCTAATGTTACTTAAAGCATCGTAATAGTAATCGTACTTAGATTGCTTCTCTCCTGCTTTCAAATCATTAAGTGGGTCTAACGATACCCCATCTATAGGAGTCACTTGCATATAGTCTTGAAATGCTCCTAGTACATCTTCTACAGTAGGAGTTTCATCGAATGTAAGAACGGTAAAATGCTCATAAGCCCAATTTATACCCCTTAAATAATCTTCTTGATTAATTCTATCGTTGAAATCCCTATCGGCAGTACCACCACAGTACATCTCAGCTATATCAATCATTAAATCACCTACAGGTTCGTTTTCAGGGCAGTACATAAGCCACTTCCAACCGTAGAGTTTAGCTGACATTATCATTAGAAAAAGCTGAGAGGTGGTCTTACCTATGTTGGCAAACCCTGTCATAATAGTAAGCTCTCCTTTTCTGAATGTATAGTGAGGGTCTAGTGGTGATATGCCTGTAGAGTGTCCTTTTGAGTACCCTTTAGAGTATATCTTCTTACAATAGTCGTTTACCTCTTGCTTCGAGGTAATTCTATAAGAAGCCATTAACCTTTCATCGCTTTAAGTTGTCCTCCTAAATAATCTGAATTAGGCTTATTTGTTTTATTCCTGGAAATCCATCCTGAAGCTGACATCTTCCAATTCTTCATTTTCGATTTACCAATCATCCAGCCTTTAGACTCGTAGAAATAGTAAAACTTTTCACCTTCATTTTTTGTGCTACCTTTTTCTTTGAAGTAGTCGATTGCTTCAGCGATGGATTCAGGAGAACCTTTTGGGGATTCTACAT
>Ga0209337_1004066_pt1 | contig 10190 bp, 23 predicted proteins | sample LinPmetageLP53_FD_184044 | JGI IMG/M metagenome (GOLD analysis project Ga0209337, IMG submission 184044) | Marine viral communities from the Pacific Ocean - LP-53 (SPAdes) (version 2) | ecosystem: Environmental > Aquatic > Marine > Oceanic | place: Pacific Ocean | collected 2010-02-08 | reverse complement strand
AACGGAGAATCGCAAGGTAACGGAGAATCGCAAGGTAACGGAGAATCGCAAGGTGCTCAATCTCCACAAGAAAAGATAGATACTTTTATAGAATCTACTTTAAATGGAGATAAGCAAGAGCAACGAATTGACGGACTAGAGCAGAAAGTTGACAATATAGCCGAGATGATATCTCAGGGTATGCTCAGTCAACAGGGCAATCAACAGAATCAGGTGAGTCAGTCAGGAGAAATAAGACATTGGCAGTTTGATAGGGTCAAGCTATTGCTCGAAACTAATAAACTTGCACTCTGTGTCGGTGAGGCAGGTACAGGAAAGACTCACATGGCAGAGCAACTATCCAAAGAATTAAATTGTAAACAATTCCATGCCTTATCGCTAACCTCAGGAATGTCTGAGGCTCACTTGACAGGTAGAATGAATGTAATGGGAGAGTTTATCAATACTGAATTTTTAAATATTGTCGAAAACGGTGGATTTTTGCTACTTGACGAATTCGACAATGGAGACCCTGATGTAATGAACGGATTAAATTCGTTACTATCGAATGGATTTATATCCGTACCTCTCAGGAAAGACAACGAGTTAGCACTGCTACATGATGATACATATATTTTATGTACGGCAAATACATGGGGTGGCTCTAACTCGGCAGGTGGTTCAGGATATGTCAGGAAACAAATTGATTTAGCGACACTAAATAGATTCACATGCTCAAAAGCTTATGTAGGATTTGACTCTCACATAAATAATTACCTTATGGGATTACCTAAAGACGAGACTATTAAATATCCAAAACCGAGCACTCTCACTAAAGCCGACAGATTAAATATTATTCCTAGCATACAAGAGATGCAGAGAATATTTACTCAGGTTAGAAAGTATATTATGAACGACAACATGCAATTAAGACAGTTGTGCTCACAGAGAGCCTTTATACAGGGTTCGCTACTAGTTAAACAGGGTTGGACTCCTACGGAGGTTTTAAAAACCTACCTACTAGATTGGTCTGATGATGAATTAAAAAGAATAGGTGCTAAGAGAAATAAAAAACATGAGATACACGGTATTATAAGTATCGATGTCAACTTAAAAAAGTTTTGGGAATCTTTAAATGAAGAAAATGAGGGTGAAGACAATGAATAGACAATATATAAACCCTAGTATTACCGACAAAGATAGACCCTTGACCGTAGCAAACATGCGTTATAGAGGTGAATTTACAGGATATAAGCACGGTCATGAAGAAATATATCCTGCATTTATGCACGAGTTTAGCGACATTGAGCACTTTATAAGTGTATTATCGAAAGATAGTTATAAATTCCCATTAGAATTTATTTCACAAAGTTATAAGAGGTCTGACGGTGGGTATACTTCTTTTGAAAAATTGTTTGAAATAAATTCTCGACAGAAATTATTAAAAAGCTTTCAAAATGGCTTTGCTAGTCCTCAACTATGGGATTACTATCAAGATAAAAAGCAAAAAATATATGCTAACCCTGATAGTGTTAAAAAATTAGGTGACATTGGTATAGACACTCGTAGAAAAAGAAGACCTGATATGTCAGGCTCTATCATTAATATTGACAAATATATGGGTGGAGAGATGCCGTTTGAGAGTATTAAACGAAACAACCAACAGAGATGTATACGAATCTTTATTGATTATGGTCAATCCTGTGGTGAATTAGGTACGAGATTAGCCGACAAATGTTGTAATGCTATAGCAGTTGCTACGCAGTTAGAAAAACAGGGTTTTGCTACCGAGATATCCTTTGGAGATGTTAATTGTTCTACACAAAATCATAATAGATTTTCTCCTGTATTATTAAATAACGGAGATACACATTTCTATAAAGACAAGACTGTTAGTGTTATTAAATTTATTGCTAAGCCCTCAGGTGTTCCAATAGACGAGACTAGTATTGTAAATTATGCAGTTCCGTCGATGTTTAGAGATTTAATCTTTGATTTTAGAAGAAATTGCCTAGGTGCAAATTCAGGTATAGGAAAAATATTATGCTACGAGTTGACCCCTAGTAAAAACGAAAAATTCTATCAGGATATTACCGAGAGTGATATTTATATAGGACATAATGACGAGCTACATGACATAATGTCAAATGTAGTTGGAGTCGTTCAGAAAGCCGAGGGTAAATAACTTGTCGGCTTATATTAACCCATGCGAAAAAGATACAGTGGCTATTGGACATTCTTTAGCCACTGTATCTACCTTTGAGCACTTAAATAAACGGAGAAAATAATGGATTACATAGTTATAATAACATTAATAGTATTAATAGCCTTATATGGAAAAAAAGGTCTAGATTGTATCGATAAAATAGGGAGAAAATAATGAGTAAATCAGAAAAACCGACTTTTGAATGGGGAGTATTTATTGAGCTCCATGATAGCACAGGTAGTCAATATGAGGTTATGTTGGGTGATGCAATGTGTGAAATAGTACATGATGAAATACAAAAACTCTTAACAAGTCCTGAAACAAGTAAGTCAAAGTTACTTGGAGGTGGACATGATTTAGGAATTAAATGGTAGTAAAAAATAACATACAGGAGAAAATAATGAGTAAATCAGAAAAAGCTTTTGAATTACAAGAGAAAATAGGCAAGTTAATAGACAAGCTTGATGCGTTAGGCTTTGAGTTTCTATACTTTAACTTTACCTCTTCAATAAGGAGAAAAAGAAAATGAGCACAGGTAAGATAATTATTGACATGAAAGATGTAATGCTCGATAAAGACGAACAAAATATTTGGGTGCTCAGGTCTGTATTAAGGCGAGAACTTAGTGACTCAAAAGAACCTGAGGGCGATATTCAAAAAGTTCTTAGGGAAATTGATATGGCAGACACTGTTAGTCAGAATAACCACATTATATATGTATTTTTGCGTGAGTTAGGTGACTCGTACATACTTGAGAACCTAACCCAAGACCAAAAAGACTACATATCGGAGTGTGATAGAGAAATAGCAAGTAAGTATATTATTTAATATAGTTTTATATTATTTGTATAAACTATATTAAATAATAATACTACTTAGGAGGTAGAACATGGTTGGAATTATGAAAAGCGACTATTTTATAGAGAATGCAGAATTAGGTGCAGTATTTGTAATGGTAGACGGAATAGAGTATCAAGTAGATACAAGCGAGTTGGACTTAAATCACATTATAGAGGATATAAGTTCGGCAGGTGGGTTTGAAGACTTATCGGAATATTTACACGAGACAAAAACAAAGGAGTTAAAATGATGCATAATTACAAGGGAAATAAATCATCACAATATCCACACCCAATGGAGAATCAGTCGCAAGATGATTTTGTAGAATATTCAGGGCATATAATAGACATGGAAGAAAAAGACTTTAATCTTAATAATTGCTCCGAGAGAAGAGATTTTGACTTGCCGTATGTTACATATGAGGCTATCGAAGACACCGTAGAATTTAATAAAGGTGCTCAGGTTAAAATACTAAAAGCTCAAAATACTCCTGATACTTTTATGACAGACAATGAAGGTCGTGAAAAGTCACTGTGGATTGATGTTTCCATAGTAACTAGCGAGGGTAATAAATGGGAAAACGGAGAATTACCGTGGAGCACTATACTTGAAAGACTGCATAACGGCTCTCTTAAAGAGGTTCAAAGAGATGTTCAGTGGGGTATATTCGAGTATAAGGGTATATTACATGCATCAATAAAAAAATCTAACAAGCCTCCTAAGGAATGTCACGGTATATTTATGACACAATTAGTCGAGCTAGTTGAGGTCGGTAAAAAAGCCAATCTTCCATACGACAAGCTTAAAGAACTTGCAATAAACTCTTCTTCTAATGAAGTAGACTTTCAAGAGTCGGTTCAAAAGCACTGCAGAGAAAATAACATAGAGTTTCTTTCATTTAGTTATAGGACAGATAACGACGAAATTAATAGTTTATTAAATGATGTTTCAACGGTGCTCGAAAGCTCTTCCAATAATGAGATTAAAATGATGTTAGCTTTTGTTTGTCGAACTATGGGCTCAGTAAAAAGGTCACAGGCTAGTTCGTCAACAACTGCCGAGGAGTTTAAAACTAGGGTAGAATCGTCAGGTCACATGGAGGTAATGTTTGCTATCATCGAAGAAAGCAAAGTAGTACAAGAGAATTTAGAACTTTACATAACAAAAGAAAAAGGAGACACAAGTGGAACAATCCCAAGTGCATAAAAAAGACAGACTAAATGAACAAAAAGAGGCAAAGGAATTTGCTTTATCAAGTCGTGGGCAACTAGTAGTAGCTCAGGCTCTAAGTCTTGCTAGTAAGATTCTAGCAGATAAAGAACCTAGTAACTCACAAGACATGACATACATAGGTTCAAACCTATTTGAACCGTATTGGACTATATACAATTCAGATGAATTTGCTAAGGCAGTCGCTAAAGTAGAGAAAGATTGTATGGAGCACAACGAAAGGATGCAGAAGATAAAGTTTCAAGAAATGAAAGAGTCACTAGCAAAAGGAAGTAAATAGTATATACATACTAACTGATAAATAATAGCTTTATATTTTTTGTATAAGCTATTATTTATTCAGTAGTAGTATACAACCTCGCCGTTGGCGAAAAGGAAATAGAACATGAAGAATAAACAAACGAGGATAGATGAACTTATTAAGTGGAGAACGAAAGTTCCTGCAATAAGAATAGTATTTGATTACATGCTAGAAAATCCTCACATTACACAAAAAATATTTAACGACAAGTTAAATATAAAAGGTCCGATTGGGCTCAGTATGAATCAATTAAGAAATCAGGGTGCAGACATAACAAGCATAAGGCACAAAGCAGGGGGTTGTACATTCTATTCATTGCGACACAAACCCGTTTTGAGCACTGCTATAAAACACATGCAGAATGGGGTCTTAAAAGATAATGTTAGTATGGGAACAAGTTCACCATTTAAGGTGCTCAATACTGACACAGATACTCACTTAGAAGTTCCTGTTTACTATTGGAAAGATGACAAAGGTGTTATCTATATTGACCAAGAGTTAATGAGTGAACATTTTAATGAAAAACTACATCAACTAACCAAGAAACACGATAACGATAAACAGATGTATCTAACAAGTACGGAAGTAGACGACGACAAAGGAGTAGAAGTAGATGAGTAAGCTTAATAACATGCTAAAAAATAATAAAGGAGGTCTTTTATGTACTATCCATGATAACTACAAAGGGTCTCCTGAAGATTCTGTTTCAATTTCGACCATGACCCATGCTTGTCCTCTCGGCGAGAGACAAATGGGTAGTCGACTAGGACTTAGGTCGGTGGTTATATGAAACCTCAGGAAACCCTATTGCAGAAAGGTGCAATACCTAGAATAGTACAAGAGATATACTATATTTGTGATAGCAAAGGAAACAAAAAAATTAACCGAGCACTTACACTAAAAAGGTTTGACCAAAAATTAGGTCAAATTATACAGGAGGAAAAATGAGTATGGATTCTTCAGAGTTATTAGATGATTATTGTAGAGATAAATATGGGCATACGAATTGGGCATATTTAGACACAACAAATATAAGCATTGAGGGTGGTATTATTAATAGAAAAGAGATAGAAAAAATTGCAGACATTGAGGGTGGTATTATTTTCTATCATGAAGAAACAAGACAAGATTACAAAGATGAGGAGCAAGAATGATAATAAGAATAATAGACTTAATAAAAAGAGTAACAGTGTTTTTAGCATTTACCATCTCAGTTTTTTCGGTGCTCATGACCTATCATTTAGCGAACGAAATATTTTCAATGAATGCATACATAAGAGTAACAGAGTATTGGGTAGGATTTACCTATATATTCTTTTGGTTTTTCTGTGTACATGTATTTATTCTATTAGTTAAACAAATAATAAAGGAGTTATCATGAATGATTTACCTATAAAAAGTAAAGGGTGGGCTTATAGTGAACTAGTTAAAGAACTAGATAAGTTTGCTATAGAGTTAAAATTAGTAAGATTACATGTTGAGCACTTAAACGAAGATAAAAAAAAGTTTGAGAAAGCTTACAATATGCTAATGGATTATGTAGAAGAAATAAATAACGGTCAAATAGAAGAAGATTTGCACATGCAATTACTAGAATTAGATTTATAAAATAAATGTTGAGTTTAAAGTTATTTTATAACTATATTAGTTTTAGAGAGACTTTTATTTGTAAGTTCAACAATAAGTGAGGTTAAAGACATGCTTGATATGAAAACTACGAGTAGATTAAAAAGTGGAAAAGTAAAAAACTACACTTTCGTATTAAACAATAGCCGAGCACTGAACGGCTTTGTAACAAGACAATTAATAGCTAGAAATAAACAAGAGGCTATTGTAAAAATGTTACAAGAATACGGTGGAGAATTCAATGAAAAGAATGGAGATAAAGTATTTTAAATATTTTATTTCTTGACTTTCGCTAACATACTAGTTAAACTAACTAAGTTAGCTAACTATCTTAACTAGCTTGTTACTAAGCTAGCAAAGATAGTTGGATTAAGGTTCAGAACAAAATAAGTATGAAGAGGAAAACTGATTAAAATATTCCTGAGTTTTGAAAGTATTTTTTCATATAGGTACTCAATAATAAGCTAGCTCAACAATGCCTTAATTAGCTAACTACTTATAAACAATAGAGGAACTACTTATGTCTGCGATTGGATTTTTTTGTCCTGATAATGAAACCGTAAAATTTAAAGATTGCTTTGAGCACTGTCGTATGTCTCAAAGATGTATGTCTGTTGCCACTTTAACGGCAATGGCACAACAAAGACCCACCAATAGACCACCAAGCACCACAGAGCTTTTATCAGGTACATGTGAAAGCTATCTAAAAAGAACTAAAGACTATTTTATCGACCCACAAGACCGTTCATTCGCACTCATGGGAACGATTCACCACTCACAACTAGAGCACAACGACCTCCCTGAAGACAAGTTTTTGCAAGAAGAAAAAATGCAGGGATTGGACATTACAGGAATACTAGATTTCTACGATGTAGAAAGTCAGACCTTAATCGATTATAAAAACACAGGAAGTTACAAAGCCAGCAAAGTGCTCGGACTGTGCTCAGAATTAGTACCAGACCCAATGGGAACAAAATACAAAAGCTCAGGTAAATGGGGAAGAAAAGGAACGGTTAAAAAAGTTAAGCAGTTTTGTAGTGATGATAGCCAAAAAGACTTTGGAGATTGGCTATATCAAGTCAATATGTACCGTTATATGCTTGAACTAAAAGGGCACAAAGTTAAACATATGAAACTACAAATGAATGTGCGTGACGCAGGTACTTTTTCGGCAAAAGGCAGAGGAGTAACTAAAAATATTTACTATGTAGATATTCCATTTGTTGACAATGATATAATTATTCCGTACTTTCTAGAAAAGAGAGATAGACTTCTAAGACATTTAGAAGAAAACTCAACACCTCCAAAGTGTACTATCGAAGAAACATGGGGAGGAAAGAAATGCGAAAGCTATTGTGAGGTAAGACATTTATGCCCACATATATAAACAAAAAAGGAGGTAACCATAATGGCTACTAAAAAAACAAAAAGTATATTCCAAACATTAGACTCAATTAATGTAAACGAATTTACAGAAAAGAAAGGCAATTATACATATTTGTCTTGGAGTGATGCAGTGACAGAGGTGCTCAAAGAATACCCTGAGGCTACATGGGAGATTCATGAAGTAATTAATGAAGACGGAACTCCACAACCATATATGACCACAGAGTCAGGGTGTTTTGTTAAGGTAAGTGTAACAATAAATGAACTTACAAGGACAGAAATTTTACCTATTATGGATAATAGAAATCAAACAATGCTAAGTCCTAAAGCAACAGATGTTAACAATTCAATTAAAAGATGCTTAACAAAGTGCTTTTCTTTATTCGGTTTAGGGTTGTATATTTATAGAGGAGAAAATTTACCTGAAGACGATAAGCCTAAAAGTTTATCAGATACACAAGTAAAAGAAATGCAGAAGTTAGTTGCGAATAAAGACGACAACTTTAAGTCGGCACTAATAAAAGCAGTTAAAGAAAAGAAAATCAATACAAATAACTATGATAATTATATTTCACAGATTAAAGATAGTTTAAAGAAACCTGTCAAGGAGGCAAAAACAAATGAATGATACATTAGAAAACACACTAGACCAAGTATTCGGAGAAGATGCATGGTATGAACCGAGTGAAAACGGAGGCTCTGCTCCACAGATTGCAGAGGGAAAATATAAAGCGACCGTAGTAGACCTATCTGTAAAAGAAGATATAGTAATTAGTGGTAAGTTTTTAGCAGATATTTTCGAGCCTGTATTTATGGTAGACGGAGTAGAGGTTAAGCACAAAGGTATGTTTAGGTTTAAAAAGCCTGACCCTGCTAAATATCCTCAACTACAGACAGACATGGGCTCAAACTCTAACTATTACAAGTTTTGTGATATGTTAGGTATCGCACAAAGTAAAGACGGAAAAATGTTTCTTCCTAATCTTGATGTTGACACACTTAAACAATATGAGTACGAGATTGTTGTAGTGGTAGAGTCATGGACAGGTAGAGAGGGAAATCAGATGAAAACTCCTCGTGTTAAGTTTGTTAACAGTGCAATTAAAACAGGTTTATCAGAAAGCGACTTACCGTTTTAATAAATTATTAATTCAGAGTAGGTGGCAGTTTTGTTCCTTGATACCTCAGGTTTGTTTTCTGTTACCTACTCGCATCTATAAGGAAAAATTATATGGAATATGATAAAAATAATAACCCAATATATGTAGCTAGTTCTCCTGTAAATCATAATAATAAGTGGAGACAAAATACATCAAAAGAATTTTACAAAAAATATGGTGCTTGGTGGGTTTTTGCAGGAGCTCATACTACCAAAAGAGTACATTGGATTGAACGATATAAAAAAAAGGAAAGATAATGCCATCAAAAAATAAACTAAGAGGAACTTATTATGAAAGAAAGTGCGTAGAATATGCTCATAAATTTAATTTAAAAGCAGAAAGAACTTGGGGGTCAGATGGTAGGTCTAGAGGATTACACCAAGAAGTAGATATGGTACTTGAAGATACAATTTATATTCAATGCAAAAAAAGAAAAAAATTAGCTGAACATCTTATGCCTATTGAAGAAATACATGTTCAATTTGTCGGAGAAGACAGAGGGAGAAATTTAGCTATTATGACACAAGAATATTACTTAAGTTTGATTGCAACTATAAAAGAGTTTACACAAAAAGGAGAGTAAAATGAGTAAGGTACTAAAAACAGAAAAAAAAGGTGACTTAGAAGAAAAAGTAACAGATACTATTAAAGGTTACCAAGAAGAACTTGCAAAAGTTCAAGAGAGAAAGAATCAAGCAATGGGAGAATTAGACAACCTCAATAAAGCCGAACAAAGATTATTTGGTGCTATTGCAGGTATATCTGACTTACTAAATTCTGAAAAAGAAGATAGTAAAGGTGCAGAGGCATAATGGATATACTAAAAAAAACAAATAAAGATATTCTTAGCTCAGAACTTAATAAGTTAAATAATGAATTAGATATGTTGGCTTTAAAAAAAGCTAAGATATTGATTGCTTTAAGAGATATCGAATCAACCCAACATAGTAAAGGAGCATTAGCATGAACCAAAATGATATGATACTTGTTGCTTTAAAAAACGGAGAGCATGTTACTCCGTTATCTGCATTGGAGAAGTTTGGTTGTTTTAGATTAAGTGCTCGTATCTGGGATTTAAGAAACGAGGGTTACCCTATATCTAAGAAATTTTTAACAACACCTCAGGGTAAAACTGTAGCAGAATATTTCTTAGAAGAAAAAACTGATTAGTTTTTGTGAAGACTAAGAAAATATATAAACTCGTAGAAAGAGTTTGGCTCTATATATACGAGTCTGTATATTCTAACGATACATTAAGAAACTACTTTGATGACGAATGGTTTGATGACGAATACTTAGAGAGTGAAAAGCGAAAAAAGAATGAAGTAGCTTATAGTAGAAAGTCAAAGTTTCAACCTTATCGTTGTCCTATCTGTAAAAAAACATGGAGGTATTATTCTATGCCTAAGGGAAAAGTTCCTTTAAGGGAATTTCTTGGGAGTAGATTACCTATGGAGAAAAT
>Ga0209337_1004063_pt1 | contig 10193 bp, 2 predicted proteins | sample LinPmetageLP53_FD_184044 | JGI IMG/M metagenome (GOLD analysis project Ga0209337, IMG submission 184044) | Marine viral communities from the Pacific Ocean - LP-53 (SPAdes) (version 2) | ecosystem: Environmental > Aquatic > Marine > Oceanic | place: Pacific Ocean | collected 2010-02-08 | reverse complement strand
ACTGGAACTACTTTCCTTGATGAGACAGCGGCTGTTGGTAGTCCAGTAACTGTTTTGCTTTTAAATCCAGATGAAGACAACGTTAAAGAGTTTTCTATAACTGGATCTGAATTACTATTCGGTATACCCAATGGAACAACGCTAACCTTTAGTTCTGTTTTAAATAAAGAAACTATAACCGTAGTTGCTTTAAATCCAGACACTGATAATGTAAAGGAATTTTCTGCAAGCGCAGCATTTGATATTAGAGACGGCGTTACACTAAGTTTTAGTAATCAAAGAAATCGTAGATGGCCTATTGATAATATTGATAAACTAGAAGAGGGAATGACTACAACTGTTGGTAGTGTTTTTCCAACAGGAACAACACCTAAAATCCAAGAATACTTAGAAGAAACTATTGGAAACGAAGGGGAAGAAAACGAGGTAAGAATAGAAAAAGTAAGAGTAAAACCTCTAGATGCTTTTGGAATAAAACCAGTTTATACAAGAGACGGTACTACAAAGGTGCTTACAAGAACAGTAGGTTCATCCGCTGTCCCCGCTAATATTACATTTAACGAGCAAGCACTTTTATCGTTTGCTGGAGATTCTGTTTCGTTATTTGCTATTGGTCCTGAAGAAATAAACCGTTTAACTGATTATGATTTAGAGTTTAATGATTTAAAAGCTGAGTTAAATGTAATATCTACAACTACTACAGCTGCTGTTTCTGCTAGTACGACTATACCTGTTACTTCTAAAGTAGGTATTGTAGCTCCAACTACACAAACTGTAAATGGAGCGATTACCGCTAATAGGGATGTTGTTTTAGACAGCGTTGACGGGCTTAGCGTTGGACAAAGTTTATATGTAGGATCTGGATTAGTTGGAACACCTACAATTACAGTTATAAATAAAACTACAAAAAAAATAACACTATCAACTCCACAAACATTTGCGGACGGAATAACATTAACTTTTCCCAATAGTATTATAAGTGGTATTGGTATTGCTACAGGTGTAGTAGCTCCTTACGTTGCTTCAATAGCTAGTTTAAATTTAACAGCAAGCGCCGCGCAGACTTTAGAGGATGATCAAACGTTTACTTTTACTGGAACTGGAAGCGTTGTTACTATAACGGGTAACGTAACGTTTAACAATGTGGGAAACGAAGATATTACACTAAATTTTGATTTAGATAAATTTCTTACTAGGCACTCAAATTAAAAAAACAGCAAAAACTGTGACTATTAATATCTAATAAAGAGCAAAAACCGTAATGATAAATAGATAAAATACAATTATGATAGAATTAATTCAAGAAATATTATTTGGAGTAAGTGATCCAAATCTCAATTACGCAGCGTTTCCATTTATGGCTGTAGCTGGTCTTGCCCAAGCAGCGGCTGGATTCGATTGGGGTGGAAAAAGAAGAAAAGCAGCGGCAAGAGCTAGAGAAGCTTATGATGCGCAAAAAAAAATATACTCAGGATTAGACACTAGTAATGCCTTTGAAGATTTACAAAATAGATACGAAGGGATGGAAAACACTATGGAAGATTTAACAGTGAATCAACAACAAGCTCAATTTGAAAAACAAATGTTTCAACAACAACAAGCTAATACGTTGTCTCAATTACGTGGCGCCGCCGGAAGTAGTGGTATAGCTGGTCTTGCTCAAGCAATGGCTAACCAAGGCGCAACACAAGCACAACGAGCATCGGCATCAATAGGGCAGCAAGAGGCTAAAAATAAATTACTAGCAGCACAGCAAGCGTCTAAAATACAGCAATTAGAAAGAGCTGGAGCTAGTACTGTGGATCAACTAAAAGCAAAAGGCGAATTATCATCGATGCAAATGGAACAGAGTAAACAAGCTACTTTGCTAGGCATGGATGCTCAAGCGGCTACAGGGGCGCAACAAGCGGTTTTACAAGGACAACAAATGATGACACAAGGGTTAAGTACGGTTGTTGGATCGTATACACCGGGTGATATTGATCCTGAAACGGGTGAGCGATCGAAGGGCACCTGGAGTTAATCTTAAAATAAATATATAACATGGCACAATTTGGAAAGGCAGACGTAGGTTTAATAAAGGCAACAGCAGGGGCTGAAGCGGGGCAATTTATGGATAGCGGTTTAATGATAGGTTCGGCTATTGGTACGGCTATAAATGCTTTTAGCGAGCAAATGAAAACTCAAAACGCTATTAACGCTGGTTTAGAAAAAGAAGTTGAGGATCAATTTAATGTTGTAACTGGCAATCCATCTAAACAAATTATGGATCATTTAACAGAGATAACACCGGGATATAAAAACGCTTACGTATCTAACAAAGGAAAAGACGCTAGATCAAAACAGCAAAGAAAATTTGGGGTTGATGATTACAATGGAGTTATACAACAAATAGAAAATATAACCGGAAGTGTACAGGTTAGTAGTGAGGCTGGAGATTTTGGACCCGGAGCAAACGCAGATCACAGATACTATAACAACATGATATTAAGCAATAATTATCTTGTTGAAACAAAAATAGATCCTAGCAAAAATAATGGTTATACACAGGTTAACATGGCTATCCCGAAAAAAGCAGCGCCAGACCCACAGGTTTTTAAACACGAAGAGAGTGGTAATACAGTTCAAGGTATACTTAATTCCCAAGCTAACAATGAAACTTATGTTCTTGCAGATCATCCAAAGGATGTCGCGTTAATAGAAAGATATAAAACATCTCAAGCGCAATATAAAGAATGGGAGAGCAAACCTGATAAAGTTGATGGGTATTATAACACTGATAAATACCAAATATATAATAGTAATAATTTACCTACCAAAGGAGAAAACTTTGAAAACAAAACCGCTGCTTTAGGTTATTTTAATAACAATGTGTCTACGAAAAAAAATGATGTAGATTTATTAAATGTACAAAGTACTGAAAGTTACGCTAGTGGATGGGAAGAGACAGTAAGAGGCATGAACACTAGTGGCGTTCAACTACAACATCAAATTTTTGGAGATTTTAGCGATGATGGTATTAATAATTCTTTTTCTAGTATATTTATAGACGGTGTAAATTCAGAGAAACACCCTGACATGTATAATAGATTAAGTGGTGAACCATTAGAATTTAGCTATGGTAATAAAGGTGAGACAGTGGAATATGATAGTAACGAATGGAATGGTGAACTAACTGAATCTGAACGAAAACAAATTAAAGAAAATTTTTTAAGAGGATATGATACTGATGGTAGCATAAATCCTGATAAAAACAAAGAATGGATAATTAAAAAATATTCAGCATTTATGGGTCAAGTTACTACAGACGCTTTTAATGCAAAAAGACAACAACACTTTGAACAAAAAGGAAGATTTTTTGATAATGGAACTTTTGACGTAGGGGGTAAGTATACATCTAGCGATGTAAATGTGTTCACGTCTAAAGAGGTTGCAAATAATAATAAAAGCGTTGCGTATAATAACACGCTTACTGACATTGCTTTTCCAAAAGCATTATTAAGCAGTGAGAATTTGGAAGATATGTTAGATGATGGCGGTAAGATAGCAAAAGCGCTTGAGGAGGTTTTTGAAGATCACGATGGAAATTTTGCTTGGGATTTTGATGATGGTGAAGTAACTATCAACGGTAAAAACTTTAATTTTACAGGTGACAATAAGGCTGGCGAACTAGAAAAAATGAAAAAATATCTATCAGACATTACTTTGTTTGAACCAAATTCAGTAACGGTAAACAATTTAACAAATAGTGTAGATGGTAGTGATTGGGGTGAACTTAGAGACATGAAGTATGACTATCACACTACGACACGGGTAGGAACTGCTATTGAGAGTGAAGATTATAGTCCTTTTGAAAGTTCTGTTGGAAATTTAGTAACAGGTAAACTTGAAATAGTAGGTATAAGTGAAGATAACAAATCATATCAAGTTCGAGATAATAATGGCATAACGCACAGCGTACCAAAGACTACGCTATATCCTAATCAATAAATTTAATATAATACATGGCTGTAAAGACTAAAGAGGAATTACAAGAATACTTAAAAAATGAAAACGTACAGTGGTTTTTGCACAATGTACTTTCTCACGAATCTGATAGCATAGGAAAAGGTGGACTTGTAAATTACGGTGGCTTTAATCAAAGTGGTGGAGATTCCTCTGCTTTTGGCGCTGGTCAATTTATAGGTAGCACAAGAGAAGAAGTTATCAACGCTTATGGTGTAGATGCTTGGTCTAATGATCTTAACGAGCAGCTAATGGCAACTATAGCTCTTTTAGATATGGACCGAGACTTAGACAAAGTAGCTAGCGGTGATTTTGAAAGTGTCTTTGGGGTTTCAGATCTTAAAAAAAATAAAAAGGGAGAAATGCTTGGTGGTTCTAGATGGCAAGCTTTTTACCCTAAAGGTCATAGAGACTATGTTAAAAGTTCACAAAACTTAACAATATTAGGTGCAAGGCCAGAAGATTGGAAAAATAAATATAACACGCAATTATCAACCGCTGTTTATGATCCTGAATATTCTTGGGATAAAATATTAACGCAGAAAAATGGTAAAAAAATACAACAACAAAAAATTGAGTTATACAATAGAAGTTATAGCGATTCTATACCTGATTCTCTAAACGCAGCTGTACCGCAAATTCTTACAAAGAAAGAACCTAAATCTATTAGCGTGACAGAGGGACTTGATATGGATCCTATAACAGCTACAGGAGATCAAATACAAACGCAAGCTCCAACCGTAACACCACCTACAATAGAAAATATCCCGTCTCAAGAAGACTGGATAAATGAAAAAATTAAAAAGGAAAAAAAGAAAGAGGTTGAAAAGGTAGAGGAAAAAGAAGAAGTTTATAACGATGGTTTAGAAACTGAAGAAGAAAAAAACTTTAGAATAATTGAAAAAATTTTAGTCAAAGAAGAAGAAAGAAAATTAAGATTACAAGAACAAAAAGAAAAAGAGGAGCAGCAAAAGATAGAGGATATAGGTATTGAAGAAACCCAAGACATTGAGGTTATAAATAGTAATGGAGACATTAGCACTATAACTACTCCAATAGTTCAACCTGAGGCTGAAGAGGTAGTTGAAGAACCTGAGTTTCCTGGTTTATTACCAGAAGTAGAAATTAAGGGTGAAGATGAAGAAGTTGAGGTTGAAGAGGTAGTTGAACCAGTTAAACCACAAATGAAAGATTTTAAGTCTTCTGGTGATTACATGAAAGCTAGAAATAAGTATTATAAAAGTATTGAAGATGATTCAGAAGATGGTATTGTAGAAGGTGAGTTAACCGACGAAGAAATTGTAGAACACGTAGATAGAGAGAAAAACAAACAGCCAATAGATTCTAAGAATAGAAATATATTTAATACTAGTTCTGGCAATAATATATTTAACGCAATTATTGGTAATGTTGATGATTTATTAGAGGGAGTATCAACAGCGACTCAAGTTAGGGGTTCTGTAAACGCCCAAGATGATGACGAAATAACGGTTGTAGCTGGTGGTGTAGGTCAAGATGGTGTTTATAGAACCGAAACAACTACAACGCAAGAGGCTTTAGACGCTAAAGAAAAATACGATAAAAAAACTCCAGATTTAGGAGAATTAGTTATAACTGGTATGGATGAAGTAACACCCCCAGTATCAGAGCCAAAACAAAAAGCTAGCGCTGAAGAGCAAGAAGTTTTGGATTTAGTATCTGAATTTGAAAAAGACAAAAAGGAACAGGCTATTAAAGATGCTCAATTAACTGGAAACATGTATAGTGAAAGACAGTCTTTATTGAATCATATGGATATAAGTATTAATAAAAGTACTATAGAGACTTTAGCATTAAGAAATCCAAACATATTAAACATAGAGGACGGTATTGTTACCGATAATAGCGGTAATGTTATAGAAACAAAAGATCAGTGGCTAAATTTTGCTAGTAAACCTGAAGACAAGGGTGGTTTAGGTTTTGAAAACGCAGACGTTATATATAACAACACTAGCAATCAATTCAAAAGCCCTGAGTACAAGTACATGCAAAATAATCTAAAAATGATTGATGGTGCGTGGGATTACTTTAAAACAAGTGTATCAACTGAAACAGGTGTTTTACCAAAAGACGTTATAAATTGGATGATTGGTACTGGGAATAACGAAACTTTAGACTTTGGTAAATACGAAAAAGAAATTAAAAGAGAATTTCTAAATGGCATAGACATAGGTGATATTAAGAAGTATTACGATGAAGAAAAGAATGTTTTTACTAGATTACCAATTATTGAATCTATGTCTCTTAAAGAAAAAGAAACAAGATTAATAGCTGCTAAGCAAAAAGTGTTACAAACACAAATGAAAATTCTTGGAAGAGCAGAGGGTGATTTAGTTCTGCAAGGGGATAACGTGGATATTCAAGGCAAAAAACTTCAAGACGGATATGATGAATGGATAAGACTTCAAGAAAAGACACAAGAAGATTTAAATATACTAAGAGAAAAGCATGGTTCATGGAGCTATGATCAAACTGGAAATAGAGTATATATACCTAGATTAGACAAGTCTAGATGGCCTAAAGGAGATCAACTAAGTCTAAACGCTATCAACGAATCACTTCGTCAAATTCAAATGGACTGGGTTGGTTTAAATTCAGGTAAAGATAGTTACACGAAAAACAAAGATGCTTGGAACACTAATATTAAAGATTTTAACGCTCAAAGAGAACAGTTATTATTTGATTTTAAGTGGAACGAGACAAGCAATATGTTTGACCCTGCTTTTCAGCAGTCTATAGCAAACGAAGGATATAGAGAATCAATTGGAGAGATTCCTTGGATTGGAAAACCATTAGATGTTATTATGACTGGGTTAGAAGGTTATTATAAGCTTTCTACCGCTGGAACCGCTGTTAAAGCGATTGGGATAAAAGGCGCAATAGTAGCTGGATCTGTGTATTTATTAGAGGAAACAGCTTTAAGTGAGTATTTTTCAGAATACGGTCCGTATAAAAAAAGCGAAATAAATAAAGGTTATACTCACGCTGGGCAGTTGATGGATGGTATATTAGGTATATGGGGTAAAGAATGGGCACCTATTTCAGAAGACCCTATGGGAGAATGGATGGTCAAAGGATATAAAAGTGAGAAAGAAACTATGGGTGGTCGATGGATAGACAACCTTGCTGGTGGTGGTAGTAATTTGAATTGGTATAGTGGTACTAAGGGATTTGTTAGATTACTACCGTATGTTTTACATATATCTAAAGCTGGTAAAGATTTAGTTCCTAAAACAGCAATACAAAAAGAAGCTGTTAAAAAGTTTGGTATTAAAACACAAGAACGATTAGCTTCGGTTGGACAAGCTAAACTTGGTAAGTCTATAGCCGCATCTTTAGACAAATCATTTTTAAAACATGGTAAAAGGTTTACCGGTATATTAGAAATGAATAAAATTAACTATAGAATAACTCTATTAGACAATATTGCTGATGGTAGAGCTAGAGGTTTAGATCACGCGGACGCGTTTACATACGGTAACGCACTGTCTTTTATCACAGGTTTAACTCAATCAATAATGCCTGATTACCTTTATTTTAATGCTGCAAAACAAGCACCAGGAGTTTTTAAGAAATTTGCTATGGATTTTCTTGGTGGTATTAAAAACAAAGATTTAACAAAAATAGCCCGCCAGAAAGCAATGGAAAAGGCTTTACCACAATTCTTTTCTACTCTTGGAAAAGAATATATTGAGGAATTTGCAGATGTTGGTGGGCATGATGTTGTTAAAAGTTTATATATAGCTGGTCATTCTCCAGATATTTATAAATCAGAGGTTAATGCTGAAATTTTTAGAGCCACCTCTATGTTAACAATTCCCTTAGCTGGTTTTGGAGCCGCATCCACCCACAGAAATACTAAAGCGACTATATATAATCATTTTTATGATAATGCTGCTGAAATTGTAGAATATGGAAAGAAAAATATAGAGGCCCTAAACCATAGACTTAAAAATTTAACCAACTCTAAAAAAGATCAAGCCTTAAAAAAGATATTAGAAGCCGAAATAATGGTTGTAGAAAGTCAAAAGTCTCAAGCTGAGGACATTAGAAGAGCTATTAACGCGGCACCGGAAATGGTTACTGACACTCAATTAGATTTATTAATTAAAAAACATAAATTAATTGATGAAAGAACTAAATTAAAAAATAAAGATAAAGCCGCTAATAAAGGTAGGTTTCAGGAGCTAACAGATGAACTTGCTAAAATTGACGAGCAAATAGAAGAAAATACTATTGAAAATTATCAAGAAACATTATATGCTAGAATTTTAGTTAATTCTAGAAAACTTGCTAAAAAAATGGGTATAACCGTAGAGCACGTTGACATAGACACCTCCACTAAAGAAGGTCAGGAAGAGTTTTTTAAATACGTTGAAATACAGCAGAAAAAAAGGCATAAGCATAATGCTGATATGGATAAGCAAATTGAAGATATAAAAAAGAAAGCTAAAAATAATATTTTATCTGAAGAACAACAGCTTGCAATTGAACAACTACAAAGTAGAAAAAGAGCAATACCAGAATATGATTCTCCAGGTTTCATAGATTATGATGATGTAACTGGTAAGCACCATATAATAATTAACAAACAAGATGCTAAATTTTCTAAAAATGAAGCCGTTATGTTACACGAGTTATTACATGCTGTTTTAAGAGAAACTGTCAGACTCAATCCAAATTCCGTTAAAGGTATGGCTTGGATGTTAAGAGAGGAACTATTAAATAATCCACAAAAATATAATAGAGGAAAATTTACTGGGCGTGAAAAAGGATTAGTTGGAAAATTTGATGCGTACAAAAAAGCCGTTGGTAACATGGCGTTTGATGAAATGTTTACTATCATTACGGAATCTATAGCTGAAGGAAATATAACGATTGAGACTGGTTTTCTAAGCAAGATATCAGATTTTATAAGAAGAATGTTTAGAGAGATTGGCGTTAACTTCCAAATTACAGACCCTGATGAAATGATAAACTTCTTAAGAGACTTTAATCACGAAGTCCTTAGTGGTAGAAAAAATTGGAGTCGTGGTATGCGAAAGATTATAGCTGACGGAAGAAAAAGTACTATCACTGGTAAGCCGTTAATAAAAGTTAGTGCTGACGCGATTGCAAAAGCAAAAGAAGCGGAGCAGATAGCACTGAAAAAGGGAGAAATAAAAGAAATTTGGCAACCACAATTTACAGGTATGTCTCTATCTCTCGGTGGGAAAGTTACTAGAAAAAATATATATTCTCAAGATAAATTAAAAGAGGATTTAAACCTATCAGAAAATACCAAGCAAATAGTAGAAGAAAACGAAAGGTTAAGAAAACTAATACTAGAAGAAGGAAAAAGAAGTGGTAACAAAATAGTTGCTTCTGAAGATTTACAAAACAAACTTGTTGAAAATAATCTACCAGCAGCTATAGGGCTTGCAAAGTTTGCCGCAAGAAACCCTAAAATAATGGGATTAGAAGCTGGTAAAAGAGTTTCTTACGAACAGTTTGTTTCTGGATACTATTTACAATTAAGTAATTTAGCTAGAACATACGATGCTTCTGTGAATGAGTTTGGTCAGTACATGAATACTATACTACCCGTGAGATATGGTGCAATATTAGAAGCTGAGAAAAAAGGTGCTGTTGAAGGTTCTGTTGGTTTAGATTTCGTACCAGATATTCCTATTGATCCGGATGATGACGTAAATTTAACTCCTGATGATGTTACAACTGGACCTAAAATTAATACAGCTGAAAGATTACAAATTAAAGATAAAACAAAACCATTTATCGATAAAGGGTTAAAGCAAATAAGAAAACTACAAGATCTTCAAGTAAAAATATCTGAAGAGTATAACGACAAGACAGCAGAAGAAATAGCTGAGTTAACCGCAGACTTGGAATCTAAAGGTATGACTGATTTAGATTTAGACGCTATGACGGTTAAACAAGCGCCCAACCTACTATATAAGTTTACATCGGAATTATTTGGTATTGACGAAGATAAGTTAAATCCAAAAAGTAAAAAGTGGTTGGCTAATTTAAGAAAAGACGATAAAAGAGGTAGTAATGAAGTTAGATCAGCCCAAAGAGCTGTAGCTAAACATGGTCAACTTATACTATCTACTATATTTAATGAAGGGCATACAGCTGCCTTTAAATCT
>Ga0209337_1004058_pt1 | contig 10196 bp, 7 predicted proteins | sample LinPmetageLP53_FD_184044 | JGI IMG/M metagenome (GOLD analysis project Ga0209337, IMG submission 184044) | Marine viral communities from the Pacific Ocean - LP-53 (SPAdes) (version 2) | ecosystem: Environmental > Aquatic > Marine > Oceanic | place: Pacific Ocean | collected 2010-02-08 | reverse complement strand
AACACAAGTTCAGGCACCTACCCCTAGGCAACTAGGCGCAGGAGAGGTTATAGCGGCTCCTACGGGTCAGGCAGCACAGGCTGCTACCTTTGTACAGCCTACTGCTGCTGTAGGTACACCGTCTAGTCAAGCCACAGTACAGGGTCAGCTTGTCAGCCTTGTTTCTGAGTTTACAGATACAGAAGTGCCTCTATGGGCACGGGGTGCTGTAGATAATGCTCGTGCTGTACTGCAGCAGCGAGGCATTGGAGCCAGCAGCATGGCAGGGCAAGCTATCGTAGAGGCTGCTATGCGAGCAGCACTTCCTATTGCACAGGTGGATGCAGCTACGGTTGCAGGATTTGAACAAGCTAATCTGTCTAACAGGCAACAGGCTGCAATGGTATCGGCACAGTATCGTGCCCAGTTTATGCAGCAAGAGTTTGATCAAGGCTTTCAGACGCGAGTGCAGAATGCTGCCCGTGTAGCTGACATTGCTAATCTTAATTTTAACTCAGGGCAACAGATTGCTTTAGAAAATGCAAGACTAGCACAGACAGCAGACCTAAGTAACCTAAGTAATAAGCAAGCTCTTGTAATGGCTAATGCTGCACAGGTTGCTGGACTAGAGACAGCTAATCTAAACAATAGGCAACAGTCAGCAGTACAGAATGCTCAGAACTTTTTACAAGTTGACATGGCTAATTTAAATAACTCTCAGCAAACAGCTTTGTTTAACGCACAGAGTCGCACACAGTCTATTCTTAGTGATGTCGCAGCAGAGAATGCTGCTAGGCAATTTAACGCAGCTAACGAACAGCAGCTAGATCAGTTTTTTGCTAACTTAGGATCACAGGTATCCCAGCAAAACTCTGCTCAAGCTAACGCTATCAATCAGTTTAACGCTGGTGAGATTAACACTTTGCAAAGGTTTAACAGTGAGATTGTAAATCAACGTGATCAGTTCAACGCACAGAACCAGTTAGCTATTGCTCAGAGTAATGCTCAGTGGCGTAGAAGTCTTGCTACTACGGATACAGCGGCAGTTAACTTTCAGAACCAGCTTAACGCACAGAACTTGTTAGACATTAGTAACACTGCTTACAGTAACCTGTGGCAGGAGTATCGTGATGTTATGGAATGGTCATGGTCTTCAGGAGAAAATGAAGCTGAACGTCTTGCCGCTATGACAGTTGCACAGATTAACGCTAAGGCTCGCTCTGATCTTGCAGAGTATCAAGCAAACAGAGAAAATACTAAAGCAATAGGTGGCCTTGTCGGTAACATCTTTACTGACGTATTGAAAACAGGAGCCTCAAATATTATAGGGAAAATTCCTGTAATAGGTGGTCTGTTTGGTAAATAGGTATCACAGGAAAATATTATGTCATTAAAAAGCACAACAAGAACTTCTGTAATAGGTAGACTGCAGCAATACGAACTTGCTGCGGCAGATAGAGTAGATGTAGATCAAGTTCCCTATGGTGGCTCTTCTATAGGCATCAGAACACCAAAAGAGATACGAAACGCTAGTGCGTTAATGGCTAGAAACAAAACGAAAAATAGTAGACAAAAAGAATTGCGTGGTTCTGCTGCTCCACCTCCTTCTCCTAAAGACCAACTAGCCGACTTTATTAGAGAAATTATAGCTGGGCCACAAGCATAAGATAGGAAGTATATAATGCTAGACTTAACAAAATTTGAAACAGATGCACCTACGCCGGGACAGTCCTTAACTACAGAACCCGGAGGCAGACCTTGGGAAAATCCTCCACGACACACTGAGGCAGTTGAAGTACTTGGATTTTATGCTGATAAATTTTTACAGCCAGATCGTTCTGTTGAGTTAATGGAAGTTCTTGAAACAGGTTTTCCTGTAACTGATTTAGTAGATGCTATTACTTTAGGTGGAGTTATGCAGGGTGAGCATACTGTAGATACAGGTATTATAGTTGCGCCACATTTGTATGACATCATTACCGACATAGCAGATAAGTTTGGTGTTACATATACTACAGGTTTAGAAGACGGTGAAACCTACGGAAGTGATATCACTATGGCAGGTGTAAAAAAATTGTCTGAAGAAGAGGACGAGGCACTTGAATCATTAGAGCAAGAAAAAATAGCAGCGTATACTGCTGCAGCAGGGCTAATGTCTAAACCCGTTAACGCAACAGAAGAAGAAGAAGGGGAATAGAAACATGGGTATATTTTCTGGAATAGCTGAAACTCTTACATCTGGTAATTTTTATGCTGGCGCTGCTACTACAATTAGCGCAAACATAGACAGAGACAGAGCAGAGCAAAAAGAAAAGATTCAAAATCTTGTGGACAAAACTTTTGATGACGGTAAAATTTTGCGAGATAAGAATAGGGAAAAGAAAAGACTAACTAAAGAGCAGTATGAAGATGCTCTTAATTTGTTTAGTTCAGACCCTAATGCTGGTGCTGTCGCAGACGCACTGGCTAGGCTGTCTCCCACACAGTACGCAGAAACTGTAGAATCAATTAAAGCAGCAAGGGCAACTGCTGAAGCTAGAGGCACAGGTACAGACTTAAGATCATTAGGGATTATAACAACGGACCCTGCAGATAGGCAAGCATCAGCAGAAGTAGCTGGTCTTGGCATAACACTGCCACAAGCGCAAACTCAGAAATTTACAGGAACTACTGACGACGTAGTAAAGCGTGTCATGGGTACTCTTGAGAATACTGGTGCAGGTGTTAACCCAAAAGAAAAAGACACACTAAAGAAAAGCTTTGCAAGACGAATAGGTGGACTGTCTTCAGAGGAACAATTGAACGAAGCAAGAAAAACTGCAGCCCAACAACTAGGTATATCTGTTGAGCAATTAACAGCATTACAAACTGGTGAAGGTTACACGGGTATGGCTGGACCTGTTGCAGGAGTAAATCTAGGTATTGCTGATCCTGCAGCAGTAAGAGAAGTTAAACAAGCAGACATGACTGCTAGACTTACTACTGCACAAATTAAAGAAGCAGAAGCAAAAGCTGACGCAGCAACAGCTACTTTAGAAATAGGAAATAAAAGGCAAGAATTTACAAACCCTCAAACTGGTGAAAAAGAAATAATGACCGGCTTTGAATATCAGAGTTTAATAGCGAATGTTCAAATACTAACAGACATTGAAAATACTTTATCAGAAATAAAAGAAAGAGATGAAGGTACTAACTGGACAACCTCTATACAGCGCAATTTTAAAAGGATGGTAACGGAAAGTGCTTTACGAGCAGTGGGCTTAAGCAGTACGTTGTTTGATGTTATTAGAGATGATAGGAATATGTTTGTTAGCTATCAAACAAAAGCCGGTGTTGCAGCACAAGACAATGCAATACTTACTTTATCAAATATCTATGCTCATAATACTATTAAAGCTTATGCATCGGCTAACCCAACGGAACTTCAAGGCTTAATAAATAACGCATCAGTTAGTGGTGACGATTTTATAAAAACTACACTTAACTTATTTAAGGGTGACAGTACTGAAGGAGATGCGAAACAAGTTAAAGATTTGATTGCTAATCTTAACGCTAACAGTGAGGAGGGTACTGCACTCGGAACGGCACTTATAACTAAGCTTGAACGGCTTGTTTCTACTGTAGCCCCACCAGCACCAGCAGGAGGAGGAGAAGCAGCAGCACCAGCAGGAGGAGGAGGAGAAGCAGCAGCACCAGCAGGAGAAGGAGAAGGAGACTTTAATCCAGAAACATTAGCAACAACAGGAGGACTAGGGCGAAGACTACTAGTACAACCACCTGCATCTGCACCTGCATCTGCACCTGCATCTGCACCTGCACCTGCACCTGCACCTGCAACAGATGTTAGAGGTATGCCTATAGAAAATATAGGAAGTAACCTTGCAGATATTTACGAAAGGATAGAAACTAGAGTTTCACGGTTTAGTCGTAGAAGCGACCTTACTTTAACGCAATATGAGAATCTACAAGCTATAGAAAATTTCTTAGTGGATAACAGGACAAAATTAAACCTAAAACCAAAGGACATAAACAAAATAATTAAAAAATATGACAGGCTAAATAAGGATGCGGCTGAAGGAGTGCGAGTTACTCCTGCACTTGTGCAAAATTTAATAACAGAAAACGCTCCTGCATATAACGAAGAAGAAGTAGTAGACCGTGTAGCTACAAGTGAACCACTAGATTCTGAAGCCCGTACCAAAGCATGGGAAAAGTTAACAGGCGGAGGAATTTCTGGAAGAGAAATACCTAGTGACTTTTCTAGAGCATCAGCAATAAGTGAAGCTTTTCGTAGGTATATAGCGGCTCGTGGTGTTTTGTATGATAAACAGAACGCTCTATGGCTTGGCTACTTTAACACACATAAAAACAAAACGTTTTCTAAAGCCTCAGTAGACGCATACTTAACATCACAAGAGATAGAATAAGTAGTACAACAAATGGTTGAACAAATAGAGCAAGCTGAAACAGCTACACCCTACTGGGCAAAAGAAGAAAAGTTAACTAAGGATGACTTACTTAATGATAACACTTTTTTAGGTGATGCTCAACAAACTTTGTATAAAAGAACAGGGCAAATGTACACTGAGCCTCAAGAAATTTTAGATGCTTATCTAGAGCAATTTCGTATTTCTAATGTTAATGAGATAAGTGCGGTTAAAGACTTAAACTATTTAAGATCAAAAAATACTAGCCAAGAAGATGTTAACAGGATGGGTAGACTGTACCTAGCTTTTGATAACTATGGTATGAAAGGTGTTGGGCTAAAAGCTTTTGGTTCTAAAGTGTTAGATTATACTGAAGGCGTTGTAACTTCTCCGTCTACATACGCAGGTTTAATTTCTGGTGGTATAGGTAAGTTAGCAGGTGTAGGTGGTACTAGAGCAGCTATTGCCCTAGCAAAATCTTTAGCTACGAAGCAGGTTAAAAGTTCACTTAAAGAAAGAGTGCTTAAGGCAGGTGTTCCAGCCGCCCTTAAAACTGCTGCTGTTGAAGGTGGCATAGAGGCAGGAGCAGACACTGCACGGCAAGAATCCCGTATACTTACAGACATTCAACAAAAATTCTCTCCTTTAAGATTAGCTACATCTTCAGTGGCTGCGGGTATTATTCCCGGTGTTGTATCTGGTGCAGTACAGACAGGTCGTGCAGGACAGCGAGAAGCACTGGGAGCTTTGTTAAACAAAGGTGCCGCAGCTAAAGCAACAAGGATTAAAGCGGCAGACGCAGCAGCTAAAGAATCTTTAAAAGAAAATAAAACCATCTATGACGAACTGCTAAAATCTTCTGCTACATTACAGGCACTAGAAAAATCTAGAGTTGCTAGAGGTGCTGAAATTAGAGGAAACAAAGCTTTTGGTTCTACAATTTTAGACTACGTAGAAAATGTAGATAAAGATGCTATTGTTGAATCTCAGATTGATCTTAATGTTAGCATTCTAGAAAGAATGACTGCTGCTACCGTTGATCTACTAAAATCTAGTGGAGCATCTACGGCTGACATAATAAAAAGAATGACTGACAATGAAGGTAGACCTCTAAGAATTATTGATATTCTAGCTAACGAAATTGAAAGAGGAGTACCAAAGAAGGTAGCAGGAAAAAAAGGTACTGCTGTAGTAGAGACAACAGGCACCCAAGAATTTAAACAGTTAATTAAAGACTATGAACTTAACTTTAGTGATGTAGCTGCTTTGTTTGCTCACGAATTTTCTGAAGCAGGTAGAGTTCTTAACATTGCAATGCAAGCCAGAAGAAATGTATTTACTTTTATTACGGAAACAAGAAATGCTTCAAAACTAGAAACGGGATCAAGTAAGTTAACTTCAACACTAGAGGAAAATGCAGACAAGGTTATAAAAAATGAATATGCCGGTTGGCAGTTTGTTAAAAATATGGATGCTGTACGTAAGGGTTTAATGGTTATGCAACCAGCAACCACAATGCGTAATACAGTTAACGCAGGATTTAGAACTGTATTAGAAGCTTTTGAAAACGTAGGTCAAGGCGTTGCTCAAATGGGTTTAGCAGCAGCTAGAGGAGGAGATAAAGAATTATTTCAACTGGGTCTACAAAACCTAACTTCACCTTTATATCTAGCTAAGTACATTGCTGCAGATACAGTGGCTGCTCGCGGGATTCAAGCTCTCTATGCAGATGCTTCTCCTTTAGCTGCTCAACGTCTGTACCGATCAATGGCTGATGTTGCAGAAGAAATGCCCGATGAAGCAAAGAAACAAGTAGCAGGTTTTAGTGGTGGCTTAGTTCGTATGGCTAGATATGGCAACGCTATCAACACTCTTTCTGATAACGCTTTTAAAAGAGCTATGTTTGCTGCTGAGTTAACTAAAGAAGTAGGTGGAACAAAAGCTTTAAATAAAATAATTGGAGAAGGTAGGTTTGCTACGGATATAACTGAGGAACAATTTGAAAATGCCACGACCCGTGCGCTTGAACTGACTTACCAAAAAAGTTACAAGCAGGGAACTCTTGGTCAAGGATTTACTAAACTTTTTAGTCATCCGGGGCTAAGTGGTATCATTCCTTTTCCTAGATTCATTGCTAACTCGTTAGAGTTTACATATAAACATGCACCTATTCTTGGTGCGTTGCCTCTCGAAAGATTAAAAATATTTGGGGGAGCAGACGCAGTAGGAAGAGATGCAAGTAAAATTATGTCTCAACAACTTACTGGTTTAGCTATGCTAAGTGGTGCGCTTACACTTCGCGCAAGTTTTGGGGATGACACAAAGTGGCATCAAAGAAAAGATTCAAGCGGTGAATACCAAGATATAAAGGCTTTGTTTGGTCCTTTTGCTATATGGATGTTACTTGCCGATGTAATGACGCGAGCATCTAAGGTAGCAGAAAGAGCAGGAGGCGATCCATTAGTAAAAGGAACAATGGTTAAACGCTTTGACGCAGCCACATATTTAAAGACAGTAAAAGACCCTGCCGTTTGGCATGAAGTTCTTACCGAAATAGACGCAGTTAAAGTAGGCAGAGAAGCACTGAAGGCAGGGCTTGGTACAACATTTAAGAGTGGCGTTAATTTAAGCACAGTAGATAAAGCAATAACAGAGTGGGTAGAAACAGGAAAAACAGTTAATTCTGCTAAACCTCTTGCTGATATAGCTGGTAGCTATGCAGGTTCGTTTCTTACACCCTTTGGTTTTCTTAATGATGTAAAAGATTTTGTAAAGGGTGAGGGAGGTGCCGACTACAAGGACACTGATTTAGTAGACCCATTTGATAGGGCCAAAGCAAAAGCCGCTCGCTCTCTACGCTTAGAACCTACTACGGATTATGAAAGAATACCTGATCCAACAGGAGGCTATAGAGGCAGACCAGAAGATTCAACTGCTGGCGTGGTGAAAAACCTATTAGGTGAGACTACCATAAGAATGCCAACTGCTGTAAGAAAGGAATTAAATAGGCTTAACTTAGAATCCTATGAAGTGTTTCGTAGAAAGTATGACGACCCAGAACTTAATAAAATTCACATGGCTTATTATTCAGAATGGTCAGAGACTGTGGGCGCACGGTATGTTTTGTCTGATGCTTATAAAAAAACTACTGATGGTAAACTACCAGCTAAAAACTCAGTAAAAAGAGATAGACTAAAAGAAAAAATTAAAGAAGGTTTAATTGGCAGGGACGGCAAGAAAGTAGACTTTGAAGATTACTATCTTAGGTGGGCAAGTAAAAATTTAAGTGGAGATAGACTCAAAGAAGCTGGACAAAAAATATTAAAACTAAAGTATGATCAAATTGATCAGACAACTATAGATGCAACACGTGGAAAGTACAACTCTTTTGCAAAAAGAGAGAATGCAAAGACAGGCAGTACAGTTAAAATGGAGACTTCATTTGACGCACTAACTTTGCCACAAAGGCTGTATTATATTGAAAACTATAAAACTAAGAAGTAATGTTTAACACTAAAGTATTCCTACTAACTAGAATAACTTACTCACTACCTGACTACCCACACTTAGTGAATGATTTCGTGTGGCAATTTGAAGACATAGCTCCAGAGCTACTGGGGTTTAACACGTTTATAGACTACTGGCAGAAAAACATTGAGGCTGAGATCAGGTGCATAGAAGTGTCCCAATCTCAGCCTCACTCTTTTTTCAATGCTGATGTTATCTATAACGCTTAGGGTGTTTGTATAAACAGCGGCCCTCCATCGTCAGGATATTCTATCAGCCTGTTGATGTAATGCTTTCCCGCAGTTGATGTAAGCTTTAACGCTCCCACCATATCATACACTGCAGTACTAACCTTCCCCTTTTTTACATAACCTACCAGAACAGGATGTAACTCTTTAATGATAGTTGCACCAGCATGTTCTCCTGAAAGAACCACATCGTAGGTAAGATCATGTTTGACCTTAGTCCAAGCATGTGATTCCTTCAAAAGTTTTTGCTCTATCTTATAGAGACTGTTCACGAGCATGTACTCTCTTTAGATTATCGTAGTACGCATGGTTGTACCCACGCTGCCATTCTTTAAACTGTACTGTGTCTTTTTTATAGGGAGGATAATGTTCCTTTCCCGTATAAAAAGAAACAGTGCCCTGTTTAAATTGAACAGACAACGGAGGATACCTTTCTACTTTAGGCTTAACCATTATATGTCCACGATTTCACAAACGTCTGCGGTGCAAGCAAACGACTGAGATGATTTAGTTTCATCTTCTACCTCATACTTTGAAAGCAATGACCAATCAATTGTGGTGGGTGTCTTAGCTAATAGCGCATTGTAATCCTCCTCTTCTATCTTTTCATAAGGAGCTTGGACGTACTTACCCCCGTCGTATGGCAGGAAGGAGATACCTGACATCTCATCGAAGTGATCGTACACCCAAGCTGCTACTTTAAGCCACTCATCATCTCGAATACTTACAGTGATGCTAGGCTTATGCTCACACCAGTAACGATAGTAGCACAGCCATAGTTCTAGCTGATCAATGGCGTTCTCATCGTCACGAGTAACAGAGTTAACTGGTGCCTTCACAGGAAAAGAGAAGACACCTAAGTTCTCATTGTATATAGGCATTGTCTCATCAATGTCTTGATAGCCTGAGATAGCATACTCAAAGGGTACACCTGCCTCATCGCGTAGAAACTGAGTGAGGCTGTCCTTCATGTCACCACGAACACGCCGAATGTAGTAGTCACTGTGCCGTGAATGGATGCCACTGGCTGTGTCAGTAAGCTGACTGACTGTACCACTAGGCTTAACACAGGTAATGGCAGCAGATACAGGCACGTTGAATGTAGCTGCCCACTGCTTATTGGTTTCTACCGCCACACTTTTAAGAGAGTTAAGTGTCTCCTTCAGCCCTTTGCTTACGTCATCATAGCCACGCCCATTCGTTAGCGGTGAGTCCATGATACCTGTCAGGCTTACACCTAGTAGCCTCTCTTCTTCTGTGTTATCTCTCCAACGCTTACGTAGATACTTAAAGTCTGTAAGGGTGGACTGGTATGTGCCAAGTATAGTAGCGAGGCGTACCTTTTCTTTCAGTGTTTCAATGGTATCATCTACACGCACCATGACTTCTGTTAGATTACAGAACTGATTAGGCCGTAAAATAATCTCACTGCATGGGTTGGTGCCATACTCCCAAATGTTTTCTGGAGTACGGTTAGTATTCCTACGCCCATTCTCTTGTGCCTTCTTAGTACAAGCAGCACGACTAAAGATACCACGCTCACCTGACAGGCTGTCATGCAGGGCTTTCCACTCAGACATAAAGATACTTACGTCAGGCTTTGCATTATACACCGCTGAGTTATTTGCCAAGCCACGATGACCGTTTTGATTGTACCAGCTACCAGACTTGGCACCACGAAGGCGATCATCAGACAGGTTACTAAGAGAGATAAGAGCAGAACGCCGGACCCCTCCAACAACAACAACTTCAGCCGTCTTACATACAAGATCATGGCATTCCAATGATGATAGTCGCCTACCTGCTGCTGCTTTAAACAACGTAACAGCAAACATAAACAACTCATTCAAGGGACCGGGGCCAGAGCTACGCCCACCAAAGGTACGAAGTCTTGCACCGGCAGGGCGCAGCTTAGATAAGTCCCACTTAGGTACTTGTCCTGCGTAGAGTAGGCTTACCAGTTCTCTGAAACCCTTAGCCCAGCCCAGCTTACTATCACCCACATGAATGGTAGTGTCTGTGTTTTCAAATGTCT
>Ga0209337_1004056_pt1 | contig 10199 bp, 3 predicted proteins | sample LinPmetageLP53_FD_184044 | JGI IMG/M metagenome (GOLD analysis project Ga0209337, IMG submission 184044) | Marine viral communities from the Pacific Ocean - LP-53 (SPAdes) (version 2) | ecosystem: Environmental > Aquatic > Marine > Oceanic | place: Pacific Ocean | collected 2010-02-08 | reverse complement strand
CACTATGGAAGAAACAAGGGAACTTGCAGCTATATTACATCACACAGATTCTGATTTAAGGAAAAATCAAAACCCTGTAAGTAGGACAGTATCTGGCGTATCAGCTAGAGTGCCTGCATATGTGGAAGTTGTTAAAATGTTGATTGATTGTAACTATCAATTAAAAGGACAAGTAATTCCAAAAAATGGACAAAAATTGTGGGAGATATCATCTTTACAGGAACTAAAAAACTTAAAAATAGAGTTTGGATACGACCACACAAAGAAAACTTGTTTGTTAGGTCAAGAGATTTTTCCTGATTTGAAAAAACAACTTACAATTGGATTACAAGTTCTTGCAATTGTTTTAAAATATTCAAATTTAGATGATAAAAAACTTTCATTAGCCATTGATAATTTAAATAATAAAATGTTTGAACAAATATCTAACTTTAAAGATATTATTACAGAGTTTATTATGACAAATGTAGAAATTTATAAACATAATGAAAAAAAAAATATAACAGATTTTATTAGTAAATATTTAGACAGTTTTAAAGATGGAATTTTTAATTTTTGGAGTCCAATTAGAAAGAGTGATTTTAATTTAAATATATATTCTAATATAGAAGATGAATCTTTAAAATATATTATAAATTATAATATAAATGCTTTATACAATTTAATTTCTCTAATGCCAAATATTATCATAAATAATTTAAGATTTAATAAAGTAGATATACCCGTTCATTGGGATTTATCTGATATACATAATACCGATATATCCAATTTTATTAAAAAATCATTTATGTTTACAAAAAATTATGATGATACTAGAGAAATGTTTAAAGAAATATTATTACAAGTAGATAATTTAACAGTATCTATAAAAGATATACTTGATAATGTATTTGATAATTTAACAAATATGCCATTTAAATTTCAGTATTTATTGTTACAATACATTTTAAGTTATTATATAGTAAAATTAATAAGTATAATAGATATAGATAATATTGAACTAATAGGATGCGTTTCAACATATTTATTCGATTTTTTTTATTTTATTGGACCGAATAATACTTTTAAACATATAAATTTATCATATGATAGTATTAATGAAACTGTAAATAGAGTAAAAGATTCAGAAAAAAATAAGATAACAGATATGTTAAAAGATATGTCAAAAGAACAGAGACGTGTTGATGATGAATTTAAAAGATATGGTATTGGATTTTGGTCTAAAGGAAAAGAAAAAGGTTTAAGAATACATCAAAATGATAAATATGATAATGATAGATTAGATGAATTAGATGATAAAGATGATTTTATTTCTAGTTTACATGGTGATATTTTTTATAATGATGATGGTCTGATTGATGATACAGAAGCATTAGACATGAGTGGTATACCCGATGATGATGAATTTAATGATGAAGATTAAATATTTTAATTATATTTAATATATATATACTATAATGAATCCTACATTAATTTTAGGCGCAATTTTGTTTCTCGTACTTTTATATGGAATATTTAATCTATTATTTGTAAAAAATGATGTTGTTATGGAAGTTCCATTAAATTCTATATACACAATAGAATCTACTGATATAATAGAAACTGACAATAAAAAATATTCTGATTACACACATAGTTTTTTTATTTTTTTAATAGATAAACCTAATACATCACCAACAGTTAATGACTTCGTTGTAGATGATAATAATGCTCGCCGCCACGGGTTTCTTTTAGTAGAACGCATTGGCGATCCTCAGAGCGCACATTTTCAAGTATTTATAAATCCTGATGCTACAAAATTAATTGTAAGAGCTTTAAATGATTCAGGAAGTTATAATGGTGTTCAAGAAATTGGTTTAAAATATCAAAAACACATTTTTGTTACAGCAGTTGTAAAAAGAAATACAATAGATTTATATTTAGATGGTCAATTAATAAATGCATCAGTTTTTGAAAGCGAAAACACTGCCACTTTTTATAATACACCTATTACACTATCTGAAAGTAATTCATTTCAGTATGGAAGTGAAAATAGAGGATTTTTACATAGTTATAGATATACAGATAGAGCATTAACAGCAGAAGAAATCATTGCTTTATATAATTCATATGTAGCAACATATGATAGAAGTTCTACTACAGATTATTCAGCTAGTCTATCAATGACTAGAGATGGTGAAGAATTAACGGATTTAAGCAAAACATTTACTTTTTAGTTTTTTTTATAGAATTTTGATATTTGATATTTTTTTTTATAGAATTAGACAATGTCTTTTTATTTATATTTAATTAAAAATATATAAATAAAAAAAAATAAAAAAACACATTATTATGGTTTAATTTTTATTTTATAATTTTTATTTGTCACTAAAAAAAAATATTGGACAAAAAATAACACTGAAATTTTAGGCTTTTAAAATTAACAATTAAGATTAAATCATATGTGATAACAAAAAAATCGGACATTTAAAAAAAAGTATCAAAAAAGTAGCAAAAAAGTAGCAATATAAAGTTTTAAGATAAATATTTAATTAGAAAATATAATTAATAATAAATGAAATTAAATAGTTATAATTCAAAACATACTGAATATAATAATGTTTTATATCAATTAGATGAATTACACAATTATAGAATGAAAAAAAAAAGTAAATTGAATTTTTCTACATCCGGTAAATTAATTATATGTCTAATTGAATTTAGAAAAATGGTTGAAATAAAATATATTATTTATGCTTTACTTTCTATATATAATCCAGAAGAAATAGGACTAGCTTTTGTTTATGGAAATTTGAATAAAGAATATATAGAAGAAACATTTAAGGATTTTAAAAATATAAAATTAATTAAATATGATTTTGATAATATAAATCGTGGAATATATAGTGCAATTTTAAAAACTCCTGAATTTTATGAAAATTTTTTTAATTGGAGTCATTTGTTAATATATCAAACAGATGCTTTATTATTAAGAAAAATAGATGATATATACTTTAATTATGATTATACAGGTGCTCCATGGATTGAAAATAATCAATGGTGTAAATATAATGCTGGAAATGGTGGGTTTTCATTGAGAAACATTAAAAATAGTATTAGGGTATGTGAACTAAATAGAAATAAAAATATATTACTAAATGTTCATAGAGGAAATGAAGATGGATTTTTTTGTAATCAAGACAGTTTTAATTATATATCAATAAACTCTGATCTTCATAAAGCATTTTCAGTTGAAAGAGTATATTATTCTAAACCAATTGGATGTCATCAAATATATCATTCTTGTAGCTTTTCAAATAAAGAGTGGAGTGAGTTCATAAAATATATGAAGATAAATTTAATATATTTCATGAAAGATATACCAGATATAAATTATTTAATAGCTGAATCTAATAATTCTAAATATAAAATATTAGAAAAAGAATTAAAAAGAAATTTTATTCCGGATTTAAACTTTGAAAAAAATTTAACTAAGATAGATGAATTACTTAATTCTAAGAAAACAATAGGTCCATTTGAATTAATATATGTAAATAGTAAAAGAAATAAATGGGCAATTAAATGTAATTTAGATTATGAAATTATATTTTCACTTGATACAAATGAAAATAATAAAGTAAAAACTCATAAAGTAAGTAAATATGTAAATAGTACTATTCATAAAAAAGAAAATGGTGTATATTTTAAGCAAGACAATAATGCTGTATACTTAATATTTTATCCTGGATTTCCAAATGGTGGTGAATGTTGGGCAGATATAAATGCAAATGGTCATTATAATCATTGTAAAGATTTACCTAAAAATGGTGCAATTATTTTAAAAGCAACTACTAATAATGTTGTAGATGAACAGCTAATAAATAATATAGATTATAAAATTAATACAAATTATAATATTTTAGCATTTGATTTATTTACTGGAGTTGGATTTTATAATCAGTTATTCTCATTAGAATTTGCTGTATATTTGGCTCATATAACGAATAGATATCTAGTATTGAATATTAAACATCCATTAGTAGCTTGTGGTAAACCAGACAAAAAATACGGTATATTATTAGATTATATAAGCGACGAGTTTAAAAAATATTTAGTAGGGTTTGAGGTTAGAAATAATTATAATTATGTAGATCCAAAAGATTGTGAAATAATGTTGCCAAATAAAATATCAAATTGTGTATTTATTGATATAAGTAATAATTTTACTAAAAGTGAAATAGATGAATTTACACATCATAGACAAATTGTAGATACTAATATACTGAAAAACATATATGGAAATAATAAAATTATATATATATCAAAATCAAATGCTTCTAGAGTTTTTTACAATTTCTTAACAACTAAAGAAAATTATGTAAAAATGAATAAAATTGTTCATTCGTTAAGTATATTATCTGAGCCATTATTTAGTATTTGTAAAAATATAGAGTTATCAGATGTAAAAGAAACAGTAGGTATACATCTAAGATTAGGGGATTGGCATAAATCCGTTAATAATGTAACTCTAGAAAAAATATTATATAATATTAATAATTGGTTATCAAATAATAACAATTATAAAAAAATATTATTAATGACAGATAAAGAAAGTTCATTATTAAATGATGGATTTAAAAATCATCAGATAGTAAATTCAGATAGTTATATAACAGAAAATATTAGAAATGAATTAAATATAAAATATACTAATATTTCTGTTGCTACTTTCTTAATACAACAACATTTATTAACAATATGTAATGCTTTTATCGGTTCACAAGGAAGTACAGTATCAGTATATATACAATATTTAAATTATATTAATAATAAAGAATACGAGTTATATGCTTATTCTGAGTGTAGTAGTTTTAATTCTACAAAATTAAAACATAATATTGTAAATTCAAATAAACTATATGAGTGGTCAAAAAAAAATTATATAGGAGGACATCCGATATCTTGGTCATTATTTTTTAATGATAATATAGATAAAATAACAACAATTGATAATAGTAAATCAAATATAGATTTAACTATTAAAGAAACTACAAAGGTAGGTGTAAATAAATTACATATTGAAGAATTGAAAAATCGAGAAAATAAAGCTCTAGAAAATAAAGCTCTAGAAAATAAAATTATAGAAAATAAAGCTCTAGAAAATAAAGCTCTAGAAAATAAAATTATAGAAAATAAAGCTCTAGAAAATAAAGCTCTAGAAAATAAAGCTCTAGAAAATAAAGCTCTAGAAAATAAAATTATAGAAAATAAAGCTCTAGAAAATAAAGCTCTAGAAAATCATTCGGAACCGTTTATGTCTATTGATATATGGATAAATGAATGTGATATTTTTATAGATAAAAAAATCGCATTAAATGATTTAAACTCATTTGTTAAAAATTCTTTAAAACAAAAGTTAGTAATAGGAATTAAAACTGATTTAATATTTAATTATATAAATTTATTATCAAATATTAATAAATATTTTATACTAATAACATTATCAAATGATGATCATTGTCCACCTTATCTTAACACAAGTATTGTTTTAGATAAAAAAACATCTCTGGATATTGAAAAACTATTGGAATCACAATATTTGATAAAATGGTTTGCGAAAAATCCTTGTAGAATACATTATAAAATTTCTCCATATATTTTAGGTCCTAAATGGCAATGGAGAACTACTAGATTTAAAGGTGAAAATAAAAGTACAATGTTAAATATATATAATAAATATTGTATAAATCCACAATATAAATTTTATAATAGAGAACTAAAAAAAGAATTATTATATTTTAATTTTACGGTAGGAACAACAAATACTCCATTATATGATTGTCATAAAAATATAAGACGTGATATAAAAAATAATTTAATGAAGAAATTTAAGTGGATAGAAAATAAAGTATTTGAAGCGTATATAAAAAATTTAGAAACATATAAATTTTGTATTTGTCCACCAGGTAGAGGAATAGATACACATAGATGTTGGGAAGCATTAATGGTAGGAACCATACCAATTGTTTTATCTAGCCCATTAAATTCATTATATATAAATTTACCAGTATTAATAGTAGAGAATTTTACAGTAATTACAGAAAAATACTTAATTAAGGAATATAATAACTTATTACAAATAACATATAATTTTGAAAAATTATATTCTCATTATTGGAAGAATGAATTATTTAAATTAAAATTATAATATTAATTGTATTGTGGCATAAATTCAGAATTATCATAGCTATTCCAACTATCACACCAATCAGTAAAATATAATTCAAGACATATATTATTTACTATTATTTTAGGATAACTAATATTTTGTGTTTTTTCAAATTTATCAAATACATTAATATATATTTTATCGTAAAATATATTTTGAATATTTAATTCATTATTTATATTTGATATTATAAGTTCTTCTGTTAATGTTTCATTTGTATATACATTATTATTATTTGAATAGGAATATTCAAATGTATTATTTCCGAATATTTCAATTTTAGATTTTTCATTTCCATTCATATCAATTACAGCACCTGATGTATCCATTACATCTATTATATAATTTCCTATATTAACACCTAAATAAAATTTATTATTTTCATAATTATCATTATTAATATCGTTTGTTGATAAGTTAAATTGTTTATATGACGATGTAGAACCAAAATTATTAAAAATATTTAAATAATATGTAGTAATATTATTAGTAATAGAGGTACTAATATAATTTGAATTTAAAGGATGTAGACAATAAATATTAGTATTTATTGTCGCAGAACAATTATTATCAAATATTAATATATTAGTATTGAAACTACTATTACTAGGGATCATTAGAATATATCCAGAGAATTCTCTTACTATTTTTAAAATAATATTATCAATATTGGTAACATTATTAACTGTTTCTGATAAAGCTTTTATTCCATCGTTTGTTTTCCCATTTCCTAGTCTTATTACTTGCTGTAATTGTTGTAGTGTAATAATTATATCACTAACATTATTGGTTAAAAAGTAATTTCTCCACGACTTTCCAGTCTCTCTGTCTACTACATTGACATAATTTTCTAATAAATATTTTAATATATATTGTTTATAATTATTTGAATATACAGCATAAATATCAATATTATTAATACTAGTTTTTCCTTCAACGTCTTTTGGTATATCATTCCAAATTCTTTCAATAATAAGATCAGTATTAATTGAACTAATAGTTTGATTAACATTTCTTATTCTGAATGGTTTAATATTTTCATTTAATTCATTTATAGCTGGAATATAGAAAAAAGTATATCCAATTGAATGTATGTTTTGTGGTATTAAAAAGTTAATATTATACGTACTTTTATTTACTTTAATAAGATTCACATTATTCATATTTATTCTGTCACGTGCGTCATTATAATATACTAGATTATTATTAGAATTATATCCTCTAAAAAAACTAACATCAAATGAAAAAGTAATATTTTCAGGTAAACATACATCATTGTCATTACCTAGGATACTGATAGCAACATAATTATTAGAATCATCAATCCAATGAATAAATTCTGTCCATTCTCCAAATGTATTCACTTGTGCCGCGCCGTGAGAAGGTAATATTAACTTACCCGGATATGAAGATTCAATACTTGGTGTAAAACCAGCTTCGGCAGTTAGTAATGTACCAAATTTATAAAAATTATTACTAGTAGTATCATATATTTTATAAAAATTATTAGTTTCATATGTTACATTTCCCGTAGATGAAACATTATATTTAAATAAAATATTACCACATATATCTGAATCATTTTCTTTTTCATATTGATAAAATATATTATTAAAAGCATTATATTTTTGTTCAATTAAATTTAATATTATTGAATTATTCTCTCTCTGAGAGATAGAACCGCTCCAATAACCTCTTTTATCGTTATCATTTCTAGTAATTCCATATCTTGCAACATTAGTAGAATAAAAATATTCCCATCCACGTTTATCAGCTAGAGCTTCTTTTACAAATATAATATTTGTATCAATTGGATATTTTTTTACCCATCTAGGATCAATTGAATCTGGAATATTTTTAATAGTTAAAAATTTACATCTTTTTGCGAAAATAGCGAAATTGTAAGATGTATCTACAGAATATTCAATAAAATTACTAGAAGTATCAATGGGAATCAAATCTATTGGGTTTTTTTCTTGGGAGTCATCAATATTTTTAGAAAATCCAATTAGATGTAATCCTAATTCTAAATTATTATTAGTATTTATACTGTCATCAATAAAATTAATATTTAAAGTTATTGGGTCAACATCGAATTTAACAGCATCATTAGAGTATCTATCATTTGAAATATTATATATAATAATTTCTTTATGTGATGGATTAGCTAGTGTATGATATTCTCTAGTCGACTCATCGTCGTTAAAAAGTGCATGATCGTTTGTATTAATAAATATTGGTACACTTCTAATAATGTTTTTAGTGTCTTGAGATAGTGAAAAATATTTATTAATATTAGTGTTTCTAGATGGGTCTGTTGTATGAATATTTTCTGAATATGTTTTTATTTCATCAATTATCCATGTGAATGAATTTTGAAATACATTATTTCCAAAAGTAATATTAGAAAAAATATTGCTACCAAATTCAAGATATTCAATATTATTATATGCAAATGCTAAATTATCTATTCTAGTTAATGAGTTTGTAAAAATGAGTGATTTAATATTACAATTAAAAAAAGCCCTTGATTCTATTATTTCTACATTACTTAGATCAATATTTTCAAGCCTATTACATTCATTGAATGCTTGTTCTCTAATATATTTAACAAATGGTATACTAACAGATTTTAATGATAAACAGCTTTCAAAACATCTTTTTGGTATTTCGTTAATAATTACACGTGATAAATCAATATATAATAAATTATTACATGACCTAAAAGCACTTTTTCCTAAAGTTAATGAACTATAATTATGGTTAAATATAATACTAATAATATTAGAAAATAAGAAAGCAAATTGTGAAATTTCGTTAATATTATTATTTATAGTAATATGATGTGCAAAATCATTAAAAAATGCCAATGGACGAATTTTTTCAAAAAATATACTAAAAATATTAGTATTTAAACTTCCAGAATTTTGATAATATAATTTTTGTACTGTTAATTGCATAGCTTTTAAATCAATATTTAGAATAGTATTATTTGATGCCTCTTCTAGAGTAGTACTTGAAATATCATTTACTGTAAGGTTTTCATTATTTAGAACGATTTTCATTATATTTAACTGCTCATTTACAAAATTTGAGGAACTATCAAAATCAGATAATTTCAAGTGTTTTAAGTTTTCATAATTTGGCAATTCATTAATTTTTATAATATTTGTTAATCTATTTTGATTATTTGAAATAATGGTAAAGTAGTTTTCAGTAGTAAAAATATCTGTACTTATATTTCCAACTAACTCTACATCATAATAACTATTATCAGGTGTTTCAGGTTCGGGTTCAGGTTCAGGTTCAGGTTCCGGTTCGGGTTCGGGTTCAGGTTCAGGTTCAGGTTCGGGTTCGGGTTCAGGTTCAGATTCAGGTTCGGGTTCGGGTTCAGGTTCAGGTTCGGGTTCAGGTTCAGGTTCGGGTTCAGGTTGTGGTTCGGGTTCAGGTTCGGGTTCAGGTTCGGGTTCAGGTTCAGATTCAGGTTCGGGTTCAGGTTCAGGTTCTGGTTGTAATTCAGGTTCTGATTCATTTAAAATATTTTTAAAATAATCAAATTTATTCATTATCTATATGCTATATTTACAATAAAATATATTATTAAATCCATGGAATATTATTATGATAAATACAATTTTTTTTAAGATATATAAAAAATAACCAAAAATAATATTTTTTATCATCTAAAGAATATAATTTATTTATTTTATCTAATTCGTTTTTTATATATAAGTTATATTTTGTATGTCCGACATAATGTGTTCTTAAATTAGGATTAAAATTAAAATAAAGGAAAGTTTTTGGTATTGGCATAATAACTAAATTGTTTGACGAGTTAATATCAAAGTTAATATCTTTAATAACAGTGTGTATTTTCCATTGTTTTGGAATAATATGATGGTCTTGTACTAAACCATGATATTTTTTATATTTTTTATATGCTTGTCTTTCACTGGAACCATATCTATATTTATCAAAAAATTTTTCATAG
>Ga0209337_1004053_pt1 | contig 10203 bp, 4 predicted proteins | sample LinPmetageLP53_FD_184044 | JGI IMG/M metagenome (GOLD analysis project Ga0209337, IMG submission 184044) | Marine viral communities from the Pacific Ocean - LP-53 (SPAdes) (version 2) | ecosystem: Environmental > Aquatic > Marine > Oceanic | place: Pacific Ocean | collected 2010-02-08 | reverse complement strand
AGAATACGTTGGCGTTTTGCAGCTAAACAAGTACAGCTAACTAAACTAGCAGAGAATCCATTAGGTAGATTTCAATCGTCATATCAATTACCTTCAGATGCTTTGTTAATTCATACTGTAACAGTAAGTAATAATGTTATTGCGTATGACAGATATGGAGATAAAATTTTTACTGACACAGGATCTAACGATACGTTGATTTGTGATTATACTTTTCAAACAAGTGAAGCAGAGTTTCCACCGTACTTTAAACAATGTATGGTATTTGAACTTGCAAGTTTATTTGCAGGTGCGATTGCAAGAAATGACAGTCTGTCTGAGTTGTATAGGAATAGAGCATTAGGACAAATAGCTTTAGCTAAATCAACCGACAGTCAAGCACAAACTACTAAACGTATGGATGTAAATAGAATACGTAATAGAAGAAATCGCACATCATTTAATAATGTTAACGCAACAGTCTCGAGCTAATGGATGCCAGTACAAAGAATACATCAAGCCAGTTTTGTAAGAGGCGAACTCGATCCTAAGATTGTATCTAGGGTTGATGTTGTAGCATATGAGCAAGGATTAAAGAAAGCTCGTAATGTATTAACTCTTAATCAAGGTGGTATTGAAAGACGACCAGGCACAGTCTATCGAGCTACTGCTCCAGGCAACGGCAGAATAGAACCATTTATTTTTAGTGATGATCAAGAGTATGTAATTTTATTTACTAATGGTGTAATAACTATTTACAGTAGTAATGGTACTGCATTGCAAACTATTACATCAACTGGTATTGCAACAGCAGAGTTAATGGAGTTAACTACAACTCAGCAAGGCGATACTATGATTATCTGTCATAAGAATTTTGTTCCTAGAATATTACAAAGAACGGGTGCAACTACATTTGCTTTATCAGCATTTCAATTTGATGTGAGTGTCAATGGTGAAAAAACCTATCAACCTTATTTTAAATTTGCTAATGATTCTGTAACACTAGATATAAATCAAACAGCAAAAGGACAGACAGGTGTAACGCTTACGACATCTGCTGCTTATTGGACTGATGCTTATGTTAATACACGTGTACGTTATCATGGTGCAGAAATATTTATTACAGGCTATACTTCTGCAACTGTAGTAACAGGCACATTATTAGATGATGTAGAAATAGAGCTTGATGATAGTCCATTAAAAACAAGACAAGGTAGTGGTGTAGTAGAAGTAACTATGGCACAACATGGTTTTTCTACAGGTGCAAGTATTACTATATCAGGCGCACAAGATATATTTGATGTAGATGGTGCTGGATTAGCAACAGCTAATTTAAATGGTACATTTTCTATTACAGTTATAGATGATGACAGGTTTAATTATACTGCTGGTAGTAGTGATACAGCAGAAGAATCAGTCGATGGTGGTGGTGCTAGTGTAAAAATAGTAGGCCATCCACCTACAAGAAAATGGGATGAACAACTGTATAGTGAGCCTAATGGATTTCCAAGAGCAGTATGTTTTCACGAACAACGATTATATTTTGGTGGTAGTGCATCTGCTCCTGATTATTTAACTTCTAGCAAAGTAGGATCGTTTTTTAATTTTGATGTTGGCAAAGCATTAGATGATGAAAGTCTCCAAATGCAAATAGCATCAGATCAAATAAATGAAATTAGACATTTAGTTTCTGGTCGTGTATTAGAAGTTTTTACTAGTGGTGCTGAGTTTTTTCTTAGACCACAAACAGGTAAAAACATAACACCAACTGACTCTATGATTATTAGACAAACATCATTTGGTGTACAACAAGCAGGCATGCCGAGAGCATTTGATGGCGGTACTTTGTATGTACAAAAAAATGGTAAGAACATAAGAGATTATGTTTTTGCATCTACTACAGAATTATTTGACAGTAACAATACTAGCCTGGAGTCATCGCATTTAATTATTAATCCTACTGATACAGCAACAGCTACATCATTACCAGACAGGACAGAGCAATTATATTTCTTAGTATGTAGTGATGGCACAATGTGTATTTACAACAGTCAAAAGGAACAAAAGATATTTGGTTGGACACAATGGAATACGGATGGCAACTATAAATCTATTGCCTGTTTGTCATCTACAATTTTTTCATTAGTAGAAAGAACTATTAACAGTAGTACTGCATATTACTTAGAGCAGTTTGCAACCACACAATTTGATATACCAACTGATATGTCATTTACTAAAACACTATCAGGTAGTTATCAACCACATGGTACAGTTAAAAATAAAGGTGCGGTGTCTAGTGGTGTTAGTCAATTTATTATTGATGGTGCAACAGCCAGCCCTAATCAAGGAGATACTTTTCAGTTTGCTGGTACTGGTACAACACATACCGTTACAAGTGTTACAGCTACAGGAACTACTAACGAATATGTAATATCAGTTAGCCCAGTTACAGCATCAGTTAATGACAATACTACGTTAGTATTTTTAACCAGTCGTGTGTTTACTGGTATAACTCAGATAGGCAAAACAGTACATGCAACTTCAGGATCAACCGAAGCAGGAGACTTTTTTTATTACGGTAGTGGTGTAGTAACTTCAGCAGGTACAGTTACTTTGCCATCTCCAGCAGCAGCCTGTGATATAGGCATGGACTATGACATTACGGTAGAAACCTTACCGCAAGATGTAAGATTAGGTGATGGCGTATTAACAGGTAAGCCACGTAAGATAGGTAAAGCTATATTAGAATTATCAACTACATACAATGTTACGATTAATTCTAATCAAGTTTTAATTGGTAGTAATCCTAATGATGATACAACTGGATTACAATCTTTGACAGGTAAAAAAGAAGTGCATACACTTGGCTATGAAGTAGATCCTACATTGACGGTATCGCAAACAGCGCCACTACCCATGAGGGTATTAGGTATAACATCGGAGGTTTATTATTAATGTGTGATCCAGTAATAATAGCATCACTAGCAGGAGCAAACATGCTTTTAGCTAGAAGCGAATACAAAGCTACTAAAGCATTTGCTGAAGCGGAAGCATCGCAACAACGTGAACAAATAAAAGATCAAAGATTAGCTCTGGCTGTTGAAACTGCTGAAAATCAAAATAGTTTAAACCAACAGTTTCAAGAAAACTTAGCATCTAATAGAGCTTTGTTATCATCAACAGGTATAAGTGAATCAAGTTATAGCTATCAAGCGTTGTTAGCTAGTAATAAAAATACTAATAAAAAAGATTTAAGAAATATTAATTTAGATTTTAGTAACAAACGCAGAGATATAAGTTATGCTGCTACAGATATAGAGAGATCCTTGTTAGCAACTAAATATAAGGCTAAACAAAAATTTATTGGTTCTGTTATTGATACAGGTATAACAGCAGGTCAAGCAATAGAGGGGATAAAAAATCCAAATGCTTAAAAAAACAGATAGAAAAGTAGGCGCACCAAGAGCAACGATAGGAGTAAATCGTGGTGGTGGTAGTCGTGAGCTTGGTAATGCTGTAGCTAGTTCTAATATGACTGGTGCTATTAATAATTGGTTAAGAACTAAAACAGCAGAACTAAAAAAATCTGAACAAGATGCAGGTGAAAAGTTAGGTAAAGCTGCAACATTAGTTTATGAAGATTATGAAGATTCAGATGGTAATGTTACACAAGTAGCATCGTCTTATGAAAGACCAGACAACATGATTAACACATCTTGGAGTGCGCATACTTTTGAAGAAGAGGCAACAGAAAAATTAGTAAGCGGTATGTTGATTGGTGCTAAAAAGATTATAGAAAATGAAAGAACTAAAATAAGAAGTAATATGAATTTAGATCATTCAGTTGCACAAATGAAAACTGCGTTTAGAACGAATTTAAATAATAGTTTAGGTGTTGTTCAAGATAAAGTACCAGAAGAGTTAAAAGATTATTTTAAATTAAAAACAGAAGAAATGATTATAAGTGAAGAATCTGTTTTAGCAAATAAACATCTTACTTTAATGCAAACGTATACAAACGCTAAAGTATTAAAAGATACAACTGCTATGTCTGAATTATTGACTACGTTATCTTATGCTGATCCTGAACAAGCCTCTATTAAAATACAACAGTTAGAAAATAACTTGCAAATGTTCAAGGCAAAAGCATCGACACAAGCAAAATTAGAATTAGAAACACGAGTAAAAGGATTTAAAGTATTAGCTACAATGGGAAAAAATTTATCGCAATACACTACATCAGATTACTCAAACAATAACTCTAGCAATGTAAAAATGTTTTCAAAAAATTTACAACAGTTGCAAATATTATTTAATGAAGGTCCAGGTTCTGTAGTTTCATTAACTAATATAAAAACAGGCGAACAAGAAGAAGTAAGTTTTGAATCATTAGGTGTTTCTTCTAATCAATATATGGAACATGCTACAGAAATGAGACAATCTTTTTCAAGATTACAAGGTTTTGTAGGTGCAAAATTTACAGCATCAGCTAAAGATACAAATTTAAATATACTTACAGACTTGTCATTAAAAAAGAACAAAACTATGTTTACACAAAAAGCAGATATTAAATATGCTGCTACACAATTAATGGATTTAGATAGTAATTTTTCACAAAAATTAATTGGTGAATATAATGCAGCAGTTGGTGGTAATGTAACGTCTGGTAATTTAGAAGATAACTCAGCAAGACTAACAGCTTTTTATCAATGGGTTGCAAGTACAACAGGAGTAGTAAGAGAAGATAAAAGATTAGAAGTAGAAGGGTTATTAATGAATGATAGTCTTAGTGCTAGAAATATAAGTGCTATTATAGAAAATCCTATGTGGAATGTAATGACAGGTGCGGAACTAATTATAAATAAAAACACCAGTAAAGTTACTGATGTAATATCAACAATGGGATTAAGTGATAAAGCAATGGGTAGAGCAATGGCTTTACGAAATAGTATAACTTTGTATGGTGTTACTGATGGTATTACAGATTACATACAGCAAACACAACGTAATGAAGCAGAGTCATACACACCATTAGATGTTGCAACACAAGGAGGTTTTAAGTCTGCTTTAGAATTAACTAACGATATACAAAGTCATGTAAGAAATAGTTTTTCTAATATAATTGCTAAAGATCCAATTATAAGTTTAAAATTTCAACGATTGATTACAAATAATATAATGAAACATTTGCAAGGCAATCCAAGTTTAGTTTCAAAAAGAAAGAAGTTAGCTGATGATGTTATAGCACAAGTATTAAAGACAGGTCATTTTGGTGAAAGTCAATATGCTTTAGGTGTAGATTCTGTAAGCTCAGGTGGTGATGAAATAGATTTAAAATCAAATCAACCAGCATTTACACAATATCCACCAGATCCATATTTGCAATCTGAAAGTCAAATGGATTTAATACAAGAAAAATTAGATGCTATAAACACAGCGCATTTAGAAGAAGAAGCTAGAGGTTATTATTCAAGAGCTGATGCTTTAGTGTTAGGTGAAAATGTGCATTTACAATTAATTGGTAATCCACATAAAATTGATCAAGCTGTATACCGATTTGTATTTTCAGAAAATGATGGTAGCAGACAACAAATGATATTAGACGATGATAATTATGTTTTAACAGTATCAGTATCAGAACTAACACAAAGATTATTTGAGGTTAACTAAATGGCTACAACACCTTTAAGAAATATTATACCTAATCAAGGGATGCAAAAAGAAATCTACACTCAAGAAGCAGATTTCTATGATGAGGTAGAAGCATCGTGGGATTTACAATGGTTTGGTCAATCATGGGCGCATATGTTTGACGGCAGTACTTATATGGAACAACCAGAAGATCCACACTTAGACATAGAAGGACAATTAGAAGGTACACATTATGAGCAATATAGAGATCATTTTGATGATGTAAGAAATCAAGAACACTTTGATGTAATAACACACCGTATAGATTATAACAATCATCAACGAGAAGTACGTGATGATGCTGGTATATTACCTGAGTTAGTAGCAGCATTAGGCGATCCATTAACTTATGTGCCATTGCCATTTGCAAAAGGTGTTACTGCTTTATCTCGATTTGGTAAAGGTGGTTTAATGACTGGAGCATTAGTTGGAGCATCAGAACCAATTAGACATGCGTTAGATCCAACAGCTACTATGGATGAAACTATGAGTTATATTGGTGCAGGCTTTGTTATGGGTGGTGGTGTAAGTGCAGCGTTTGGTAGAAGATTATCACCAAAAGTAAGTCATAATTTAAATCAACAAGATGCGTTTGAAAGTTCTGCTAAAGCACATTGGGATACAGAAAACGATACATTTACATCAGGAATGTATGATGAAAAATCTGGTGTTAAGTATCAAGTAAGCCAAGAAGATTTAACTTATGAATATAAATTAGACACAGCTAATGTTACACAGAAAGATGATGTTGGTGTAAGAAAGTTTGTGCATATAAAAAGAGCATCTGATAAAAGATCAAGAGTTGAAAATGATACTATAGTTATAGATGAAGCAAGAATACATAAAGCATATCAAGACGAAAGTTATCGTGTATCTAAAACACCTGGACTAACTAACTTGCCTAAGTTTGCATCACCAGAAGATTTAAAAAAATTTTTAATAGAAAAAGAAACTATTAAATTTATTAAAGGTGCGCCAAAAGGAAAAAATAAAATAGATGCAGAAAATTTATTAAATAAAGAAGCATTAGAAAATGTAAACGCATCTAATATAAAAAGAAATATAGCTGGTACTGGTAAAGGCAGAAGTATTTGGGCCGAAAGAGTAGATAGATGGGTAACAGATTTTGGTGAATTAACAAATAATAAAATGAGAAACACAGAAGTTGGTAATAGAGTAGCAGATATTGCTGTTAATTTATTTGGTGATGCTGGGGTTGTTTCAAGAGCAGCTAAGTTTGGATTAAGACAAGGACATTCTTCTTTGACAAGAGCAACGCTAAACCACTTTCAAGCTGTAGGAAATTTTAATAAAGCACAGCGTATGGCATATAAAGAACATAGAAAAATTTTAACAGAAGGACAAAAAACAATTTTAGATTATGATCCAGTAATGGGTGGTCAAAAAATAAAAGACATTGTTGGTGCTGGTATAGACAAAATAAAAAAAGCAGGTGGCAATAATAATGTACAAGCAAGAATGTCATATCAAGAGTTTAAAGAAATTACTGGTAGAGCAATGGGTGATCCTGAATTTAGAGCATTGCAATCAGAAGCTATACAAAAGTTTGCTGCTGATGCTAAAGTAATGTATGACGAAATAGGAAAACAAGCAAAAGATTTAGGGTTGTTTCAATCACAAAAAGTAGTATCTGCTAACAGAGAAAAATTTGTACTTAGAAGAAATAATATAGAATTTAAAATAGAAGGTATATTAGGTGATAGAAAATTTAAAGATTTAAAACCAAAAGAAAAAACTTTAGTAGAAGAATTGCAAGGTTTGAGAAATAGAGCAGATGATGAAATAAGAGATATGAGAAATCTTGAAAGAGATTTAGAATTAAAATTAATAGAAGAATTTGATCCATTAATAGAAAACTATGTAAATCGTGTTTATGATGTAGATAATGTTTTAAAAGATATTACAGTTAATGATGTAAATTTTTTACCTCCAACAAAAATAAACAATCCAATAAAAGTAAAAAACGGAATGGTTAAAGGAATGGTTGTTGGATTTAGAAATGAAGTTATAACAGAAGATCCATTGTCAGGAAAAATATTAAGTCGTAGAACTGATAGAGATCAATCATTTGCAAATATTGAAGAAGTTTTAGATGATGGCAAAATTGTAGTTACATTTAATGGTAAGAAAAAAACAATAGGTAAGAATGATTATACTTTACGTAGCATAAGAATTGATAAAATTGATAAAAGATTCTATAGCATACCTGATGAAAAATCATTAAGAGGAAAAATATATAAACACTATGAAAAAAATCCAGAAGTTTATAAATTTAAAAATGAAAAAGGAGAAGTAAATACAGTAGTGTCAGCTAATGATACTTACTCTATTAATTTAAAAGTACAAAATGCACTTGATGATATTGTTGATGATACGCAGGGTGTAAATATGGAAAACGATTTAGGAATTAGATATGAAGGTAGTTCAGTATTAACAGGTGCTACTAACCTAATGAGTAGAAAATTAAATATGACAGATAAAGAATTAGAAGGTTTTTTAGTTCGTGATATTAATTATTTATTTAGACAATATAGTGATCGTATGTATAAAAGAATAGAAGTTGCAAGATCATTTGGTGATACACAAATGAAAACTAAATTATGGGACACAGAATTAGATATGCTGTTAAATGAAGGTGTAGATAATTTACCGTATATTAAAGAAACTATGCTAACGCTTAGAAATTCAAGAGATAAAGTTTATAATATATATAACACAGGAGATCCTTCATCATTTTTTAAATCAAGGTTGCCACACTCATTAAGGAATTGGGGTAGTCTTGCTATGATGGGTGTAGTATATTTATCTTCATTAGTAGATGCTGGTCGTATGCCTATGGTGCATGGCTGGGCTGACACAATGAAAGTGTTAAATGCAAAAAATCCTTTTTCAGCGCATAGTGTAGAAATAAATAAAGCATTAGAAGCAAATAAATATTTAGCAGATGCTTTTGATGTAACCATGAATGATGTATCGGTACAAAGACTTATATCACAACAAGAACGTGTTGGTTCAGGTACTACAGTTTTTGGTAGATTTTTTGATAAAATAATTGGTAAGCCATTAGACAAACTTCAATCACCATTTTATCATGCAAACTTTTTATCTGGCCATACCCAACTTATGAAGCAATGGTGTGGACATATTTCAGCTAGTAGATTTTTAGAAGATTCAATTAAAGTATCTAAAGGTACAGCTACAGAATTTGAAATAACAAGATTGCTTGATTATGGTATAAGTAAACAAGAAGCAAGAGCAATAGCAAGATTGCCAATACAAAAAACAAAAAACGGTTTGCATTTTTTACCTGAAGCAGATGCACTAGCAAATAAAAACGGCAAAGCATTAACAAGAAAATTAAGATACGCTACATTTTCTGATGTACAAAGAACTATTATTACTCCAAGCGTAGCTGATAAACCTAATATGATGTTTGGTGTAATAAGAATTAAGAATGAAGAGCTATCTAAAGTATTAGATAATGACATGATGAAGTTTTTTGGTTTTGAAAAAACAGAAGTAGGGGGAAAAATTAATAATGGATTTTTAGCTTTACCTTTACAGTTTTTTGCATGGTCATTTGCAAGTAATAGAAAATTAGTATTGTCTGGAGTTGGTGGTAGAGAAGCCTCTTTAGTAAAAGGTGGCGCATCTATGTATGCACTAGCTATGTTAGGCGATTATTTAAAAAACCCTACTTATTGGGAACATAAATCAACAGAAGAAAAAATGTATCGTGCAATAGAAATGTCTGGTTTGTTAGGTTTGCCTGGAGATTTTAACTTTATGTTAGAAACTGTATCAGAAGGAATGTTTGATACTCCAATGGGTATAAGACCAATCATAGGAACTCCAGGAAGGTTTGGAGAAGTTAATGCGGCTGATGCAACAGGAGAATTTGTTGGAGCAGCACCTGGTATGTTAGCTGACTTGATTTATGCTTTTGATCAGAACTTACCTTTTGATGAAAAAGCTAATACAATTAGACGTTTAATTCCTTTTAATAATTTGTTATGGTTTAAAGGCATATTTGGAAAAATATACGATACTGGAGCGGAGACACTAAGATGACAATAGCAACAGCTAAGAACACGCCAAGAAATACGTACACCGCAAGTGGTGGTCAAACTGTATTTACGATTGGCTTTGAATTTTTTGCCACAGGAGACATTAAAGTATTCCGTAATGGCACAGCACTAACCTTTAATGCAGCACCTAGTAGTGTTGCTCAGTTTAGTGTGCAAGGTACAACCAATGCTAGTGATAGTGCATATGAGTTTGGAGCTGGAGGCACAATAACTTTAGGTGCTGGTGCTACAGCAGATGACAGCATAGTAATTGTAAGAGACATAGTAGTAGAAAGAACTACAGACTTTACACCTGCTGCATCTTTTGATGTAACTGCATTGAATACACAGCTTGACGTATTGATGGCTATGATGGCAGAAAGAGAAGAGAGTTCATCAAGATCCATACGTCTACCGTTAGCAGAAACCACTACAGGTTTTGATA
>Ga0209337_1004052_pt1 | contig 10206 bp, 14 predicted proteins | sample LinPmetageLP53_FD_184044 | JGI IMG/M metagenome (GOLD analysis project Ga0209337, IMG submission 184044) | Marine viral communities from the Pacific Ocean - LP-53 (SPAdes) (version 2) | ecosystem: Environmental > Aquatic > Marine > Oceanic | place: Pacific Ocean | collected 2010-02-08 | reverse complement strand
GATGTTATCGTAAACGTCATAGTTCCCGTACCGTTATCTGTAAAACTAGAATGATTAAATGAATCACGCACAACATTACTAGATTTTTGTTGAAAATTTATCCATGCTTTTCCCAAACCCTGCTGAACAGAAGTAGTTACAGCACCGCCCTCAGACGCAACAGTAATCTGTTCACTTGCATCTATTGTCAAAAAGGTAGCGTTAGCGGCATTAGTAACATTTTCTATACCGCCACTACCTATTTTGGTCAGTGCCATAACCTAATCTCCTTATGCGTAAGGGCTATCACCCAACACAGATGTATCCCAAGCTGCCTTGAGTTTAGCAATTGTGTCTGCACTACCAATTGCAGAAGCGGCTGGTGCATCACGCAACTTGCCCTTCTTAGTTACTGACGCTGCCTTTGCAGATGAGTCATCAGCTTCAAGAGCTTTCATGTAAACGACATCTTCTGCCGCAAGTAGTGGATTACGAACCTCACGGATTTTGTCCTTGAAGATTACTTTGGCTGCTGTCATATCTTCTGAAATGACCTTGCCAGAAAGTGACCATGCACCACGGAAGTGTCGGTCTGCTGGAACAGTAGCAGTTGAAGCATCAATCTGATTACCGTCTTTATCGACTATATAAGTTGTTGTCATAATACGCTCCTATGCGGCAACAGTTTCATCAGTGGCGAGTTCATCAGTAATCTTCCAAGCGTTCCGCCACTCTCTAGTGCTTGGTAGCTGTTCTTTGCGGCATATTACCAGTTTTGGCTTATTGCCGCTATCCCAATCACGCCAAACGTGCTGTGGGCAATCTTTCATAATCAAATATTCTATTGCTTGCTCTTCTGTCATAGCCTCTACAGGCTTGGTGTTGTGCAGCAAGTAACCCCTAGTGTGCTTTGTAAAGCCCTCTTTGGCCTCATCTTTAGCTAGTTCCCAATATACTTGGACAGGCGGTAAGATGCCGCCCTGTAAAGCGCAAGCCATCCAATTAGGGTCAGGTACAAGTATCTTAGCGCACTCATCTACACTGTCCTCATAGACTACACGGTAGTCTGACTGTACACCGTCTAGGTTTTCTTTCGCCCAGCATAGTCTGTCGAATAGGTGTGTGCCTTGAAACTGTGGTGTTTTCATTATGCTAAGTCTCCTATAAAGCTTAAAGAGATGTAAGCATTATCATTCAAATTGCCGCCAATGTCATAAGCTCTACAATTAAAAGTTGAAGCGGAACGAGAATCAAATTTATTTGTATTAACCCCAGCAGCCGAATGGTCACCCCCATCGCAATGACCAAAATTTGCATTACTCATGCTGCTCGTAAACGCACAAGCAAAAATTCCTGTGCCGCCATCTGTAATCCCTGATTGATTAAAACTATCAGTAGCAGATGGCGTTCCAGCATTACCAGCGAAATTTAAATAACCTTTTAGACTACCATTCACAACAAACTTTGTATCAAGTGACCCAGCGGTGCTGTGTTCTAGGGTATCTGCTTTGATTTTTCCTAGTGCCATTACGCTAAACTCCCATGTGCTGTGCTACAAATAACGCTGTCATCTAGTCTTGATAAGACAGCACTACTATTCAAAGAATATGCATTTATGCCCCAACTGCTTGTAATAACTCCGTCACATTGAACTATTCTGCCGCCCACATTAGGCGCAGATGGCCCCCTAGATTCGTTGCTAGTAACGCTGTATCTAGTATAACTAAAGTTATTGGTAAGATTGTAAGTATAATCCCCTGTCCCGCTGTCAGTCAGGGATGCACCGCCAAGACTGTTAATTAAGGGTGATGCTGCATCTCCCTCTACATAACACCACGCTTTTGCCAACCCCTGCTGCAAGCTAGTAGTCGTGCTATTACCTTCACCTGTTACAAGGATAGACCCAGCGGTGCTTGTGCCAGTGAGTTTGTTTACTAGTATCTCACTCATGCTAGGTCTCCGTTAAGGTGTGCTGAATTATTTGTATCGGATGCAGTACTACCATCTCCATCTAGTCTTTGTATTAGTTTGAAACTGGTTGCAACTCTAGCTACTGCATAATTGCTTGCGCCACTTGCATTTGAACCACTAACTAAGGCGTAATCAACCCCACTTATGGCTGAAGTTACACCAAAAGAATTGTTACCCACGCTATTGTCCGTAATGCTGCTAATATTTAATGATTGAAATATACTGGGGCCAGATGTACCCTCTACAGAAACAAAGGCTTTAGCGGCATTTTGCTTAGTCAGCGTAGCTGCACCACCGCCTGTACTCTGAATGGTATCTGCTTTTAAGGTACTCATAGCGTCACCAATGTCCCACCGCTTTCAACGGTTAATGTAACACCAGAAGCCACAGTAAACGGACCAGTTACGTTGGCGTTCTCTGTAGCTAAGATGGTTGTATTCGCTGTAAGGGATTGTGCATTAGTACGGAATAGGCCGCCAGCCTTAAAGTTCCCTTTGTTTTCGGCGGCTGGGGTAACATTGCCAACAGACAGGCCAAGGTAATTCACAAATATGTTAGATGTTCCTGATGATGGGGCGGCTGTAAATGTAAGCGTTACCCCATCTGGGATTGAATAGCTATCATCGGCGTTCTGTATTACACCATCTACAGAAACAAGAACTGATTGGGCAGAGGAAACCGTCCTGTTTAATGTGAACGTGGTAGCTGACCCTGTGCCATTGAACTCTTGAATTACAGGTATATCAGCAAATCTTGTCGGTGGACTATTACCAATAAAAGGCATTAGGTTATCTCCATATATGACCAATACGCATTTAATGAATTAGCTGTATTAGATGACAGGCTTATGGAGTCACCGCTTTTCATAACAATCTTGTTACCGCCAAAATATTCTAAAGAAGAACTAGCTGGCACTGGAATGGCTTTCATAGTCTCTGTACCGTTAAAGGCTAACGTGACAGTTATTTGCGATAAACCCACATTTGCGAACAACAGGCCAATCCCAACAGTTTTGGTAGAAGCGGATGTTGGGCAAACATAAAGGGTGTGCGCTACGTTCGCCGCAATGTTTGTTCCGTCAAAAATAACCCTGTCAAAATTATTAGCCATGAGCTTGCCCCCTACGCTACATCATCAATCAATGCCGCTACTATTGCAGTTACCGCCGCATCGCCAGCCGAGCCTTCATCAGCGGATATTGCGTGTAGGTTCCCTACTGTAGTATTGGGGCATCTGAGTGTGAATGTTTGGCTTGGACCAATAAATATGCCATCAACTAAATCAAAGGCGGCTGTTCCACCATCTAAGCATAACATAATACCATCTGCGGCACTTGTGTTCTGTATGAATAGAAACTTTACTTTATCAGATGTTGTAATAGCTGTTGGTGCGCTTGCACCAGCGACCGCCGTATAGTCAAGAAATGAGCCAGCAATCAAATCACCACTTGATGTTGGTATTGATGTCAGCTTGTAATACCACTTATCATTGGCATCGGCTGGGGCAACGCTCATATTGCCAGAGAATGTTTGAGCTATTTCATCAGGCAACGCTGTGACTGAGGTTGATACGATTGCGTCATCTGCCATTTTAATCTCCTATGACGTTACTACCCTAAAGCAATCGCTATTGCCGTTGGGTCTTCACTTCCAGCTACTGCCGTTACAGTATCATTTGATTGGTTAAACGTAAAAAGGTCAATAAAAGCCGCATTGCCTGAGTCCCTTATTTTTAACTTGTCTGTAGTTGTATCATACCAAAGCTGATAAGCATAGGTTGTTGATGGTGCGGATGAGCCAGAGTTTATTGAAACAATGGCTGATAGAACCGCATTTATATCTGTTCTAGTGGCGGGAAATGTCTGGTTAGCTATATTATAATCGTGTTGTGCCATGATAACTCCTATGCGCTTATTTTGCCGTGGCCTTGAGCAGTCAAATCAAATGTTCTATCCACAACATTGCCGTTTGATTCCTTAAATATAATCGTAAACCCTGATGTGGTTTTATTGGTTATTTGATAAAACTCTCCAGAGTTCATATTTTGCCCCGCAATACTTATACCATCTATAGACCCAAAAGCATTTGCAAATGTTACAGCTTTCCCGCTGGCTGATGTTCCGCTTGATACGTTACCCTGTGATTCAGTGCGCCTCGCCAGAGATAAATTAACAGTCAAAGCAGACACAACAGGCGTGTCATCAATATCTATTGTGGACATAAGAAGCCTAAACTTAAACCCTCTTGCGCTGTAATCGCCAGCAACAACCCTTGAAAAAGCTGTGAATGAAGCTGAACCACTTGTGGGGTCATCATCTGTTGTTGCCACTTGCATCTCACAGTCAGTCGTTCCTTGTGATGTAGGCTTAACAGCATCATACTGTCTACGGGTTTGCGTTATTGTGAATGATAATCTAGCGGTTTGCTTGGCTGTTAAATCAATAACCGTATCAAAATCATACGTTCCTGTGGTAGACACAACCCCATCAGGACCACCATCAAACAGTCCATCAGCATCATCAAAGTTACCTGTTCCACTATCAAATAAGATAGTCGTGCTTAGAATTAATACATTTTCATCTGATGGCTTGACTACATTCGTTTTTACGCCATTAAAATCAGGGCTTTGGGTGTTTGATGAAACCAATTTGAAATCAGCAGCGATTGGAGCTTGGTCAATAATACCTATGGTCTGGGCGGCTAACGCTGAATTGTTACCGTACTTATCAACCGCCACGCAAAAATATGTACCCTCTAGGGCTGGCACTATGACGCTGTTAGCTGGCCTTGATACCTTTTGAGCTAGGGTGATGCCACTTGAGAAGTCACCCCCGCTAGTGACCCCTTGGTGGCGGATTACATAATGAGATAAATCTGCATCCGTCACTGGAGTCCATGTAAGCAGAGCATTTGACCCAAGATAGTCTAGCGTGAAATCAGCAACATTAGATGGCGCGCTTGTTCCCTTGCCAGCTATGGTGTGAGTTGCTGTGGCATATGGCGACCTAGTTTGGAACGTACTGATTGCTCTGGCGCGGATGTCATAGGTTGCGCCAGCCTCAACATTCACCAATTCATAAATTCCAGCCTTTTGAGTTCCCAATGAGGTAAATGTGGTGTCAGTTGTTTTCTTTGCTTCCACCTCAAACTGATTAGCATAAACGCTTGTTGAGCTAACATTGACTTGCAGAGTGGTTATAGCCCCCTGTTGGAAGGTTTGCACAATATCTGTTACAGACAAGGTAGGCGCAGGGATAACAAATGGGTCAGGAAGCGTTGAGTTATCTTCTTGGAAGTCTGCTTCATTAGCGTTCCAATCATACACCGCGCTGTTTGTTTCTCTCAATGTAACATCAACACCTAAATCCATGCCGCCCACAACAGCTATATTCCATTCAGCGACTTCAAAAACTTTATTATTGAAGCCATACCTTGGCAATGTCACATAACAGGTGTCACCAATAGCAAGGTTAAATCCCTTCATAGAAAGTTGGCATTGCAGCACTACCTGTTGCCTGTTTCTGTAAAGAATTATCTTAGCAAGACGCTGTGCGCGAGGTGAGTTTGTTGTGTATGGCAAGTCATAATCTAAGTATCGTGTCTCTCCATTGTCCTCAGAAACAAAAGTGCTTGATGTAATCGGCGGGTAATCAGTTGCAACAAACCCATTTGACTCTGGAGAATAAACCCCTTTGATTGAGTTATAATTTTCCATCTGACTTTGAGTTGCTGCCAGTTGTATTGGACCATGAAAATCGTCTTGAGTAAGAGTGATAGCTGGGCTTCTGTATTCTGCAACCAACAAACGAAACTTGCCGTTTGTATAAGTCAATATTCCGCCACATGATGTAAGCATATTCTCAATAATCTTTTTGGGTGCGCTGTTGGTTTGGAATGTGCCATTAAGAGTATAGCGTTTTTGAGTTCCCCCAGCCGCAAGCGTCACATTCTCATCACAAACATTAGCCGCCGCAATAAATGATGTGTCATCTATTTCATTTGCGCTACAGGACAAGCCGTATCTTGTATCAGTTAGAAAATCTCTAATACAAAGAGCAGAATTGTTTGAGAACGCTGTACTTGAATCACGCGGGTCAAAAACCTTCTTGCCCTCAATCACGGCTGATATGTTTGGCAACCCCTGTGGAAACGCTTCAGCATTAAAATTTAACTGACAATACATATACGCAATGCCGCGCAATCTATGGTCTGTCGTCCATGCCTTTATTCTTTGCGTTAATAGAGTATCTGCGGCTTGGCTATCTGCGCCATTATGTGTGTTAATCTCTACAAGCCTAGTGCTTCCATCTAAAAATCTTGATGGGGCGGTCACTTTATTTCCATTCATGGTGACTGTATCTTCATCAATTCTGAAGCTAACAAAGCTATTTATCTCATGTGTACATAGAGAAATAATCATGTGTAAAACGCTGTCTGAATCAGTTGACTCTATAAAAGACAGAACACCAGATACGCGAACCTTGCCATATGCGACCCTGCGAGGTTGCGCTGGCTGTTTAATCATCTGTGTGCGAGACGTTGCCTCACTTACATAATCACCATACCCTCCCATGCTTGGCATTTCTGGCACAGGCGATAACGCTGATAGCGCGGCATTTGCTGCGGCATACACCGCTATTGATTGCAATGTGCTTAATGCACCAACTGGTCCAGCAATCATAAACATAATTGCCGCTGTTATAAGTGTCTTTGGATTAGTGAGAGCTTTGAAAAATGACTTAAAGAAACCCATTACTTAGCACTCCATCTAATAGATTTCTCTTGAAGGCTTGATATAAAATCTAAACCCTTGTCACCTGAGAACTCTGTTTGCTGGTCAACTTGTGTGTAACGCCTAACCTTTGGCCTGTTCAAATCAACCAGACGGCTTTCACATGAGACTTGAATATTAGCTCTTTCTCCATCATCTGAAATGTTCATGGTGTCCATACGACCACTGAATAAGAGATATGGGTCAGCGACTACTGCATAAGCCTCTGTGATGCTGCCAAGATAAACTTTTGCGCTTCTGCCTTGATAATTGTCGGTAAGGGCGGTTGAAACCAATGCTGAATCTAAACCATTGAAGTTTATGTTAAGCCCATTGGCTTGAACTGCGCCGTTTTCCGTTACTGGTGATATTCCAAGAACTTCGCCAGTGCCAACAAAGGTTGTGCTTGCAAACGTAATATTTCCTAGACCTGTCCAGACAGTCACATTGCCGCCAGAAAAGTCTAGGTCAACCGCAACAAACGGCCTGATATGTGATGATGTGAATACGGTGTTTAACGCATTGGTTATTCCACGGCTCATGATGCCCCCAATACGCTATTTAGATTTAGCCTTTGCGCTTGGTGCAACACCACCCACCCATGCCTCATTGACATCTGGAGTGCTTTTGTCATCGCCCTTTAGCGTTCCATCAGCTTTTCTAGCCCTCTCTGGGGCGGCTGTCTTAGTTTCGGTAGGTTTTACTACCTTAGTCTCTTGAGCAAGCCCACTGCTAATAAAAGCCGCGTTTCTGGCCTGTTCCCATTCCGTGTCACTAGAAAGCTCTTCACCTTCTTTATATGTGCGAGTCATTGAGCCACGTTCATTTGAAACGCCAATGCCATCTTGAATCATTATTATAGTCATAAAGCCCTCCATGAAGTAAGGAGCAAGGTCAGTTAATACCTAAACCTTGCTCCCAATTTTATTTAGACGTTATGGTCAGCTTTTGCATTGTCACCAGTGTGACGAGCATTTGCCAAAATAAACTGAGCCGAGATAGGCGTTCCATTGGAATGCGTACCTGACTTGCTTATCTTTGCGCGTAAAAACTTCTTGCCGCCGATATAACCAATGCGGTCAACCAAGCCAACTGTATCTGGGTTTCCACCAGAACCAGCCGTACCTGTGCCATCAAGAATCAACCAAACGCCATTGGCGGCAATTGTGCCTCCAGTGACTTCAGCTTGAGTACACTCTGCATAAGTTCCAGCAGAGCCAGAACCATTATCATCAGCGTGTTCAATGTGAAGCTTGAAAAACAGGTTTGCCGCAAGGGTATCGCCCTCTGCGCCAACTTGAACAACCAATGTAGCTGATTCATAGCCTGTTGTATCAACGTCAGTTCCATTAGCATCAGCAGTTTTCACTGCATTGATAATGGTTGTGACTTGTTTTAGGGAGTGTGTAAGGTCTGCCATGTTGCCCTCCTATGTGCTTGTCTTTTGGATGCGGATAGCTTCAGGCAAGACAACTTGTCCGCCAACCCTTGACCGACAATAGTACCTAACGCTTCCAGTTGATGCCTGTGTGAATGGGTCACGCAGGATTGAAAGGTTAACTCTATCGACAACCATGTAGCCGCGTGAAAAATCACCGAATGCAACTGATAGAGAATTTGCAGCTACATCTGGCATATCAGGCATTTCAACGTATGGATGCCCAAGGATTGAGTTTGGAACCCCCGCTGTCAACATCATACCAGCTTGGAATACATACTGACCAGCCGTGTCTTTTAAGGCGCGAATTTTTGCCAGTGTAGAACGGTTGAAGATGAAGTTTGCATTAGAAGCATAAGGCGACTTGATTGCATGAACGAGGTCAATCAAACCATCAGCAAGCAACGCTGTGCCGTTTCCTGATACAGTTTGACCAATGCTGGAGTTAGTAATCACACCCTCTGGCTGACCGACCGCACTTCCAGAGACAAAGGCTGCGCCTTCGTTCTTTGCAAGCTGTTGTGCAAACTCTTGCTGCATCTCTGCCTCAAGATTGAACACTGAGTCTTCCAGCATCTGATTTGAAATATCAACTAGAGCATACTGCTCATGTGTTGGGATTTCTTCTAACTGAGTTGTGTAACCAGTTGTCTCAGACTTTGTGCCAGTTTCAGCCACCCATGCTGCACTGAATGTTGCAGTACGGCTTGGCATTTGAATTGACTTTTGGCTAGTTGCCCGAACCCTTGCGATAGTACGCATTGGCGAGATTTCTGTGAGAGTTTTGATTAACTCATTCACATACTCTGGTGGTGCTAAGAAACCCGCCCCTGTGTCATTGTTGACAGTTAAAGCCTTAACTTCTTCAGGCTCCATATTGGCATCGCCTTTACGCAAGAACTTGTCGAAAGCCTGAACAGCCATATCAACTTGTTTTGCCTCAAGACCAGTTTCAGGCCGCTTCAACATTGCTTCCATGTTGTCTAGCTTGTCACCAAACTGCTTCTGCTCTTCTTGAGCCAAAGTCAGCTTCTGGTTTATGTCCTCAAAGCGGTCTAGGTCAGCTTCAATATTTTTCAGCTTTTCTTCAACCAGCGGGTCGGACGAACCCTTCTTTTCGATTTCCGCCAAACGAGCGTCATTGGTAGCTTTGAACTCTTCAAAAGCTGTTGCCATGCCCTCTACTGCGGTTTTGACATCATCAGTCATGTCATAGCCCCTTTACGATTTTAGGATGTTGGTTAAATTGGCAATGGAACTCATTACCTCTTTTTGCTCAATGCCAACCTCACGCTGGTCTAAAGCCTTGAACACGGCATTTGCCGCGACTTTTGATTCACTCCTAGAAAGACCGCAAGCATCCCGCATGGCCTCTTCCCATTCACGAACCGTCCGTTGCTCCCCTTTGACCGCCTGAACTCTCGCTCTGGTGTTCATTGGGAAGGTAACAGCACTTATCTCCATCAGGTCAACTTCTTTGAGCATACGCTTTTTGCCACGCTCATCGTAAGTTGCACCCTTTGGGGAAACTCTGTAGCCAATGGATAGGCCATCAATGGCTCCCATCTTCATTAGCTCATAAACTTCACGGCCTTTTTGTGTACCCATAGCCAATCGGCCTTTTACACGCAGACCTTTTCTATCTTCAATAATTTCATCAAATACGCCGATAGGCTCTTTGGTATCATGCTGATATAGGAGCTTGACGCCCTTTGGACCCTTGCTTGCGATTGACTTGGCAAATGCGCCTTGCACCATGACATCGTTGCCGAGGTCTTTGTTTCCAAAGATAGAGCCGTATCCAGAGAACACTCCCTTTTCCTCATCATCATCGTCACTGTAAGCCTTTAGCTCTGCCTGAACATCAAGCGTCTCTGATTTCATCTCATCATCAAAATCATCAGTGAAATCTTCAACTAGGGCTTCATCCATCACAGTCTCCTCTTTCCCGCCATCGCGGTAACTGCTCAGACAGACTGCAACCCGCTGGTCACGCTGTGAGTATTCGGCAAGCATGGTGGTATCACCTGTGCATCTTGCCATAAAAT
>Ga0209337_1004050_pt1 | contig 10208 bp, 15 predicted proteins | sample LinPmetageLP53_FD_184044 | JGI IMG/M metagenome (GOLD analysis project Ga0209337, IMG submission 184044) | Marine viral communities from the Pacific Ocean - LP-53 (SPAdes) (version 2) | ecosystem: Environmental > Aquatic > Marine > Oceanic | place: Pacific Ocean | collected 2010-02-08 | reverse complement strand
CAGGTTACTACAATTTTGGATACGGAATAGAAATTAACGCAGGAGGATTTGTGCCCGGTCCTGGGGTGATTACGGCCACGCTTTATTTTGAATGGTATTTAAACGGGGAATTATATAACACCATACCATTAACCTACATTGTAGGAGGTTTGGTGCAGACATTTGGAGAAGAGAATTACCTCTCGAACTCGATGCAGGTAAATTTTGGAGACGTAGTTTCTTGGCGACTTGTAGGTTATAACACCTCATCGTTCCCGATAAGCATTGTAAATTCTGGGACTTATATAAGCCTTCAGTACGACGACACGAATTACCCGCAATCAATTAATACGATTGCTATGTTTGACGACGGGACCGTTGAAGATTGGATAGCAGCGTTTTTTGAGCAGTTTAATATTGTAATGACAAGTGATACATTACAAAGAGAATTAGACATACAGACGTATAACGACTATATGGACTTAGGGGGTCCTGCTTTAGATTGGACAAATAAAGTTGATGTGTCAAAAGGATTTACCGTTAAACCTATGACGGACTTTCTTACGCGTGAGGTTATGTTTAAAGACAAACAAGGCAAAGACATAAGCAACAACTGGTGGGAGTTAAACATTAACAAAGTTATCGGTCAGTTTAATTACGACGCTTCGTCTAGTGCATTTTTAAGAGATGAAAAAACAGTAGGAGATTATTTTATACCCTTTAGGAACAGTTATATACCGACTGCTTTTAACGGTAGTTATGTCCCCGTTGACTCGTCTGGTTGGTCAAATATTCGCGTGATGAGAATGTGGACTGAGGCAACCTCAAGAGGTGTAAAAGACAGTCAAAACACAACATCTCTTTTCTTTTTTCACGGGCTACAAAACACCCTTGACTACGCAGGTAATTCTATCAGCTACTATTTAAGAAATGTCTCGTGGTATTCAAGCCCTTTATCATCAAATAGGCATCCGTCAACAGATGTCTTATCAAACACCTCAAGCGATGAAAGTAGCGGTTATATGCTTACGTGGAAAGGACGGATAGTACACGATGACAAGCAGGGAAAAACAAAAGGTTTGTACGAGCAATTTTACAAAGGTATGATTGTCGAGCGTTACGATATAGACGCAAAAATAGCTGAGTGTACTATGTTTTTAAACCCAGACGATGTCAGGGAAATAGAATACAACAGACTCGTTTTTATACAAGGTACTTATTGGTATGTAGAAAAAATATCAAATTATAGAGTAGGAACAAACAATCCTTGTAGAGTTATTTTGCGTAAATATTTAGGTTTAGCTTCTTCTTTAAGAAACGTCACTAGAAATTGTGATTTAACACCAATTTTAAATAAAGGGGGTCAAGTGTTTTTTACAGACGGTGTAACTTCTTCAGCAGGTAATTCTACTTGTTGTTTAGAGGCTGATTACTACTGGGACAACATTACTCAGACTTGTTGGTGGAATTGGAACGGAGGAAATGACGGGGGTGTAGGTGACCACGGTGACCCAAAGGACCATGATGTAAACGCGGTCGCTCAAAACGCTTGGCTTCAACCGTTGTTGACGGGAGACGCAAACCGTACTATTCAAAGGCAATACCAGACAGAGTTACCCGTTGAAACTCAGTCATTTGAAATGAACGCTAGCACGAATGCAGCGCAAACGGTCAATGCAAAATCATCAGGTGGAGTTACAGAACTTCAATTGCTTCCAGATGCTCAATACAATTTAGAGATTTTCGTGACTGCTAGAAGCGCAAGGACTAACGGTACGTCTACCCCATTATTGGACAACGTAAAGTACGTGCAGTCTATTTTCACAACTGGTATGGCTACCCAAAGTTCCACAACGGGAAGTGATGTATTTAAAGATGACAACAACTCTGGGCTTACTGTATCGGTTGTAGCGGGTACTGGGCTAGACGGTCAGCCTAAATTTCAAATTAGATGTACAGACGCGTTTACTGTTACGGGTGAAAAGTCTTGGACTCTTAGGGTAGAGGCTACAATCTCACCAACGCAAGCAAGAACATCATTGCCTGCACCAACTATTGCTAATGCACAATACGAAGATTTTAACTTTATCGGTTTCCAAGACGGAAACGCATTAGAATGGAACGAATGAAGGACTTTATAAATGCATCAGGAAATATGTTAATTAGCACCTTGCGGTTAACTACTTACCACAAAATTAAAGGCACAACTAAAGCGTATTACTGGAATGGCTTTTACGATTTAAACGCGGGGTTACTTTCTAAAATTAAAATGATTTTCCAAAATGGCACAAGAAATTGAGGTAACGCTAATAGTTCAAACGCAAGAAGCCGTTGATGAGTTAGAGGCATTTGCAGAACAGTTAAATAGGACCGAAAAAAAAATTCAAACAAGCGGTAATAACGCATCTAAAGGCTATAAAGAATTAGCTAATGTTTTTACGCGTCTTCTTCCGCGCTCAATGCAAGGGTTAATTAGAAATTTTAATCAAACTCAACGAAGCGTAAACAGAGCGTCTAAAAGCGTTAAACTATTTAATAAGGCTTGGATAGCTACGGGGTTCGGCGCAGCGGTAGTTGTGTTAGGTGAGTTAGTTGCTAATTGGGATTCTATTTCAGAAGCTATTGGTTTGACCAATAAAGAAATGGAAGCAGAAATTGTTCTTCAAAATAAGATTACACAACAAACGGAAAAGTTTAGTCAATCATCTCAACCGTATGTTGATATTTTAAAATCAACGACTTCTTCTATAAATCAACGCGTAACGGCTACTGACGAACTAGTTAAACTAATGCCTGAACTCAACGGCTTAGATTTAACAAGCGAACAAGGCATGACGGCTTTAAATTCTGCTCTTGAGGAGAACGTAAGGTTGACTGAAATTAGAGTTAGACAACAAACGTTAGAAGACCAGTTGCGAGACGCAGGTGAAGAAGCAAGAAGTACAGAGTTAAGTTTTTGGCAAAAAACAAAAAACATACTTTTATCTGATTGGACCAACGCCAAAGAATTACAATATATATCCGAAAATCAAGCAGAAGGTCAAGAGAAATACAATAAGATATTAGAGGAATACAACCTGCTTATTGCTGAGATTGCAGAAATTGAAGGTGGCCGAGCCGAAACAAAAAGACTAGCTAAGGAAGACGAGATTACAGAAAGGAATACAGAAAATAAACAGTTAGCCCGTTTAAAAATCGAGAAGGAGTTGTTGAGGGCAGAGGAGCTTTTGAAAATAGAAAAAAGCGATACGTCAAATATTGAATTGCAACTAGCGGCTAAAAAGTTAGAATTTCAGCAAAAAGACCAAATTGCTTCAATGGAGTTGCAGGGTGCGTCAAACAAACAAGTTAAAAGGCAACGGGTGTTACACCAAGACGCAATGACTCAGTTGTATACTGATTTTCTTAATGGAGAGTTAGAAGATTATAATAAATACGCTACTGCTCTTCAAGAAGAAATTGAGAGAAACGACGAAGCAGTTAGTAAAAGCAGAACGTCTCTATTGCGAGGCGAAGGCTCAACGGGCGCTTCAAGCGAAGAGATGGAAATGCAGTCCATCTTTGATAAGTACCAAAAACAACTAGATTTAGAAAAAGAATTTAGTCAAGAATACTATGCAGTTTATGACGCAAGAGAAAGAGAGTTAGCGCGAATAACAGATAAATATGCCGACGAAAGAACCGAAGCGCGAGAAAAGGAAAATAAAGATGGCTTAAATGCTGCGTTAGATTTCACTGGTGGGGTAGCAGATATGTACGGTACTCTATCTGACTTGTCTGAAGAAAACGAGGAGAGGTCAAAACAATATGCCGTTACCGAAGTTGCTTTAAACTCAGCGGTAGCATTAGCAAATGCAATTGCAGGCGCAGCAGCAGCAGCAAAAGATAAAGGAGCAGCAGCACCCTTTGTTTTAGGAGCGTATATTATTTCTATGTTTAGTACGATTATGAATGCTCAAAAGCAAATTAGTACTATCATGAATCAGGTAGGCGCAGGAGGTGGTGATGATGTTGCAATCCCGCAACCCGTCGTTCCAAACGTAAGTGATGACTTTATGCTAAATGAATTTACTGGACAAGGTGACCGTAGTTTTCGAGCGTATGTTGTGGAAAGCGATATACAAGGCGCAATGAATAACGCAAGCCTTATTGATTCAAGAGCAAGCTTAGGAGGATAAAATGGTACACCCTTATATATATTAGTATGGAGCGAAAACTCGTAGAACTTTTGATACTCGAAGACGGCAATTATGGCGTTGACGCAGTTAGTTTAGTTAAGCATCCTGCTATTGAAAGCAATTGGATTTATATGTCTAAAGAAGACAGAAAACAATTTATTTCACTAGCTACTGTTGATGAAGAAAAACGAACTGTAATTGGGGCTGCTTTAATTCCTGACAAACACATACCTCGTTATGATGAATCTAACGATGAAGAGTATGACGTTTATTTCTCAGCGGACACGGTTTTACGCGCAAGTGAGTTGTTTTTAGAAAACAATTACATAAAAAGCGCAACCTTAGAACATGAAGAACAACTAAACGGGGTTTCCGTGGTTGAGTCATGGATTGTAAGTGACCCAGAAAATGATAAGTCTAGGGTTTTTGGTTTAGACGTACCCAAGGGTACATGGATGATTCGAGCGAGAATTGATAGTGACGAAGTTTGGGAAGAGGTGAAGTCAGGCTCAGTTCGAGGGTTTTCAATAGAAGGTTATTTCGCAGATTCAATTCAGAAAATGAAGGCAGAGCCAAAGTTGAGCGTAGACAGTATGATTAAGAAAATCTACAATAAGATATTTAAACGAAAATTTTATGTAGAAGCACAACTTCTTGACGGTTCTGTTATTGCGTCAGAATCAGAAAAATTTAATGCAGGAGTAGAGGTTTTTAAAATTGGTGTGGAAGGCTTACCCGTAGAGATGGACAACGGGCAATACGAAACATCTGGAGGTATAAAGTTTGAAGTTTTTGATAATTACCTAGTTGAATACGACGGTGAGGTTCAAGCGGTGGAGGAGAAGGAGGAGGAAGCAGGGGAAACCCCACTAGATATTGATATGAGCGCAATGAGGGTTAAGTATTACACTCACCTAATGAGAAATAAATACGCCAAGAAGTTAGGAAAAGTGGAATTAAGTGGTATATTAGGGAAAGATAAATACACTTTAAACAATGAAGACATGAATAACATAGAATTAAGAATGGAGCGATTTTTGGAAACAGTTTTCCGAAATGTTCGTTTTGATGAATACAGAAGGTTTAAGGTGTGCGGAGAATGTGGAGATGAATACCAAGGTTACGACGCTTTAAATTACTGGAGCGAAAGTCCTGATTACGAATTAGGCGTTTACATTCCATTCCTAGAGAAACTAGATTCAATGGGTTACTTTGTTGAATGGTACGACGCAGGAACGGCGGTAGTTGCACCTCATTAAACAACAGAGATATGGTAAAGACCACAATAGAAGCAAATTCAGAGGAGTTTAGTTATTTAATGCAGTTGGTTTTTGCCATAGACGAAGGCGATAAACCGAGAGCAGAAGATGCGTTTGAAAACCTTGATGGTTTAGGCGTTAGTTTTCGTGTCCAAAATGACGTAATCGCGTGGGCTAATACTTACGGTGCATCAAGAAAAGACGTTTCAAGAGTAGCAAGTGAGTTGGAAGATTTGCTTTACGATTACGGCTACTTTGAATAATAAACAACAGAGATATGATGGACAAACGATACGATGACATAGCGTCTTTTCTAAAGTACATTATAGAAATGATTGAGGACGACGACTTAGAAGGGTACGCAAACAATCCTGACGACCTAATTGATTTAATCGTTGACGACCTATTGCGTAAATATTAAACAACAGAGATATGATTACAAAAGACCAATTATTGTCAGACGCTCGTGATATGGAAGGGGCGGTTTTAGAGTTTATCGTAGTTGATACGGGCAAGGTGATTGAAGTGTATGAAGAGAATGGAAATTGGCAGCGTTCCGATGGTTATGGTGGTCGTATGGGAAACGTTCAAGTGTATGAAATTCGAGACGATTTAGAAGATGAATATGGTGAAGTCGTTTTAGATTACATTAGTTACAGATACTAAACAACAGAGATATGAGAACAACAGAACAGATTGCCCGACTATTTGAAAACATGGGTTATGTAATTGATTACGTAGTCGGACACACTATTGAAGTGGTAAAGAATGACGGCAGCGATTGGACAGAACGAGAGTTAGATACGCTTTATGACGAAGCAGGTAGGTATGATAGCGTTCGTGTCAGTCAGATTTATAGCGACCCTAGTGTTGCTCAAGTAGAAGTAGGAGTCTAAACAACAGAGATATGGCATTTAAATACTACGCAGCATTACAAGCGGCTAGCGGTGACCAAACGTTACCGCTTCCGATGACTTTGCACAATAACAACGCTGCAACAGTTAGCCTTCAAATTACCCCAGAAGGTGGAGGTTTAATTTTTCAACCGTTCGCGACAACTGCCAATGTGCTTTCTAGCATAGTTAAGCTACCTACTTTAGTAGCAGCGCAAGGAGCGACAACTTACAATACCACCACAGACGGTCAAGGTTTGGGGGCAACAATTGCAATTACAACTACTAACGTAGGTAACGGTAAATTTGCAGATTTTCCCGGCAGTTCAACTTTAGGAGGAACCGCAGGCGCAGCAGCAGCAACAACTTACAAGCCAACTACTGATGGTTCAGGAGTAGATTTTGAAGTCACTTTCGCTCAAGTAGCGGGGACCTTTAATCCTACTGCCGTAGTAATTGTGAACGCAGGCTCAGGATACGCTATTGGTGATGAATTGACGTTTGAGGTAGGGGGATTAAGTGTAACTGCTACTTTAACTGTTGACGTGTTTACGGCTTTGTACCAACCAACCGTCGCAGCGATTGTAGCAATCGGGGACAATTACAGAGCAGGAGATATTCTTAACGTAGTAATGGAAGAAACGGTAGGAACAGATGATTACACATATCCGATTCAGTTTCGAGTTGAAACAACGGATTTAGTTGCTGCATACATTACATATAGTTTACTATCGGGAGAAACAACCCCTATGCGGGCTTCCGTTTTTAAAGTGCTGGGTACTGATGACCGAAGTATTTTAGGGAACTCAAACTAAACATCAGAGATATGAATGAACAAAGAGCAGGTTATGCAGTTCGCAAAGTGCTAGATGAGTTGGTACGACTTCAAGGCGAGTATTATGATGAGTTAATTTCTGCGCAATTGCATCCACTTGTAGATGAAGCGGTGGATGCGTTATTTATTGTGAAGGAAGAATTACTGTAAACAACAGAGATATGAGAGGTGAAAGTAACGCAGACTACGAACTGAATCTAATTAAAAAACAAGCACAAGATTTAACATCTACGCTTGAAATTTTATTAGAACACTTCTATTCTCAAGTAGATAGAGGAGCAGGCTATGAGGCAGAAAACGCAGCAGAAGGCATAGAAGATTTAATTGACGGAGTTGAGGGCATACACGACCAAGCCCAATACTACTACCGTTCATTCTAAACAACAGAGATATGATTTTAGAAATCCAAACTTTAGGCGATTCATTTGAAGAGTTAGAGGACGCTATTTACGAGGCTGCAAGCGTGTATGGTTTGTCAGAAACTGATGTAGACCAAAATTACCAAATTGATTTTTTTGGTGATATTGTAGAAATACAAGTAAACACTATGAGTGGCAGCGATGACCAGCGATACGAGGACATACTAATTCAATTTGGAGAGGATTTGGATTTGTCTTATAACGTCGCAATTCTTTAAACAACAGAGATGAGGACAGACCTATATATCAGTAAGGAAAGGCGGTACGATTTGTTGTCGGCTTTGCTATTAGAGTATGGCAAAAACCCTGCTATTGGTCAAGATAGGTTTGAATTTATAGAACTACTAGCTGAAATTACATCGTCGTATTTTAACAACGATGGTATGTCAGCACAAGAAGCTATTGACTACGTAGAAGATAGCGTTAGTTATATGGGCATAGGATTCGGAAGAGAAGATTACATTGACGACTTCCTAGCAGACTTGGATTACATAAGAAGAGCATAACAATATGATTTCATTTGACGGATACGAAGACAGAGGAACGACATACATTGAGTTGTTCAACGTTGAGATATACCAACCACACGGCACAAACTACTGGCTAGTTCCTGATAAGCGAGGCGGGTCAGTATGGGAATTTGACAATTTAGCTGACGCATTACGCAAAGCAGAAACACTTTAAAAATGAGTTTAAACGATATTTACCTCTATATGGAACCCTATGATTACGATTACCGTGGTCAGGGTTTTTACGTTCATCCCTATCGGGATTTTTCAAATTACAGAGAGTTTGAAAAACAAATGATTGAAAACATCAATATGTTCGGTCCCACGGTTGAGGAGTGGGAGGTTGTAGATACTGAGGGTAAAATGGTTTGGGATTTAGCCACAGATAACTACGGGCTAAAAGAAGAAGCGTATGACGCTATCAAAGAGTTTTTTACGTGGTGTGCTGACAACAAAGTAGACACGTATTCAGCAATGTCTTTCGTAGAAGACCGTGGTCACGATTTAACAGACAACATTGAGAATTTTCTAGACGATAATTACATAGGTCAATACGACTCTATGTTAGAGTATGCTTACGCGCTTCTCGATGACATTGGAATTGACAAAGACCTAGCTGAAAATTACTTTGGATTTGACACATTGGGTAACGCGCTAAAAGCAAGCGGGGATTTGGATATGCTTATAATGGACGACTGGGAAGACCGTTATGACACACACGCTGAAGCCCAGGCCGTTTACGATGAGATGTACGATATGCGAGACTCAGATTTAGGAGAGTGGTATGTCTACGACCTTATCGGGGATTTAGAGTCAGCCATTGGAGACAAAATGAGTGACTATTTTGATTACCAGAAATTCGCACGAGATTTAGCATACGATTACGAGTACGTAGACGGAACCATTTGGAGCAACAATTAATTAATTAGAGATGTTTAGAAAACGAAAGTTTGCAGAAGAGGAAGTTGTTGAAGAGACAACTACGGAAACCACAGAGACAGAAGAATCAACCCCCGATTCTCATGAATCATTTATTAACCTATTAGTAGACATGGGTCTGTCTGCTGAACAAGCTGAAGCGGTACATACAATGGCAATGGAACTTGTCGATGTATCCGAAGGCGAAACCATTACTGAAGAAGTGAAGGAAGAAGTAAAAGTAGAGGCATCACGACAAGGTCGTGGTCGTCGTCAAAGTCCTCGTCGGGAGTTTTCCCGTCGTGGCGAAGAAGGTCGTCGCGCACGTTTTTCACGCGACGAAGAATCAACTCGCGGTCGTCGAGCAATGAGCGAAGGGCGCAGCGAACGAACAAACCCAACTCAACGGTTGGAAGTTCAATTGCGTCGTCAACGTCGTGAAATGGCTGAGATGCGAAAGCAGTTGATTGAATTGGGAGCGCAACCTGCAACACGCGGTTTGAATAACGCACCACAACGTAGGGAAGTTAGCGGTCAAATCCCTACACCTTCAGCCGAAGGGAGTATTCAGGACCGCGTTAATGCAATGCTTAAAAATGTACGATAATGAATAATCGTTATAATTCTTTGCCATCACGCAGAAGCCGTCGTGAGTTTTCAAACAATCCTCAAGGGTTGCCGGGAAGTTATGCGGGCGTGTTGTCAACCCCTTTCATCGCGCCAGCGTTGAAAACTGCGGATACTCTTGTAAAGGGATATGTCCGACAAATTGATGGAATCTCTTATAAAGCCGTCCTTTCTTCTACGTCTATTGCTGACAATGTAATTCAGGCGGGAGGTGCTAGTAACTGTGCTTTTCAGGATGGCGATAGTGTAACGCTGGCTGAAAGCGTCTTGACCTTGACTGACTTGAAAGTTAACGAGGAACTTTGCCGAGCAACTATGTTGAACTCTTGGCAGGAGCAACTCGGTCCACGAAATACGGCTGACTGGTCTTCACCAGAATACCGAAACTTCGTCATGGGTCAAGTGGCTGCGAAAACCGCACAAGGCGTTGAGAATGCTTTATGGAGAGGTTCAGATGGAATTTTTGCAAATGGTTTCTTGTCTAACGACGGAACTTTTGACGGTGATGGTTTCAACGCATCTTCCCTCGCGGGAGCGACTACGCAAACGATTGCTACTATGACTGCTGCAAACGTTTTGCAACAAATCGGT
>Ga0209337_1004049_pt1 | contig 10208 bp, 8 predicted proteins | sample LinPmetageLP53_FD_184044 | JGI IMG/M metagenome (GOLD analysis project Ga0209337, IMG submission 184044) | Marine viral communities from the Pacific Ocean - LP-53 (SPAdes) (version 2) | ecosystem: Environmental > Aquatic > Marine > Oceanic | place: Pacific Ocean | collected 2010-02-08 | reverse complement strand
AGAGGGTAAAACCTAATAGGCGACAAAGTCGTATCACAAAGCTCTTCTGAGTCTTACATTCCTCGACCGGGCGAATAGCACCCGAGTAGAATCATAACAACAAACATTCAACTTCTGCGTAGCTCTGTGGCCCAAAAGCGCCCTCAGCCCGCACCTTTGCTTGATGGCCAAGTGGCTATCAACATCAACGCTGGAGAACCCGGCATGTTTTTCAAGCAGTCGGACGGAGCCTTAACAAAGGTTGGTCCAACTTGCGTCAACACAACCGGATTTGCTCCTAACTCTGCTCCCGCAGGTCCTGGAGGTAACACAGTCGGAGAACTGTGGCTGGACGGACGCTCAGCTTTTACTAGCCCTCTCTTAAAAATCTGGAACGGCACTCAGTGGTTGGCCACGAGTGGATTCGAAATCGACGACGTAACAGGTGACTTCACCTTGGGCGACAAGCTTTACTTTAAGCAAGACGTGTTTCCACACGCTGACAATGTTGTCAATCTTGGAAGCCCCTCCCTTCGCTTTGCAAACATTTACACTGGTGACCTTCACCTCCGCAACGACCGGGGTGACTGGACGATGGTCGAGGAAGAGGACTTTCTCTCCCTACGTAATAACAAGACCGGTAAGACCTTCCGTCTGGTGATGGAAGAGGTCGAAAACTAAACCGTTATACACACCTCCTCGCTAACTACATCGATTCATGGCACTACACTCTTCTGGAACTGGCTCTGACAAGCTTGCCGCCGGCACAACAGCTCAACGCCCAACACTTATAGCAAGTGATGTGGGTTCGATTCGCTTCAACACAGACATCTCTGCATTTGAGAACTGGAACGGAACAGCCTGGGTGGCGACGGACGCTGGTGGCTTTCTAAAGCTAGACGCTAGTAACGGCCCAGTTACTGGCAGCCTGACGTTTACTCAAAACTTGTCGGTGTCTGGCACAGCATTTATTGGAAACGGGATTAACCTTAACAACAACGCCGCGTCCATCCAGCCTGCTGGCACTGCAACTTTTAGTGGCCTTGTGACGGGCACCTCGGGTTTTGCAGGAAACCTGACAAGCACAACCATAACCAACAGTAACGGAGACGTTCAGCTTAACACTGGAAATGGAGAAAACGGCCAGGTTTACATTGCTAGACCTCTAACACAACGTTTGGGAGGTGACAACTCTTTGGTTGTAGGAGCATCGTCTAACAACCTGCCGTTTGCCGTGCTTGGCCGTGAGCTTGGTCAAACTGAAATTTTTGGCTATCCGTCTGCTAACTTTCTTTATGGTGGAGCCTTCGAAGCGGCTGTAAACGTTTGTAGTGCCAACGGTGGCAACGACAACAACTGGAAAACGAACATAGCCTTTAGTAACCTGGCTCAAACTGTTCCTAGCAGGATTGCTGAATTCCAAACCAGGGTGGGAAATAGCGGCTTCAAGCTCTACCTGGAAGGAGCAACCAACGGGTTTGAGGTAGTCCCTAAGAGCACAGCAGGTGGCAACCAATCTGTTTGTATGAGCTTTTATAAGAGAACTTCAGCGGATCAAGATATCGCTGGCCAAATTAAGGCTGGTGGCCAAGGCTCTGGTGCTTTTATTCGTATCACAAGCACCGACGGCTCAGCTCCTGCAACTCTTACGATAACCGACACTCGCAATGTTACTAGCTCAGTAGCGCTTCCTGACCCGACCACAGCCATCAAAGCTCTAACTCCTGAGTTGCTTACCCTATCCTCTGGTAAGGTAGTTGCATCATTCCCTGCGACTCACACCCGCACCAAGATTGCTCCTATGGTTTACGGAGTTGATAACGGCCTGGACGAAGACGGCGCAGACGAGCTCGTTGGTGTTGACCATGCTAACTTAGTTCCTTACCTCACAAAGGCGCTACAAGCATTGATTGCCAGAGTAGAAACCCTCGAGGCCGCTCCCTAAGTAGCTTGCCTAAGTACCAAAGCCATCTAATTCATGTCCTTCACTGTTCAGCATAAACGTTCAGAAACCGATAGCCGTCGTCCTCTCCCATCTGAGTTGGAATACGGCCAGGTGGCTGTCAACTACAACAACAACTCCCCAGCTTTATTCTTCCGCACTTCCACGTCTGTACTGGCAAAAGCTGGGCCACCGATTATTAGCTCGACTACTCCAACTATCAGTAACCTTGTCAACTTTCAAGACTATAGCACTGGCGAGTTTTGGATAAATAGCCTAAACAACACCATGTCTTACATGGCTGCTAACGGCAACTGGATATCTGTGGAAGGAACTATTTCTTTGTCAACACTTAAAAATGTAGTGGCAGCTTCCGCCTCCTTTACTGACTTTCAAACCCGCATTGCCGCTCTATAATGACAACTGCCATCCAATTTCTAAGGTCCTCAACTGAGAGCCTGAGGCCAGACCCGACATCCTTGGCTGATGGGATGCCGATGCTCAACTCAAACGAGATAGATCCTGGTCTTTTCTTTAAGGCTAGGGATGGCTCGCTTGTCAAGATTGGCCCTTGCTCTGTTGGCTCTACCGCTCCTAACGTTAATGCCATAGGACATCAGGGTAATGCTAAGGGAGAGATGTGGCTTGACACGTCCGGTAGTGGGAACCCAAGTCTCAAAGTCTACGACGGAGCACAGTGGAAAACCGTGACTTCCGGTGGTGGTGGCGGTGGTGGCGGAGATGGCGTCGGCGTTATTGTAAGCACGGTGGCTCCTACGACTAGGGAGGACGGCACGACATTAGAAAATGGAGACCTTTGGTGGGACTCGTCGTCTACTGGTGGCAACTTATACATCTATTACGTTGATGCTGATAGCTCTCAGTGGGTTGAAGCTTTAGCTGGAGCTGTGGTTTTATCCTCAGCAGTAAGTGCACTAACTGCTATTAAAGCAGCTGCAGCGGACTCTACCACGGACTTAGCTGGGCTAAAAAGTGCAATACTAACCGCTCTTGACTCTTTCTAAGAGTTAACTGTAAAATAACTAATAAAAGACTCTAAGTTTTTATGGCCGCGCTAAACTTTCCTGACAACCCTCAACAAAACGACGTTTTTACAACTCCTAGCGGCGTTCAGTATCGTTATGAGGGGTCAAAATGGGTTTCAATTCCGGCTTCTAACACTATTGCCGACCAAGCTTTAGTTGTGGCTAACGCCGCTGATGTAAAAGCTGATGCAGCTGTTGTAACGGCCAATAATGCTGATGCCAAAGCTGACTCAGCCACAGCTACTGCTAACAGCGCTGACGCCAAAGCCACCACAGCTTTAACTACAGCTAACATTGCTGATGCTAACGCTACCTCAGCTTTAACTACGGCTAACACGGCCTCCACTGAAGCGGCCGCAGCCCTAAATGCTGCAAATGCTGCAGATAGTAAAGCAGACCAGGCTAAGGAAACCGCAGATAACGCGTTGCCTAAGTCAGGTGGCACTATGACCGGGCCTATCACTTTTTCGGCTGATCAGCCAGACCTAGGCGAAGGCACTGAGGTTTCTTCAACCCCACCATCTAACCCCGTGGATGGGGACACGTGGTGGGACAGTGTCTCTGGGACCACTTACATCTACTATCAGGATGCAAGTAGCAGTCAGTGGGTAGAGGCTAATCCAGGAAGTAGTAATGAGGGTAGTTCCGCTGAGTCAGGTTGGGTATCTGTTAAAGCTTACGGGGCTAAGGGCGACGGCTCCAACGACACCGCAGCTATCGCGCTAGCTATTGCCGCCTTACCTGCAGATGGCGGCTATTTACTGTTTCCGGCCGGTAACTACATGGTCGACCAAACCCCAACAACCGAACCCCCCACGACCAATTATGTCAACCCAGATAAAAAAAGTATAAAACTAATCACTGAGTCTGGGGCTAAACTGAACGGGTTGGTTGGTTGGCCTACAATGGAGGCAGTCTTTTCTAACATGGCCTACCTAGAGTCTTGGCAGCCAAGTTTAAATAGAAACGTTATTCGGTCAACAGCTTTTACCAATGCTGACTATTGCCTGTACGACCGTTACCGTGACGCTAACTACACGGGTGGACTTGGCGGCCAGGTTACAAGCCTAGTGCGGAATGCTGTAAATATTGGGGCAAATGTTGGGTCGGCTGGTCAAAGAAAGGCTGAGAAGGCTGTAATAAACACTGTCACTAACAACTCGGATTATGCTAATGGTATAGGCGCCATGCTTCAAGCCTATGGTAAAGGACAAGGAGGAGTTTGGGCGTTAGAGTCTAACACTTATTCTAACGTAATCCCAGCTACGTTTGCTCACCGCAGCGCCGAGTTTAACATCCAAGGTGACGGCGAGGATGTAAATGACTTACGCTGGATTGTTGACATTGTGTCCCATAGGGTTGACCTCAGCAAAGGATACACCTATAACCAGAACACATCCTATGCAGGACTACACATAAGTCCTGGCTCTGCTGACATGAAGCATGGGATAATTGTCAGAGAGCACAGTTTAGGTGAGTACTTAGAAGCGGCCATTACCGTAGAAACTGAGAACGCCATAACAATTCAGTCTAACTGTATAAACACTAATAACATAGTTATTTCTTCTGACACCTCTACTAATTCTGACTTTATCTCCGCTACAGCCTATAAAGGTAAGAATAGCGCAGCGGCAGTTGTTTCCTATGCTCGTGTCCGTTCCCAGGTGATTGCAAACACCAGCGGCGCCGAGAGTGGCTCATACAGAATTGATGTGGCAGCTGGAGGCACGCTAGAGACAGCCTTTAAACTAGATGGTAGCGTCACTGACCCGTTAGAAGTCATGGTTTCTGGCAGCCTAAAACGTGTTACTGAGGGAGCTGCTAATAGTGGTGGCGCAGGCTTTAGAGTATTGAGGGTTCCAAACTAATGGCATACGTACTTGACACAATTGAAGACAAGCTTAAGTTCGAGCTAGGGTCTTTAAAGTTCGATAAGGAAGTTTTGGCTTTTGAGCTAGATAAAGCTTATGCCAGGATTGATGAGCTCGAAAAGCAACTAAACATTCAGCACCCAAGCTAATATGGCTTTAAATTTCCCAAATAGTCCTTCGCAGGGCTCAACTTACGCAGGCTCAAATGGCTTATCCTACATTTTTGATGGAGTCAAATGGAACAGTGTGCCTGAAAGTAATGTGCCTGAAGCGCCTATTGATGGGACACAGTATGGACGTGAAGATGGGGCCTGGACGGCGATAGTTGGTGGCGGTAGCTCTGGAGTTACCAGTCTTACTGCTGGTACTGGCATCTCCTTAAGTGGCTCTACTGGGAACGTAACTGTTACTAACTCCAGTCCGTTTGATAACACGGGTGACCTTACAGTTGGTGGAAATCTTTTTATTGGAGGTAACGGCGACTACGGCCTTACAACCTCTAGCAGTAGCATTTTTCTAAAAGCGGGGTCTAAAAATTGCGAACTATCCTCAAGTGGAACATTCATCACGCCAGGCGAGTTTCGACCCAGCAGCAATAATGCTTTTAATTTGGGAGCAGGCAACTTTCGCTGGAGCACTATTTACGGCAACGACCTAAATGCCTCTAATAACATTTCTGGTGTTTCTCTAAGCTTGACAAGCAAAGCTACGTCTGCTTCAACTTCTAGTGGTGATGGCGGAACAACTTTAGCAACTAAGGACTATGTTGACGCTTCTAGCTCAACTCCCACCCTACAGGATGTAACAGACGCTGGCAACTCAACGACAGGTGACGCCACATTTGGTGGTTTTGTTACCGTAAACGCTCTAGGCCTTGCGAATAATAAGCGACTGTACTTTGGTAGTAGTAACCAAGTCGCGCAGTTCTTCAGTGGTTCTCACTTCTACACTGACCTAAACGCAGGCAACTACTACATCCGTAATGGCACTACTACAAAGTATACTTTTGCAAATAACGGCGACTTTACTACTGGCGGCTCGATTAGTAGCGGGAGCATAGCTTCCACTGGCGGTCAAACCTTTAACGGTGGAATGGCAGCCAACGGCTTTATCACTTGTAACTCTCGTCTCCAAGCTGGTGCTCACTCTGCCGCTAACGTTGCTTTTCAATACGTGGGTAGAACCGGTAGTGGCCTAGGCTTCCCAGGTAATGAAGATGTCGCCTTATTCGCAGGTGACAATAAACTCTTCGCTTTGAAGTCTAACGGCACCACTTATTGGGGTGCTAGTGTTGACGACAATATGGCTCCCGGTCAGAATAATACTAAAAACGGTGTCCGTCTTGCCTCTGGCGGTCAGTTTGTTCATAAACGCAACAGCACTAACAACACGGGTGCGGCCTTTATGACTGGTGGCAGCAACGGTTTATTTGAGGTTCGTAATGACGGTGACTGCGTAAACACTAACGGGAAATATGAGCAAACTTCTGATGGTCGTTTCAAAGAGAATGTTGTGGACTGTAAGTCCCAGTGGGAAGACATCAAAGCTCTTCGTTGGGTTAACTACAACTTCAAGGCTGAAACCAATATGCCTACTCACACTCAACTTGGCGTTATTGCACAAGAAGCAGAAGAGGTCTCACCTGGCTTAGTCTCTGAAAATGAAGTTGAGAGTCTTGAGGAAGCTTGGAGTCCTGCGATGAGAAGTGAATTTGATGGAACTTACAAGTCAGTCGCTTACTCGCTTATCGCTATGAAGTCTGCGGCTGCTCTCAAGGAAGCTCTTATTCGTGTTGAAGAGCTAGAGAGACGGCTAGATGCTATGGACAGCTAAGTAAGTTACCACTAACAGCAGTTATGAGTAAGTTTTTGGTATAGCTTATTCAAACATCGCTACGACACGCCTAGATGTTATTGAATCACCCTACCATCAAATTCTTAAAGCTTAACCATGCCTCCACTTAATTTTCCTCTCAATCCGGCGGCTCAAACCCCTATAAACACCTACAGCCCGACGTCTACTCCAGACGCCAGCACTAACGGTGCAACGTACACCTATCAAGGTGGCAAGTGGGTTAGCAGCGGAGATAGCGGAGGAGCCAGTTTGCCTCTTACTGGAGGTAACCTTACTGGGAGTCTAACCATTGGCTCAACCAAGATTGTTCTTGACATCAATGGCAACGCTGCTTTTGAAGGGAAAGTCACTTCCGCCTCAACTACAGGATCCGACTCCGCTGGGACATTAGCCACTAAAGATTATGTAGATGCCACCGGTGGCGGCGGTGGGGCAGGCGTGTCCTCTGTCAACGGGGACACGGGAGCTGTCGTAGTTACTCCTGCAAACATCAACGCGCTGGCTTTGGCTGGTGGCACGATGACTGGTGGCATTGTCTTTGATAGTGGTCAGTCCTTCCCTGGTGTGTTAGCGCTTACTGGCGGAGCAATCACAGGTGATGTAACATATTCGAGCACCACATCTAGCCCAAATAACATTCAAACTAAGGCTTCCGTTGAAGCTCTGATTTCCAACATCTCTGGAGGCTTCACCTTCAAAGGAGACATAGATGTCACGGCCGCGGCGCCGTCATCCCCCGACGCAGGAGACTTTTACCTTAGTCTAGCTGCGGGGACAGTGGACGCCTCGTGGACAGGACTTGGTGGGCTGTCTGTTTTAGCAAACCAAATCATAGCCTACTCTGAAAGTGCCACAAGATGGTTCACTGGGGCGGTGCAGGACAACACTGCATACTTGCTAAAGTCTGGTGGAAACATGACCGGGGACATCACCCTCGGCACAGACAAGGCCACGCTTAGCGCCTCAACAGGAAGCCTAAACCTCGGACCAAACGTAATTACGCTCGACGCCACAACTGGGGTCGGGGCGTTTGACGGCCCAGTCACCACCGGTGGTTCCCTGTATGTTGACAGTGACTCCCTCTACGGCCTGTTTAAGGATGGCTTAACTCTTAAGCTCAAAGCTACAAGCTCCACCTTTGACTTTACTAACACCGGCGAGTTTTTAACAGCTGGTCAAATACGGCCCAAAACAAGCGGTAACGTTGACTTAGGCGGGTCAAGCTACCGCTGGAACAACGTTTATAGCGAAGCTGGCGACTTTAGCGGCACTGTCACTTTAGGTGGCATTAGCTCCACTGGAGACTTTACCACTACAGGCACGATTACTGGCGGCGACCTTGCCTCCACTAACAACATTTCGGCTACTAACAACATTTCTGCTAACGGTTCAGGAACTTTCGGTGGGAAAGTAACATCAGTTGCCACATCAGTTGCTGACAGCACCACCACTCTTACTACCAAGGGCTACGTGGACGGCCTTGGCTCTAGTGGCGCTATTGTAAGTGGCGTTCCCCCTACGACTAGGCTAAACGGAGACCCGCTTCAAAGTGGAGACTTTTGGTGGGACTCAGACAGTGATGCAGGCGTCTTGTATGTTTACTACGTAGATGCAGATAGCAGCCAATGGGTCGAAGCATCCCCCAGTGGTGGTGGGTCGGATCCTGGAGGCGGAGAGTTAACTCGAGCTGTAGCTGACACCCTTTACCTTAGCAAAGTTGATAACAACTCGGCTGCAGGCGAAATCACATTTTTGAAAGTAACCACTCACGAAACTGGCATTAACGTGGCTGGTGGCCAGGTGTCGTTGCCTGGAGGTGGTGGAGCTACACAGGCACTCCAAAAGCAAGAAATTGAGCAGCTAATCGTCTATCCGGTTACGTCTGTTAACACAAAAACCGGAGCTGTGGCACTTACAGCGGCAGACGTAGGGGCGTTGGCTTCTGGAGACGATGTGTCTCAACTTGTCAATGACTCAGGCTATCTCACTAGCACAGTAGCAGGAAGCACTTATCTTCCGCTCATAGGCGGCAATTTGACAGGTAGCTTAACCCTTAGCACCGATAAAATCATACTTGATGCTGGTCAAGGCTCCGCTGTGTTTGACGGTAACGTGGGCATCGGCACAAATAACCCACAGACAAAGTTACAAGTTAGCGGCACAATAAGAGCTACGGCCTTTGACTTAGACTCCCTCACTGCTCTACCATGACACTTAACAATACTGACAAGTTTCTCGTTAACCGCTCCAACTCTTCCTATTACGTCGAACTACAAAATCTCATGGCTCAAATTCAAAATGACGACCTAATGCTTGTCAACCGTGGCGGTGTGTCGTATAAAGTCACTGGTGCAGAAGTTATTGACTCGTTTGAGAATCCAGCCACAGTTAGCACTCCCACGCTGCTAACACCAATCGACGATGTGACGGGCAATAAAATTGACTCTAAAGATGTGGGCATGACTTGTACAGCGTTTGTTGGGACGCCATGCCCAAACTATGGCACTACTACTTGGCAAATCACTGACGATGCAGACACAGCATTTGCCACACCCCTTGTTAATGTGACCAACACAGACGAAACGTTTTTCAACTACACTGGCGATGACCTGTCATACGATGCTGTTTACCGCGCTCGGGTAAGGCACACCAGCAGCACTGGAGTTACTTCTAGCTTTTCCGCCGTCAACCGTTTTACCACAGCTGAAGAGCCGCCAACATTCCTCGCCAGTGGACTGAGGTTTGATAGGCTACGTCTGACTAACTTATTTAGAAGTTTGCCAGGTGGCGTTAGTAAGTTCACTGTTAGCATGTGGGTTAAGCCCACCGAACTTCCAGGAACAACGGAGTTACTTAATGTCGGAAATAAAGATTTTACGATCGAGCTGTCAAGTAATGGCGCTATTCAGTCTGATTTTAACGGGAGTAGCATTGCCTCTGCTAATAACTTAGTAACTCTCAATGTGTGGACTCACGTTTTGGTTACGTATGACGGAACAAGTCTAAAGGGCTATTTGAACAATACTCAAGTCTTTACTCTGAGCGCTGGAGCTGTGCAACTTAGCGCAGCTAAGTTTGACCTTGGGCACGTTAACGGCAACAACACCTTTAACGGATACCTATCAGAGGTTTATTTCGCAGAAGAAGCCTTGCTGCCCACAGCATTCGGCGAAGCACTAAACAATGGAACTTGGGCCCCTTTGCCCAGCGTCACCATTAAGAACAACATTGATAATGCCGTTGTCCAGCCCTATGACTATCGGGCTAACACCGGCGCAGTGTGGAGTTCTGGTCTAACACCTGGAGGCGATTGGCTACCTAGTCATCCCATCACGTTAGCTTTTGATGGACAAGCTTCAACATACGCAGTTGGCAACGTGTTGCCAGGTCTTACAGTTAACTTTAATAACCTAGCTTTTACAAAGTTAGAGCTTGATGCAACTTCTGGTGGTGGACTTTTTAAAGTAAATGGCGTTGATGTTAACTCTGCTTTCTCTGGAGGAGGAGCGCCTAATG
>Ga0209337_1004047_pt1 | contig 10209 bp, 17 predicted proteins | sample LinPmetageLP53_FD_184044 | JGI IMG/M metagenome (GOLD analysis project Ga0209337, IMG submission 184044) | Marine viral communities from the Pacific Ocean - LP-53 (SPAdes) (version 2) | ecosystem: Environmental > Aquatic > Marine > Oceanic | place: Pacific Ocean | collected 2010-02-08 | reverse complement strand
TAGAAAGGAATATACCTTTAACATCAATGTGTTCACATCATCACCAAACAATTAAAGGTGTAGTACATATTGGTTATATAGCAGGAGAAAATGGCCAAGTAGTTGGATTAAGTAAATTAAATAGAATTGTAGAATTATTTGGACGTAGAGGAGCTATTCAAGAACAATTAACATCAGCTATCCACAATGCTGTATCTAAAATTACCAAAGGTAATAAAGGTGTTATTGTAACTATAGTTGCAACACATAATTGTGTTAGTTGTAGAGGAGTAAAACATGAAGGCGCTAGTATGATTACCACTAAAGCATCAGGAGTATTTAGAGAAAATAATAACTTAGCTCGTAAAGAATTTTTTGATTCTTTAAAAATAAATAACGGAGGACACCAAGTATGATAGAATTTTTAAAACACACACTAGGTTTATGTGGAGAAGCACATCCTAGCTTATTAACGATATTAGCAACAACACCTGTAATAGGTTACATAGCATATCAAGTAAAAAACTTTTTTAATTAAAAAATTATGGCATATTACATATCAACAGTAAAAGTTCAAGATGAGAACGAAAGAGGAAGAATAACCTCAACAAATGAAACATATTGTGTAGAAGCAGAATCATGCACTGAAGCAGAAGCTAAAGTGGTAAAAGAATTTGAAGGACAGAATATAGAATATCAAGTAAAATCAGTAAAAGAATCAAAAATTATTAAAATATTAGAATAATGACAGATAATAAATTAAGTCCAAAATATTGGAAAGTACCTTTTGTAGATGAAGTGCAAGAGTTTAATGATGTGATGGGTAAACCCAATAATTATGAACCAATAGTAGGGTCAAAAGATCAATGGATGTTTGTTTATAATTTTATTTTAGAAGAATTAGAAGAATATAAAGAAGCTTGTGAGAAAGGAGATATAGTAGGTATATTAGACGCATTATGTGATATTACTTATGTTTCTTTAGGTAATGGTACTTTGTTACATGGTTTAAAAGGTCAAATTTGGAAAGCTTATCAAGAAGTTCAAGCATCAAACATGTCTAAATCATGTGCTACTAAAGCAGAAGCAGAAGAGACAGTTAAAGTAAGATCAAAAGAAAAAGGTCATAAATGTCATTGGAAATTAATAGGAGACCGTTATATAGTATATAGATCAAGTGATAAAAAAGTAATGAAATCAATTAATTATTTTGCACCTAATCTGAAACAATTCTTAACAAATAAATAATATGCAACAACCCGACGCAAGAAAACATCAATTAGTAAGTTTCCTAAAATCAGGTGTTAGATTATTAGGTTATATTTTCCTACCTTTCGATTTATATATTGCAATGGGTATATTATTATTTAGTGAAATTATAGGAATAATTGAAGAACTCGTATAAAAAACTTGGAGAAGCCAAAAATCTTTCGTATCTTGACGTATGTATAAAAATTGTTACGTTACACGTGGTAAAGAATGGAATCATTACAACATCCATTTATGGACAGATAATGGATATTCTGTAGAATCATTCCAAAATTATGGTTACCAAGAATGCCCTGAACATAAAGCTACCCATAGAGGTTTAAATAATGAACCTTTAATAAAAACTTTGGAATGGGATAGATCTGATCCTAGTTTACATTATGCTGATCATACACGAGGAAACATACATACAAAATTCCTTATAGATAAATATGGTACTAATGATGAAATATCTGTAACCCATAGAGAAGTATTTTTTGACATAGAAATTGAAATGGGGGGTGCCTTAACACCTGAATATATTAAACAGGCCCCTAAACCAATAACATCAATTGCCTGGTGGGATAAACAAACTGACGAGTGGGCTATTGTTATTTTAGACAAAACAGGTGAGATTAAAGCAGGTAAACAAGATGGTAGAGAAATTATCCCTGTAAGAAGAGAAAATGATTTAATTGAAATTTTTCTTTCTAGAATGGAAATCATTCAACCCGATATCTTAGTAGGCTATAATAGTGACTATTTTGATATACCTTACATTTACTATAGAATTAAAAATCGTTTAGGTGAACGTACAGCAAGACGTTTATCTCCCATAAAAATCGTTGAAGAAAGAGATCCTAGATGGTATCCTGACCAACCTATTAGAATTGCAGGTGTATCATCATTAGATTATTTCCGTTTACATAAAAAATATTCTTTTCAACAAGAACCATCTATGAAATTAGATTCTTTAGGTGAAAAATATGTTAATCAAAAGAAAATTGAATATGATGGATCATTAGATCGTTTATTTGCTGAAGACAAACAAAAATTCATAGATTATAATTTTGTAGATGTTTTGATTTTAAAAAAATTAGATGAAAAATTTAAATATTTAGATTTAACTAAAAACATATCACATAAAGGAAAATGTATGTATGAAGAAGTTTATCAATCATCTAGAACCCAAGATGGGGCTATTTCAGCTTATTTGTTGGGTGAAGAAATTATCCCACCAAATAAAGATCTTAACCCCATAGTAAAACAAGACGCAGAAGGAAATAGATTATCATACGCAGGAGGTTATTTATTTTGCCCTAAAACAGGTATTTACAATTATATGTTCGATGAAGATCTTACTAGTCTATATCCTTCTATTATTATGTCTCTTAATATTGGAAGAGAAACTTTAATAGGAAGACTTGTAACACATAATGATAGAGATAATCGTTTGGCTCTTAATGATTTAAAAGAAATGGATCAAGATAAAGAGTTTATTATTGAAAATTTAAAACGTCAAACAAAAGTAATGACAGTTAAAGAAATATTATCTTTAATTGAAAAAAATAAATTAGCAATCACTGCAAATGGTGTAATGTTTAGAACAGATAAACCATCAACTTTATCAGTTGTATTAGCACAGTGGTTTGATGAAAGAGTTGAATATAAAAATGCTATGAAAAAAGCATATAAGGAGGGTAATAAGGAAGAAGGAGATTTAAACCATTTAAGACAATATACAATGAAAATTTTACTCAACTCATTGTATGGTGCCACAGCATTACCTTCATTTAGATATGGTTCTGTGTTATTAAGTGAAGGTATTACACTTACAGGACAAAGAATCATCCAAGATTCAGGAACATTCATAAATAAAACAGCTGAAGAAACGTTAAAAACAGGTAAAGACGTTTATGAAATTAGAACTACACCTCGCCAACGATATGAAGAATGTAGTAGTGTTGTAGTGTATGAAGACACAGATTCATGTTATGTTAATGCTGAACCATTATTACGTAAGTTAAATCCCAATTTTAATGATTTAGATGAAACAGTTAAAGCAGATAAGCTTGAAGCAATGTCGTTAGAATATGAGAAAAAAATCAACGAATATTACAATCATCTTGCATTAGATGCGTTTAATGTTCCTGTAGACAAACACAGATTAGAAATGAAAACAGAATGTACAATACGTTCGGCATTCTTTTCAGGAAAACGTAGATATGCACAGTATATTACTAAAAAAGAAGGTGTACCTTGTGATGAAATTGATGTAAAAGGTTTGGATTTTAAAAAGTCTAATTTTCCACCATTATTTAGAGAATTTTTTGAAGGTATATTACATAAAATATTATTTGGTGAAACTAGAACAAACATAGATAAAGAAATCTTAACATTTAAGGAATCACTTAAAGATATGGATTTTACAAGAATCTCCAAACCAACAGGAGTTAAGAATATTAAAAAATATGTAGGTCGACCTGCTAGTGCAGATTGTATATTTAGTGAATTTGAAAATAAAGCACCTGTAGGTGTTAAAGCAGCTGTAAGATATAATGATTTGCTTAAGTTTAAAAATTTAGATAAAAAACACACACAAATTGTAGAAGGAGATAAAATTAAATGGGTTTATTTAAGAGATAATCCATATAAAATTGACACTATGGGATTTTTAGATTTTGATTTACCAGATCCTATTCGTAAATTTATTGAAAATTACGTGGATATACCAAGATCTTTTGATACAATATTGAAGAACAAGTTAGAGTCCTTTTATGAGGATCTTGGTTGGGGAAAATTAACATTAAATACGTATACACAACGGTTTTTTAATTTTTAGGTTATATGATAAGTAAAAAGGTTTTATCTGAAATAGTATCTAAGTACTCTCTAGGGGGGCACGTAGAAAAAGTCAAGTGGGTTGTAAATGAAAATGATCACATTATCATTAATTTTATTAACGATTCTAAAACTTTAGTGGGAAAAATAAACTATAAAAATACTATAGGTCTTAAAAAAGGAGATTATGGCATTTTTAATACCTCCCAACTTATTAAATGTCTTAATATATTAGATGGAGATATTTTAATAGACACAAAATCACAAAATGGTTTAGCATCTAAACTCAATTTAGCTGACACTAACTATGATGTAAAATTTAGCCTTGCAGACCCTGCTATTATTCCTAAAGTACCTGAAGTTGCTGAGGGTGATCAACCAAGTGCATCATTTGAAATAAGCGATGAATTTATTACAAGATTCGTTAAATCAAAAGATGCCTTAAATGATCTTCTTAGTTTTACTGTAGAAACAGGAGAAGGAATGACAGGAGATGAATTAATATTTACAATTGGATCTGATATTACAAACACAATTCAGTTTAAAATAGATGAAAGACATACAATAAATGAAGAATTTAAACAAATACCTTTTGATTCAGATTTGTTTAAAGAAATTTTAAAAGCAAATAGAAATTATGAATCAGGAGAGGTTCATATTAATAAAAAAGGCCTCATCCAATTACAGTTTAATTACAGTGATGGTTTTAATACAAATTATTACTTAGTAAGATTACAAGAAAACAATTAAAAAAATTATGAAATTAATTAGCGAAATAAAAGATTTAACCTCGGAAACGTTACCCGGATCACATATTACAATCCATTTAGCAGCACAATACTTGGGGATAGATGAAAATTTAATTGATAAACGTGAGTTTTATCATGATTATGCAAAAGATAATCCTCAATCAAAAGTAAGATTTGGTATTTCCGCATTTCCAGGATCTAAAATAAAATTAAGTAAAGAAAAGCAAACTCCACAAAGATATGATGGTGAGTGGATAGTAAACATGTTAAAAATAATATATTAAAAAACAAATTATGGCAAAAGGAAGACAAAAAGGACAAACAAAAATCGTAAGTAAAATTAAAGATGAAGCTATAAAACCATATGAATTATGGATGGAAGAAGATCAAGTAGTTTTAGTAGATACAAATAAAGATAAACCCATATCCTATCATGGTTCCCTAGAAGGAGCTATTAGAAAAATATCAAAAATAGGTTTAGTTTCTAAAGATAAAGATTATACATTAGCAGGATTTATTGAAAGTTACAATAATATAAAAAATCAATTAATTAAACCCTTTAAAAATATTTAAATTATGGAATGTCCAATTAACCCCCTAAATGATAAAATTGTAATTCTTCCCTATGAAGAATCAGAACAAATGTATGGAAATATCATAGTACCCGATGCAGGTCAAGATAAACCTGAAATAGGAGAAGTTTTAGCTATAGGACCTGGTAGAACTACTAATGAAGGTATTATAGTTAAAACCCAATTAAAAGTGGGCCAAAAGGTAATTGTACCTAAATTTGGGGCTCAAATAGTAACAATAGAAAATGAAAGTTATATCATTGCAAGTGAAAATGATATTTTAGGAATTATTAAAAAAATATAAAAAATGAGTAAAATTATTGAAATAGGCTCGGATTCAAGAGTAAAATTATTAAGGGGGGTAAAACAATTAGCAGGAGCTGTTGTTACTACTTTAGGCCCTAATGGACGTAATGTTGTAATAGCACAACAAGGAGGTAATCTACCAACGTCAACTAAAGATGGTGTTACAGTTGCAAAAACAATTGTGTTAAAGGACCCCGTTGAAAATTTAGGGGCACAAATGGTGAAACAAGCAGCAATCCAAACAGGAGATATTGCGGGGGATGGAACAACAACTTCTACATTATTAGCTAAAGAGTTAATTGAAAATAGTATGAATCATCTATCTCAAAAACATAATGCTGTGTCTCTTAAAAAAGGTATAGAAAATGCATCTAAATGTATTATTAAAATCCTAAAAGAACAATCATTAGATATATCTTCAGAAGACCAAATTAAACAAGTAGCAACTATTTCCTCTAATAATGATAAAGAAATAGGAGAATTAATAGCAGCTTCTATTGATAAAGTAGGTTTAGAGGGAGTTGTAACAGTTGAAGAAAGTAAATCATATGAAACAACTTTAGAGACAGTTGAAGGTATGCAATTTGATAGAGGTTATAAATCACCCTATTTTGTAACTGATAATTCGTCAATGCAGGCACAATTAGATGATCCTTATATTTTATTATATGATGGAAGAATTAATGCTGTAAAAGAATTACTGCCTATTTTAGAAAGTATTTCTCAACAAAATAAATCCCTACTCATTATATCTGAAGATATTGACGGTGAAGCATTAGCAGCTATGATTGTAAATAAAATGAGAGGTATTTTAAAATGTTGTGCAGTTAAAGCTCCTGATTTTGGTGAAAGAAGAACCCACATATTAGAAGATATAGCAACATTAACAGGTGGTACTGTAATTTCTAAACAAAAAGGAATGCGTTTAGATAAAATCACATTTGACCAATTAGGCACTTCTAGAGGTGTAACAGTTGATAAAGAAAAAACAACTATAGTAGATGGTAACGGTACTGAAAAAGTAATCACAGCTCGTTTGAAAGAAATCAAAGACCAAATTGAAAGAGCAGACAGTAATTATGCTGTTGAACAACTCCAAAATCGTTTAGCTAAAATGGCAGGGGGGATCGCAGTAATTAATGTTGGTGGTTTTACAGAAACTGAAATGAAAGAAAGAAAAGATAGGGTTGATGATGCTCTACATGCTACAAGAGCAGCTTTAGATGAAGGTGTTGTACAGGGTGGAGGAGTTGCTTTAATAAAAGCTAGAGAAACTTTCTTAAATCAAATCGAAGAAAAATTTGATGGTTATTTTGGAAATGATGCAGATGAAAAATTAGGATCAGATATTTTACTAGATGCAATTGAAAAACCCTTTATCCAAATACTTAAAAATGCTGGTATAGAAAAATATCATAATATTTTATCTGAATGTGAAAATGGAGATAAAGGTTATAATATAAAAACTGGAGAATATGTAGATATGGTTGAAGAAGGCATCATAGATCCTACAAAAGTAACTAGAACAGCTTTAGAAAATGCAGTATCTGTAGCGGGTACAATGTTAATAACTGAGTGTACTATTGTTGATGATCCTAAAGAAGATAAAAATTCTGAAATGCCCATGATGGGAATGTAGATTTCCGCAAATATATTTGGAGGAGCCAAATATTTTTCGTATCTTGACGTAAATAGATAAAATATGATAGTAAATTATTTAATGATAGGCTGTATTTTTATATTCCTTGTGGATTTAATATGCACAATATTTAGAAATCATAAATCCTTTAAAGATATTCCTACATGGGGCTGGAAAGAAAGAATAATATGTGTATTATTATGGCCAGTAGCATTAATAGTATTTTTAAGAGCTTATGTTAAAACAATATTTGAATTATAATGGAACTTTGGGTAGAAAAATATAGACCACAAACTTTAGAGGAGTACGTAGGTAATGAAACGATTAAAAATAAGATAGCAGATTATCTTAAACAAGGATCAATTCAAAACCTACTATTCCATGGAGTTGCAGGCACAGGTAAAACTACCTTAGCTAAATTAATTGCTAAAAATTTAAATTGTGATTTATTATATATTAATGCTAGTGATGAAAGAGGTATAGACACAATTAGAGATAAAATCATACCCTTTGCATCTACAATGAGTTTTAATGATGTTAAAATTGTTATATTAGATGAAGCAGATTACATTACACCACAAGCACAAGCAACATTACGTAATGTAATTGAATCATGTAGTAAAACAACTCGTTTTATATTTACTTGTAATTATTTAGAACGTATAATTTCCCCATTACAGAGTAGATGTCAAACATTTGAAATTACACCACCTTCAAAAGATGAAGTAATAGATTTAATATTAGAAATATCAGTAAAAGAAGGTTTTAAAATTAATACTTTACCCAACACGAATAATGTACTTTCTATTGTAGACACACATTATCCTGACATTAGAAAAATAGTTAACACAATACAAGGTTCTATTGTTGATGGTGAACTTAAAATCGACAATAATTCATTAAAAAACACACAATTAGGTGGTTTGGTAGTTGACGCATTAATTAGAAAAGCTAAATTGTCAGAAATTAGACAAATATTAGCAGATTCAGGTTCAAGAGAATTTGATGATTTATTTAAATATATTTATGATAAATCGCCTACTTTATTTGGTGGTAAAGAAGGAGAAGCTATACTAATTATTGCCAAATATCAATATGAATATACTTTTGTGTTAGAAAAAGAAATTTGTATAGCTGCAATGTTAAAAAAACTATTAGAAATATGTTAAAAGTCCCTGTAATAAAAAATAACCTAAATAAGGCCCTGAAAATATTTAAGAAAAAATTTAAAGCAACGGGTGTTATGAAAGAATTAAGAGAAAAACAATATTTTAAGAAAAAATCCACAAAAAAAAAGTTATCAAAAGATAAAGCAACATATAGACAAAAATATTTAAATAATTTAGAAAAAAATGAATAATCAACAACCCCAAATGAATGTAGATTTTAGCCAAACAGTAGCTGAAATTTGTGAAAAGTGTGAACATGATATGTTTCAACAAGCATATAAAATGCGTAAATTATCCGCGTTATTATCACCTACAGGACAAGAAGCAAAAATACCTATACAAGTATTTGCTTGTCTTAAATGTAATCATGTAAATAAATCATTTATGCCCAAAGAAGATATAGATAATGACACCCTTTGATCATTTAAAAAATCTTCATACTAAAAAAAGAAACTGGAATGATTTTAACGACGAAGAGAAAAAAAATTTTAATGTATATATTATTAATAAAGCTCTTAGTTTCAATCCCAATTATCTTGATATAGTTAATTTAATACAAAAATACTCTATAGGTCAAATTACTCAAAAAGAAATATTTAAAATATATTTTTCCCTATTACCTAGTAAATTTAAATTTTACAAATGGGTTAAAGGCAAAAATGAAAAAAAAGATAAAGATAAAATAGAATACTTAGCCATGCATTTTGAATGTAGTAAAAGAGAAGCGCAAGATTATTTATCACTATTAGATAAAAAAACAATTAATAACATAATTAAAAATTATAAACAATGAGCGAATTAAATTTCTCAAAAGAAGATAACACAGCAGTAGAATGGTGTGAAAAAACATACCCTTTATTAACTACAGAATATAAAAAAATCATGATGGAGCAATATATTCTATTCTGTAAAAAACATCGTAATTATGGCACAGGTAACGTAAATGTTGGCACTAACTTAGAAACAGATGGTGATGTTAAATTAGCGCTAACAGGATTATGGTTTAGATTAAATGATAAAATTCAACGGTTAAAACAATTAGTTGTATTAGGTGAGCCAGATGCTGTAGGTGAATCTTTAACTGACACATTCCAAGATTTATCAGTTTATGGTATAATAGCCCAAATAGTCCAACAGAAAAAATTTAAATAATGGCTCGAAGAGATAACTTTTTTATTATAATAAAATATCATTATAATCCAACTACTAATGGTGAAAAGAAAAAACCATTACCCGTTTTAATGTTAGATGGGAATGGTGATCCATTAGAATTTGACTCACAAGATTCTGCAGATGAGTTTGTAGATATATGTAACATCAATTCAAATCAAGGATTTCATTATGATGTAAAAGAAATTGGAAAAAAATACCTTAAAGTTTCTGCAAAACAATTGCTAAAAGACTAGGATATTCCAAATCTCTTTCGTATCTTATCGTATGAATATATTAGAAAACATTAATAACACTGTAGTGCCTGAAATGGACTGGACTACGGAAAAGAATATCAGTTATACACAGTTGTCTGCTTGGATGGAATGTCCCCACAGATGGAAAGAAATGTATGTTGATAAAATCAAAACCCCACCCAACATTTATTTTTCGTTTGGTACTGCAATGCATGAAACACTTCAAGAATATATGGAGTTAATGTATAATAAAAACCAACAAGCAGCAGATGAGTTTGATGCACATAGTGATTTTCAAGA
>Ga0209337_1004046_pt1 | contig 10211 bp, 25 predicted proteins | sample LinPmetageLP53_FD_184044 | JGI IMG/M metagenome (GOLD analysis project Ga0209337, IMG submission 184044) | Marine viral communities from the Pacific Ocean - LP-53 (SPAdes) (version 2) | ecosystem: Environmental > Aquatic > Marine > Oceanic | place: Pacific Ocean | collected 2010-02-08 | reverse complement strand
TCTGAGATATGGTTATATAGGTGTGGGCTCAGTATAATAGGCTATAACCTAGGAACAAACGTATTCAATATAAGACTATATAGTCTATATAGTTCGTGCACTAGCGTGCATTATGTATTGGTGTGTTTGGTGTTGGGGGTATTGGTGTTGTTAGTGCTGGGTATATTGTTTAGATACATGTGTTGTTCATACATGGTTCGTGTAATGCCCCCTTTGGAATGTGGGGGAGAGGGATTGTAAAGGGAGAGGGGGTGTATATTGGGGGTATGTTATACTGACTATTATTGTTGGTTAGTCTGTTACATAATGTATTACAAGAAAAAAATTTTGCGATATGTTTATATATCGACTCTTTTCAAATTTCGGTACCCGATCGATTTAAATATGATGAAAAAAATTTGAATTTATGACTAAAATCAGATCCCACCAGAAGCGTGTGTATGGTAGTGAGTTCAAGCATATGAGCCAAGAACAGATAGCACGTGAGATGATGAAGAGTGTTGAGTCCTATGTGGATAGACATGTAAGTGAAGAGAGCAAGATGCGTATGGAAGCCCAACGCCTTGTTAGTAAATATTGGAATCGTAAACTAGATGCCAAAGAATCAGAATTGAGATTGCGTGAGGTTATTGCATGGTTTGTTACATGTGGTAAGATCAATAAGAATCTCGCCTATACTGATCAAGCAGCACAAGGTGTTATACCAATATGTGATGAAATTGATGCAAACAAACTAAATGATGTCATAGATTCATGTAATGCATTTGTTAGTCAGTTCCAACAGTTTAGAATACGAAAGAACCATAAGACAGGTAACTTCGAGAAGGTTGATACACTAGACAATATAGATCTAGACAAACATGGTGTATTTATGTATGCAAATGGTGCAGTTATAACACCTATTGAAGATACAATTAAGACTGCCCACGAAGTCAAGTTAGAGAACGCCAAAGTGACACACAAATTGGAGGGTGTGTTATAATGACTGAGTTCTCTTCCTTTTGTGCAATAATAGATAAGAAATACATTGACTACACCACAGATGCAGGTGCTTGGGCATATCTAATAAAACATTGTGATGTGTTATGTCTACGCGAACAATGGGTAGAGGCACAAAAAGACAAGTTGGAGGACATATTATGACAGTATCCTCTATCCCTAACTTTACACCCTGCTGGTTATGTGACAATGACGTAAATGCTGTTGGTGGTCTATTCTGTAGTGAGTTTGATGACTACTGTTGTAAAGACCATATCACAGATAATAAGACCTGCCCTGTTTGTGACTGTGAGGGTGTTAGTAAACCACATCATATGATTCAATGGATAGTTGACAGTTCTAGTGAGAATGATGCACCAATACCAGCATTTGACATACCTAGTGCATATGATCTTCATGTGGATCACTTTAGCATGTACAATCAGGAGATGATATTATGAGAGTTTGGGATACTATCTCCCCATCTCGTCTATGTAGAAAGCATCTACTTGCAGAGCATAGAGAGACATTGTGTATATGGTCAGTAATTACTAATAATAAAAAGGGTTACTCACAACACCCTGAGACAGTTAGGTTTAGAGGCAATCTTAATGCTTTGGCTTATAGACATGATGAGTTAGTCAATGAGGCTACTATTCGTGGATATAACTTTAAACACCTACCTGATTCAGAAGAGGTATTGTTGTTTAATGTCATGCCTAAAGCATGGGATAACCAAGAAACATCACTATCATCTAAAGATTGTGAATGTGTAAAAAAGGAGAGTATGATATGATTACGTGGGTTGATGGATCAATATCCCCACACTTTATAGTGAATAGAATTTCTAAACACACAACCAAGGGAGACATAGGTGCTGTTATATAGGTAGAGTCTTTTTATATCTTAGGTAATATAATGTCTACTAAACAAGTAGCCACTAGAGATCAGATTATTGCTGGTCTTACTGCTATGGTTGATGAAAATAAGCCATTCTTCAAGACAGTTGAAGAGTTTAACTCTACTGATGTCATGCCTGACGGTATGATTTGGACAGGTGGAGAAGGAGAACCATCTATCAATGGCGTTGGTATATTTGATTATTACAGTAGTAATAACCCTGATGTCGAGAAATACCTATCTGATAATGGTTGGTTTGTTGAATGGTATGATGCTGGAACAGTACATCTCGCTAAAATAGATGGAGAGTACGAATTATGACTGGATTTGATGAGCATAAAGAGTATACTGCACATTGTAATATTTGTGGCTATGATACTAAACATGACGAGAATGGTTGTGCGTGGCATCAACAAGTATTGACAGATAGTGAAGGTATTCAATATCTAAGATATGAAGAGTTTGACCAAGATGGAGAAGCATGATATGAGTGACAGAAGAATGGCAAGCAAATATGCAGGTAAATGTGGTATTTGTAATAATAGATTCCCTGCTGGAGAGTCTATATTATGGTCAAGAGAACAGGGTGCTAGACATGAAACCTGTAACCTTGCAGATAAAATAGACAAAGCAACAGGTAAAACATATGCTGTATTGGCACAAGAATGGGAAGTTGAACACGCTAACGATATGACTATCTGTGAAAGAGCAGAAGGTATGTTAGATTCCAATAGTGGTTGGGGATTAAATGCTATGAGTGAACGTGATCAAGATACAGCATTCCAATATGCTATGGAAGATAAAGCAAGGAACCCATGGATATGAGACAGATTAGAGAATACAATTCATACAATAGAGATACCATAGTATTAAGCAGATACACAGGTAACTGCAATGTATGTTATAAATTCATGCCTGTTGGTACTAAGATTGCGTATGGTGGTAAAAAAGGTAGTGCAAGACATGTTGGGTGTGTGATGCGAGGGGCAGGAGCAAACCTGATATGAGATTTACACCTATTCATAGACATTTTACATGTTACCTATGTGAAAAAGAATGTCTTAATAGTAAAAAAGGTGCTCATCTTGGTAGTACGACCATTAGATCAATGGCAAATGAAATATGTACTGATTGTGTGCATAAAAACTATTGTTGGGCTACTCCAAAGGATTTACAACATATTACCACAACGTTCCTCAATAAAGAGGTTAAATCACGAGGTCTAATACCTTGGAGACATTTACAGAAATGACAGTTATGCCAAATCAATTAACAACTACCATCATACCTAGTAAAGTAGGTATTGAGGGTGCAAAATACGTGAATGAGCGTAAGATGAAAGAACTAGGATTTACTGAGTTAGTAAGTCTAAAATCTATTCTTACTCCTGAGGAGTTACAATATGTAACTTCACAGGGTAGTGCATTGAGTATGATGTACATAGAAAGTAGCAACACTAAGTTGCTAGTTCCTATGAAAACAATCATATCAGTAAATGGTTTTTCATCAAAACGAGATACAATGATCCCTAAAGGATTTACTGCTCGTACTACGACTCATAACGAACAACGTGGTCTAGTAGGCTACCCAACAGTATCTGGTGGCTAACCACACCCCCCCTTTTTTCTTTTTACTAATGGATTACCAAAATAAAATACATTATAAAGATGTTATGAAAGAGTATACATCACTCCCTAGCACCGATATGATGAGCAAAAAGTTATACGAAGATGTTACTAATGTTATTACTAAGGCTAACAGAAAACAATCTTGTACTAACGGAGAGATAATGAACACAATGAAACTGATAGTAATGCAGTTGGCTGAGATGTGTGTTAAATTTGTCGAAGAACGTGATTACGAGGATTTACAGGAGAAATACAAATAATGACAGATATAATATTTGATGTTGATGGCACACTAATGAACGTTGAGAAACGTGTTCAATGGGCTAAGAAACACAAAAAAGATACTGATAGAGTTATGAACTGGGATATGTTCCTAGATCCTCTTGTTATGCTAGAGTTTGACACACCTAATAGAGATGTATGCAGTATTGCAAAATCATTAAACATTCTTGAAAGGTTTGAGATAGATTTACCTGTTGCAATGAGTAACAATAGAATAATTATCACATCTGCTCGTAATGAAAGACATAGAGATGTTACAATGAAACAGTTAGAACTTGCTAATGTTAGTTATGATGCCATGTATCTTAGAGATGATGGCGATATGAGACCTGATGACATTGTTAAAGAAGAACTATTGGGTAAGATTAGAGCAGATGGTTATAAACCAACAATAGCATTTGATGACAGGAATCAGGTTGTAAACAAGTGGAGAGAACTAGGTATAAACTGCTACCAAGTAAGGACAGGAGATTTCTGATATGACAGGTATACATGACAGCGTAGAAACCTACGAACCTAAAGTAAATATGAGTTATGAGAGTTCTGTGCCAAAAGTAGATAATACGTTTGATGACATAACAGATGCCAATGGTAATATCAACATTATCATCAATTCTGAAGTTATTGGACAAACATTAGCAAAAAAAATATATACTTCATGGACTAGCGGTCTAAGAGAATTGTATAACAATGAGGCACGTGCTTGTAGAACTGCTAAGAAGATGGGTGGAGATCCAAGCATAGTTATTACTATTGATCCAACTGAATCTTCTAAACAGGTTATAATTCAAGGTGTTGATTCACTAGGAATTACTAAAGCCATGTTTAACAAGGTTCTTAGAGTTATAGGTACAAGCGGTAATACTGATGGAGAAGAAATAGGACAGTACGGTATGGGATTCATATCATATGCACTAATGACAGATGCATTACTATTGGAAACATGGTCTAGAGAAACTGATGAGCATTATGCCATGCTATGCGATAGTGGATTAAAGTTCAAACCTATTCCCCTTGATACTAGTAATGGTGTCAATACAATGAGTGCATATGGAACTAAACTAACTATGACATGTAATGATGATGTTAAATGGACACAGTTAATCTATAACATAAAACAATTATCACGATTCAGTAACGTTCCTACAAAAATAATATTATTGGATAAGGTATTTGCAGGATATACTGGTTATAGTAGAGATGTATATGATGAAGATACTGAAGCAGGAGTACATGAACTTGATTCATATAAAAGTGGCATGGATTATCTAAAAGATCAACATGCTTATAATTGGATTAAAGAAACTGACCATGAAACAGCAGAACCAATACTATTCTATGATGAGATTACAATAGACAACGAGGATTACAGATTTGATGGTATAATGGTTATAAGACAAACCAGATATGGTGGTGTAAACATTGTTGAGGGAGATAGTCGTATTCCAATGTTATTAGTTGGCACATCTATTGAGAGTACATTTAGTGTAAAGGGATTACAATCAGGTATTATCAACGTCAAAAACGAAAGAAAATACTCCCCTGTTGCAAGTAGAGATTCACTAGAGGATAAGGCAGTTGAAGAACTAAAAGATCAACTATTGAATGATTTGTCACTATATATGGAAAAATACAATATTGAATCAGTAGATGATTATAATAGTTCTATGACTAAATGCATATTGGCATCAGATCCAATGTATGAACTACAAGACTATCTTAGTAGAGGAACAAAAGACATATCAAACACATTGAACACCAGATACTCTACCCCTGATAAAAATCACGCATCTCTAAATGAGATGTTGGCACAAGGTGGAACTATTATCGCTCTTAAATCACTAAGATCAAGCCTAATGGATCTGTTAAGAGACAACATAGATGGATCAATACAGTTCTTTAGAATACCTACAAGACTAAGTGATGAGGATAAAGGACACAGAATATCATTGTTCAAGGAACTAAACATCATACTAGGAGAGGAATACAAGAAAACACAGCAGTTAAAAGAATCTCATGGTAAAAATACAATAGTTACTAAGAGTGGAAAGACAGAATCATATTCAGGCGACAGAACTATCTGTTTGTATAACAGTACAAGAGGAACTACGCGTAGTAGTCTATGGGGTGGTTCAAGTGGTTGGAGATCAGGTTCTCACAAGTATTCAACTACAATCAATGAGGTTAATGAGAATTACCACTCAAGTTGCTTGGTTGTTGATAAAAAGAACTGGAATACAGCAGAATCATTTGTTAACAGAATCTCTTGTGATTGGAAGTTAATGCATGACATGAAAGGAATCAGTCCTAAGGTTATGACGTTTGACAAATTGGTTAGCAAGGTAGGCAAAACATACTATCAAACTAACTGTGGATTGGTTAAAGGTAGTGCATTGTTTGGAGAATACATTGTAACTGTAATGTCAGATCCTGAACTGTTAGATAATATTGTAAATGATGATGGTATTAGAGTAATTGCTGTAAGAAGTGTAAATGATTTCATAGCATTACAATGTTATAACAGTACAAAGAAAGATGATGATTTACTACCATTTGTTGATGATCTTTATGGCAATGTATTTGAAAAAGTTACTAGATGTGGAATTGACATTAAAAGTCAATCATATCATTTCACTAAAAGTAATGATATTGCACGAATCTATTGGATAGAACAGTTACTCCCAGATATATATGCTGATGTATTCACACACGCCATGATGTATAATAGGGATAACCTTGAACAGATAGAATTGTCAGCAAGGAAACTCAATGAGGTATTGAAACAATGACAGTCAATATAAAATATACTGAACCTAGAGCAATACCTAAATCTTGGGCTATTATAGTGGATTCACATTCTGATACCATGTCATATGATAACCCTGAAAACCATTGGTGGATTCATCAACATATGGAAACATTAGCAGAAGAACTATGGGAAACAGTACAGGAGAAACTAAACTAATGAACCCTCAAATCATAGCAGAAAGGGATAACACCCTCATTCTGTTTGAGAGTGGTAAGGTCAAGACAGTTCCTAACACAACATACAACCAAGTAAAATATAGAGAATACAAAGGAGATCGTATATTCTACAGATTTGATGATGATATGTACGTGCAGGAAACATATGACAATGGTGTATTTAACGCATTTGTTAAAAAAGAAACTCTTAACATAAGAGATTCAGCACAGTTGTGTGAATGTATAAAGGAACATAAGAATCATGGTAATTCTGAAAAATACGAGTCACTATTTAAAAAACTCTACCTAGTAGAGAACAAAGCAAAGATTATGAAAGAGATGATAAACGTGTTTGGAGATAGAGTACAAACTGTTTGGGGAACAAGTGGAAACAATGAGAATGACGTTGTCTCTATGAAGTATGTCGTTGATGACAGATTTATGGTAGATAGTCATGGAGTATCACACTATAAGAAAGATGACGGTAGTTGGTCTTTCCTATGTACTGTTGCACAGGGTAATCTAAGTAAAATGTCTATTTCTACACCAATAGGGGATATAGAACTAGAGTCTACTGAACTAACCATAATGGGTAAGATTGGATTCCTACTAGCCCCTGACATTACTGACCATGTATTCTTCCATCAACTAAGTGATAAAATGCAGGAAGTGTTGAAAGCAGAAGTTGAGTTTGACAGCATGAGTGTAGGAGGAACATAATAATGGGTAATCACTACACATTTCAACATGAAATAGATTATCCAAAATTGAATAAAATAAATAAGGATATTATTCTTGATTATGTATGGGAAAATATGGAAATGATGGACACTCTAAGACAATGGATAAAGGACACCTATGAGGATTAGATTATGAGTAAAATAATACATGGATCAAAAGGTAGGGATTATCTTGTTAGTAAAGACTCTTGCACATGTGGCGACTATGTTTACAGAAAGAAAGACATTGGTGGCAAGTGTAAGCACATGGAGGCACTAGAAGAATGACAGAAATGATACAGCATAAAATCATTAAATGTAATGATACAGAATATATGCCTTATTGTATGACTTGTACGCGTGAGTTTATAGCAGGACAAGATAGACATGAATGGCGTACATATCTTTTATACAAACCAGATAGTCAATTTAATGATGAAAGTTATAGAAAGTGTGGATATTGGGTAACTAGTTGTCATGAATGTTTTGTTAAGAATATGGTACAAATGAGAGATAACATAAATGAACAGTTAGAAGCCATGCCTGAATGTATGAGGGAGTTAGCATAATGACAGAATTAAAAACAATGAACTCTAGTAATCAAATTATACACCCTGATTGGTGTCATGGTTCTACGGAAGGTAAGGATTCACATGAATGTTTTGGATATTCATATGATTGTTTTGAAGAAGATGATACAGTACATCAACATTGTAAAAGTTGTAGTATAATATTAGGTCATGGAGAATCTGAATTATACTGTTTTCATTGTGAAGAATATATTGATAAAAATTATCTTTCACATGTAATTGCATTTCAAGATGAGGTATTAAAATAATGGGTTACGATTTCTGGCTTACTGTGCAAGAAAATGCATGTGAGCATTGTAATGAACACTCATGTTCTTCAAGTCATGAAATATGTGATATGTATGTATCATATAATCATGCTTGGGCTTTCTATAAATATCTTAACAAAGATAAAGGATTAAGATGGATATATAATAAGCCTGTAACAGAAATAATATTACCATTGAAGAAAATGATTGATACATTTGTAGAAAAAGAATGTCATGACATTGTGCCTACTCATACAACTGATCAACTTACTGGAGAAATAGCATGGAGTGATAAACAGATTATGACATCTATGATACGTGACGTTCATGGTAATTGGAAAGAAGAGCATGAGGCTAGAGATGATGGTTGGGCAACTACGTTTTTCAATGCTTACAGATGTGCTAATGAGATACTTCAACATTCAATGTTGGCTATAGAATTAGGTAAATATACTGCTACATGGAATGGAGACTAAATAATGGCTAGTGATTTACCTGCTGGTTGTACTGAAGCCATGTGTGATGGAGATGATTATCCATGTGGAAACTGTGGTCATTCATGGTCAGATCATTTAGATGAAGATGATTATATATATGATTCAGAAGGAGAAGTTATTATGGCATGTAATATGAAAAATTGTGATGGTTGTAGTGGATTTAGTGATGATGAATATACACCGTCTTGGCAACCTGACACATATGCGGAGTATTACGCCTAATGATTTGTCCTAACTGTAAAACAGAATCAACAAACTGGAAAGTATATCCACCTCAATGCAATGACTGTAAATATGAGTTTAAACCTCATCATGACGGCATTGATTTAGAGGATAGGGGAGATTAAATGATGAACACACAAGAAGCAAGTGATATTGTAGGTGGATTAACTGCAACAAGCAAAATGCCTTGTCCTAGTTTATCAATACCGTCTAGTGCATGTATTACAGGATCTAAGTTAGTTAAGATTAAGGGTTCTTCATGTGAGGGTTGTTACACATTTGAGGGATTCTATAATATGCCAGATGGTATTCGTGCTAGAGATAGAAGACTATCTAAGTTATATGATCCTAGATGGATTGAGGCTATGGTAACTCTTATCAAGTCAAGAATAAAGTATAAAAAGGAAATAGATGTATTTAGATGGCATGATAGCGGAGATATTCAGGGTATTATACATTTGTCTAATATTATGGAAGTTGCGAAACTAACTCCTAAATGTAAACATTGGTTACCTACTAGAGAAAATGCTTTACTCAAGGCTTATGTAGAGAGTGGTAATGTTGTTCCTAAGAATATGTATGTTAGGGTTTCTGCTCTTATGAGAGATGGTAAACCACCTAAAACGTTTGTTGGAAAACTCAATAAACATAAAAATGTTGAAGGATTCATAGGAACAAGTACAATACATCATAAGAAAGAAGCCATTGGTGTTGGTTGTATTGCATATACTCAAGGTGGAGAATGTAGAGATTGTCGTAAATGTTGGACAACCGAAGCAAATATATCATATCCATTTCATACAAAGAGGAAGGAATTAAAATGAATGAAAATGAACATACTATCTGTGATACCTGTGATAAAGATACTGGATCATTCTACAAACATAATGGGGAAGACCTGTGTGAATACTGTTGGAGAGAATTAAAATGAGTGCAGAAGAAATAGAAAATAGTTGGGAATTTTGTTGGAAATGTGGAGAACAACTACAACCATTCAAATGTCCTAACGGTTGTCCTGAGGATGATCCTAATGAGTGAAATTACTATGAAAACTAGTATACCAACTTTGGCAGTTAATTTCGATCAATATGATCCAAAGAACATAGATGTATGGGAAGAATACGTACCTATCAGTAATGAGAAAGAACGTCTAACTATGGCTATTAAAAGTGCCAATCTACCA
>Ga0209337_1004045_pt1 | contig 10213 bp, 12 predicted proteins | sample LinPmetageLP53_FD_184044 | JGI IMG/M metagenome (GOLD analysis project Ga0209337, IMG submission 184044) | Marine viral communities from the Pacific Ocean - LP-53 (SPAdes) (version 2) | ecosystem: Environmental > Aquatic > Marine > Oceanic | place: Pacific Ocean | collected 2010-02-08 | reverse complement strand
CGGCGCTTGAATCGCGAGCTGCATCTTAGTTTGAGCAAGCATAATACGCTGCGCTTGACTAAAGACATTAGGATTACTGACCGGAACAACGTCAACACGATCGTCAAAGTCCTCACGCATGATCGTCTCATCGCCGCCCGGAACCGAATACGGGTACTCTTGGGGCAAACTCTCCGACATCACTCGTGCAAGAATCTTAAATTCCTGACGCATAGCATAATGCAAACGTTTATGGACCGCGCTCATTACACGTGCGCCCTGCTCCATCATAGCCATGGTCGTACCAACCGCGGCACCTTGGTTACCATCACCTACTTTAAGATCAGTGATCGTAGCAAACCGTTGTGCAGCATCTACCACAAAACCAAGGAGCTGGAACAATGTTTGGTCGGGACCCTTAAAGGGTAAAGGCATTAAGCTGTCGCGAATAGCACCGCCGGGAGCGTCCACGTCTCGGAACTCACCGGGCTGTAAAGGGTCATCGTCATCCCTGATCCGTAGTCCGCGGGCCTTGAAGCCAGCCGGAAGGTTAGAGAGCGTACCTGCATCAATCAACTGGCGAAGTGCAGAAGTCGCTGTCCGGGACAAACCGCCAATAGTATGTATCAAGCCTAGACCATAAAAACCGAAGCCGGGTAGAAACTTGTAGTGTGTGAAATAACTAATTTTTTGACGGAGGTTATCTTCTTCGCGATAGTTACGGCGAATAGACAGAATCTGTCCGTTGTCCTCGGAAATGGTAACGATATAAGGGATTTTAATGCCCGTAAACTCGTCTTCTTCGTCAATATCCTCGTAGCCCTCTAGGTCCAAATCAACATGGCACTCTAAAATAGTGCAGTCATAATCAATCTGATTGGCGTCCATACCTTCAAGACGGTCCATCTCACCCGTAAGCGAAGTCAATTCTTTCTGTGACGGGATTACTTCAACGTCTAAATACAGCCCCGCTACCTGCCGCTTACGCAAATCGTTTAAGGACATGCGAACAACTTGTGTAATGTTAGGGCATGAAGCAAGGTCCGCAGTCTCATACGGAACAACTAGGTTCTCCGCAGGAACAAACTTAGAAACAGCTCTGTCAAGCGTCTCATCGTAATATGTTTTCTTAAAAGTAGACCCCGCTAACGGCAAAAAGAACAACATTTGGTCCATGTCGGGAGTGTACTCTTCCATAACATTCGTAATGTAGTAGTTCATGAAAGACTGAACGCGCTGCGCTTGCTGCGCTTTCATGCCGGTGTTCTTACCCATCACTACCGTGCGGACAGGACCCGAAGGAGGTAGCAATTCGTTAAAAGCTTGGGCTTGGAACTGTGTAGCAGCTTCCGCTAAAAGAGGATGAGTTACACCGGAGGCTCCACGGAAAGGCTGTGTGCGCTCTTCGTAATTAAAGCCCAACAGCTCAAGGCCGTTGGAATACGCTTCTTCCCAATCTTGGCGGCTGGCTTTGTTAGCATCAAACTCGCCCAGCAGCTCAGAGGAAATACGTCCCAGCTCACGGTCCGGAATCTCTTCCGCGAGGTTTGCATCAAATTCTTGGTTCTCGCCCCGTTGATCGCTTGGGTCAAAATCAATAATAACCCCACCGTCGTCTTCAGGCGTGATTTCAATAGCGCCGACATCTTCGGCACTGATCATAGCCATAACGTCGTTTTGTGAGTCGGGAAGTTCCAGCTCAATCTCAGCAGACATGTCTTCCATGCTCATTTGAGAGGGAACGGTTCTGTCCATCAAACCCGCATTTGTTTTTTGGTCTGCCATTGCCTAGCCCCTTCTACCTTGTGTAAGGAAAGTCAGTAAGGAACTTGCCACTTTCTTTACGAGGAAAATATAGTTGACCCTCGTCTTGGGTTCCCTCTACTTGTGCGTCACTCTCCCAGTTCTTCCGATGCCCGGGGTTAGCCTTAGACGGCCCTTGTTCTTCATCAGACCTACCCATAATAGTGCTTATTTGGTCAAATATAACTTGATCTACCTGTTTGGTAAGCTCCGCGGTAGTAGCTTCTATGCCCGCTTGTGCAAAAATACGACGACCAACAGCGTTGTTTCGCCTATCCATCTTGCTGTTAGCGCGGCCACCCCGGGTTATAGAAATGCCTTCCTCCATGATTCCCATACGATCCGCTGTTTTAGGCCCGTACTGAGAAGCAGCCATAGCAGAAGCCAGCATGTGAGCCCGGGCATCCGATAACTCTTGCGGCGTGGGTAAGTCGTCTCGTCCATCAGGCCTTGAATGTCGGGTGCGACCATGGAGGGCTTCTATTCCCACAGAGCCGTCAGACTGTGTACTTTGTGGATAACCGTATTCGTCAGACAACTGCTCAAAGAAACTGTTGCCTTCCGGGTAAAATTGTTCATTGCCGGGGGAATTAGCAGAAGCAGAACTTCTGATGCGGTCTAGCAGCTCCCCGTCAAAAGCGTCAGGGTCATCGTTGCCCATAACCATGTCGCCAAAGAGTGACGTTAGCCCCGGTTCGGCATCTTCTGGCAGAAACCCTGCTTCTTGAAAGCGCCTTACAACAGCTTGTTTTTCTTCGTCCGAGGGCCCTGCGTAAATATCCTCCTCTACGGGGAAATCAACACTGGCGCCGCCATCGTTAAAATACGAAACAAATCCGGCTGCCCCGAGATTAACCGCGGATTCGGTCATACGCAGTATTTCCGTTTAAGGTTAGTAATATACTTGAACTTTAGCAGAGTTTTCACCATCTTCCCAGTCATCCGTTGGTAGCTGAACAAAGTTACCTTGTCTATACCGCATAAGGGCTTGAGTCATACTATCGACCAAATCGTCAAACTCTCCGTTCGGGAACGCAGCAACTTCTTCAACTAACTCATCCGCCCAAGTCTCGTCCGGGACCCAGACCATGCCAGCTTCAAACAAAGGGGACACACTGTGAACCCTCGTTACCTTGTCATTACCACGACTCGGCGTGAAATTAACAACAGGTATACCCTGCGCACGTAATTCTTGCGTCAAAGGCGTTCCACTCGCTTTAGCTTCTATTATCACTGTATCAGGTTCCCAAAAATTATACAGCTCTAATGCTTTCTCCTTTAACTCCGGAAAATCCCAACGTCCTTTCACACTATCCAATAAAATTAAATTGGGACCACTACCCCCTTCGTTAGGATAAAATACCCCCCACGTCGTAATCGCAGAATAATCCGCCGTCTGCTTCTTAGAAAATGCCGTGTCGTAACTCTGAATTACAAACTCTAACTGCGGAACCTTCTCTTTCTCCCATATTCGCCACCACTCACGCTTAATGATAGCGTTCTCTTCACCCGTAGGATTTTGCTGGTACTGAGCGTTCCACTTGCTCGGAGGTATCGATGCGCGGACCGCGGTCAAATCCTCAAGACTCCAATACTCAGGCCAACACGGAGTCCCGTCCTCAAATATCGCAGGAAGCTCCACAACCTCCCATTGATCCGCCAAAGGGTCTTTTGCCATGGAGCGAAGCAGTTGCCCAGTCATGTCCTTCTCAGACCACCGAGTCTGAACAATAACGATTGACCCGCCCGGTTGTAAACGCTGACGAGGTCCACCCGTGTACCAGTCCCACGCATCGTCAAAGCCCGCCGCCGACATCGCCGTCTGCTCCGAGTGAGGGTCATCAATAATAATTAAATCACCACCACGGCCCGCTAAGTTCGATCCGACGCCCACGGCATAATACATACCGCCCGCGCTCGTATCCCAACGGCCCGAGGCCTTACTGTCCGACGCTAACTTTACCCCAGTGAAAACTTCTCGGTACTCGTCCGTCTCCAAAAGGTTCTTCGTCTTACGCCCAAAGTTGACCGCCAACTCGGTCGTGTGTGTCGCCTGAATGATCTTCATCTTCGGATTACGGCCCATCATCCACGCAGGAAACAGGAAGGACGCAAACTCACTCTTCGTGTGCCGCGGGGCCATATTGATAATCAAACGCTTTAGCTCGCCGCTCGCGACTCTTTCGAGCTTATCCGCAATGATTGTATGGTGCCTACCTCCAATAAACTCGGGCCACATAGCTTTTACAAATTTTAAAAAATCTTTTTGGCATATTTCATTTTTATTTAGCTGCGCTAAACGCAGTTCGAGCTTTAACTTTTTTTCCTCTACCGCAGGATTTCCGTGATTTTTCATAGGGCCTCTATAACTTTTGACACGCAGTTCCATGATGTTTCACGTGGAACATTCACGCAAGATCAGAACTACTTATATGCGATATTACACGCTTATATAAGACAGTTAAAGCCTATTACAAATACCTGACGAATATTTGAGAGAAACATGGCCCTAGCCTCCGACGGCGCGGGCGGCGGGCAGCGTGCTCGGATCGCGGTTTTTGGGCCGTTATCATCGGAATTTGACCCGATATCAGGGGGACCCGGGGCGATTACTGCGGCCCATGGCCCGCGGTCCAGCGGTCGGGCTCCCCGGCCATCGCCTGCGGTGTACGTTAAAAAATGACGTACACGGTCGAATGAGGCGGAAATTTAACGTACACCCGGCGAGTGGGCCGCGGCCACCGGTCCACGATTTGGAAGTTAAAAGGGCCCGCCGTTTAACTTCCACCGGCTAGAGTCGCGGCGCCGTAGGTTTCGGCCATGCGTCAGGGCCCACGGCCCGGCATGTTTAACTGGGTTAAACGGCAGGCAAAAAAAAGCCCGCTCACGGCGGGCCGGTCGATCAGGTGACGCGGTTAGATGATCCATTCTTCTGGAAAAGGTGACTGTTCCTGTAGTGCTGCGGACAAGGTCGCCGCATCGGGATCAACCATAGATGCCGTGCATTTAATAGCTGCACGGAACCCGCAGCCGTAAATAGCGAACGCGTGGCCCGCATTGTCATAGGTCATGTAATCGATCTCATGTAAGAAGTCATGGTCCCATGGTTCGCCGCAATGCTTACAGTGAATATCTGTCATCACCTCACCTCCGAGATATAAGCTTGCGCGATGGCATCCGCTTCGACGTCAGTTAATTTGCACCACCAATGCCCCGCCTTATCCCCGTTATCAAGGTCGAACCTACCGTCTGGTGTTTCAACTGTACCATTAGAGCCGTCACCTCCTAATGGCGTCGCATGATGTGCCGCTTCCAAAAAAGCCCAAAGCTTCTGATATAACTTTTCCCACTGATAGTCGACTGGTAAATGACGTCGATAGGATAAACATTCTGCTACTTCGTCCGCCGTCCAATACTCTAGCCCGATTGGCATTTCTATTGTGTTCATTTTCTTACGCTCCGTAAAAGTTAAGGGTGCCCGGCTTTGCCCGCCGGGCGTATGAGATTGTATGCGATACCTGGGTGTAGATCAAACGGGCAAAAAAAGGCCCGCGCAATGGCGGGCCGGTCGATCAGGTAACGCGTTTAATGCTGGTGGTAACTAATGTTTTTAATTGATTTGTCCCAACATGCGCGACAATCGCGGCACTCGTTACCCTGCCGCGGCGCCGGGCAGATATGCGAGTTGACCGGTATGGTGTTGGCGTGAACGGTTGACGTGTTAGCAAACCTTTTCGGGGCTGGACCGTCTACCATCGCAGCGCTCACTCGCACGATCAGGTTATCAGGCAGGTCCCCGGTATATGCTGCGACCGTTTGCGCCTCGCGGGTCGGCAACCAGTGCAGGCAATCAGGCGTCGCACGGGCCACCTCTACAATCTTGGCGAAGTGCTCGCCGTTCTGGATGTCGCCGCTATCGTGCCATCTGAAATACTTATCCTTGTTGATCGCCCGGGCCATGCTGGCGGACCAGTCATGGCGGGTCAGTGTAGCAAGGCGCCGCGCTTGCGCAGCCTTGACGACCGGGAAGCCATACATTCCCCTATCGAAGGCATAGCACTTCTCGCATGTCGAACCGGCCACGGGCCGCAACTGCCCGCCGACCTTGCAAGCTTGCGCGGGCAAGCCGTAGGATTTCCCGGGGATTTTGGACGTGTTAGATAACCCGCCGACGTTTTTTCTGGCTTCTGCTACTTTCATGAAATGCCTCTCCGTTAGTTAGTAGGTGCCCGGCTTTGCCCGCCGGACGTATAAGATTATATGCGATGCATAAGAGTAGATCAAACGGGCAAAAAAAAGCCCGCTCACGGCGGGCCGGTATAAAGGGGGAAGGTTAACTGCTACGCAAAACCACCTGTATCCCCTCGGCCAAAAGGTCCGACACAACCGTTTCGACATCCGATTCCGACGATCCCGCATATTCTCGAATCTCGTCAGCGTAATCGGCAATATCCAAATGGTCCGACAGATCGAAGGTATGGCCGGACATATACTCTCCCTGCTCCATTTTTTCATCGATCGCTGCAAAAATAGCGTCGTCAAAATCGCCGTTGTTTGCCATATCTTGAAAATGCCCGGCATCGGCGAGGTCGTCGATAACAAGGCGCACCATCTCGGGCAAGCGCTCACAAAGAGAGCCGCGCACCATCTCGCGCACCATGTCGGTCAGGGCACCGGCGAACACCACTTCGGGCGTTAAGGGGACATCAGACATTGACATCGCCCATGCCGGGGCGACCACGTCGGCGGGCGCCATAGTCTTTTCAACTTTGACCCACTTACAATCAAAAACATGCGGGAAGTATTCCCCCGACGTGGTAGTCGCCTCGCCTTCAGAACCGGACGCGGAGTCGGTCCATTCGCCGTACAAACGGCCAGAGCTGGCCGCATGGTGCGGCGGCGAGCCACCGGTTACCTTAAAGCTCCGGGGGTCTGCGGCTGCTCGGCTTGTTTGAAGCGTTGCACCGACGGTAACGGGTTCCCCCGCAGCATCCAACAATGTCCACAGAATAAACTCGTCGCCCAATTTTTGCTTGTGCTCAATAACTTCTGTCATTTTGTTTCTCCGTAAAAGTTAAGGGTTAGCGGCTTTGCCCGCCGCTATGCGATTATATGCGATAACTTCCGGCAAAGTAAAGTCACAAAAAAGCCCGCTCACGGCGGGCCTCTTTAGCTTTTTCTTTTTAAGAGTGGGTGTATCCGTCGGTTTCTATTCCAAGCCACATCCCAGACCACTGCACCATGACGCAATCATCACCAATGCAGGGCTGTACTGTGTCCTTGAATCCTTGGTAGGTCATACCTTGGTCCGCTTGTTCCCATTTTCTCAGTAGTGCTTTCTCTTGCAGTTCATTTAGTTTCATTTCTAACCCCTTCTCGACCTCCTTTAACTTCAAGATATATACCAGTGACTTGGATAACTACATCCATTGCCGAATGGAATCTCTCGTTTTGGTCGTAAGCCCTACCGCTGTCAACCATTGCGGTGTAATACCCTAACGTGTCCTCTTCGTAGCCCCCGGCTTCTTCGCAATGTGCTTCAGCTGCAACACGATTTAATTCTGCAGCTGAGTGCAATCTATTAAGTAGCGATTGGATAACTTCTTTGTGCTGCTTCTTTGATATTTTCATTGGTGCTCCCTTTAGTTGGTTACTTGGTAAAGAAAACTTTAGTTGCGTCGGCTTTATTGCCCGCGTATGGGATTATATGGGACAGCTCCCTAGAAAGTAAAGCCACAAAAAAGCCCGCGCAATGGCGGGCCTATTTTGGAAGTAGTGCGGGCCTCGCACCCGCTCGATGTCAGTTATACTTAACCCTTTAGGCCGGGCTTTAACACATTAGAAAGTTCAGGCCTATCATTACGCTGTCACCTTATCCAACAGCGCCCCGGCTTTGCGTTCAACTTCTATCCGGGAATCTTGGTGCGGAATATCCCGAGCAATTGCGGTGATCGCTTGCGCGGCGTCCCATACTGTTTCGACTGGTCGACCTTCCTCGGCAAGGTGCCGAGCGTTGGCGGCTTTCGCCATGCGTCCAGACAGTCCGGCCCGCTTGGTTAAAAAGTCCAAGCGCTGGTCGTCGTCAGTTGCGATCTTCGCAGCCTTTGCAGCAAGTACACCCTCTACAAAAGTAGCGGTTGCACCACTGGCAAACGACTGTAATGCCGGGCGGGCTTCCTGCGCGAAACGATCCGGCGCAAACTTGGTGTGCCTAATCTTGATCTCGTGAAAGTTCTCGACACCCCACAAACACCGATTCATGCAAACACCGCGCAGATACATCGCCGCAATGCCTGCCGTCTTGCTACCTGTTTCAGAATTCCAAGCATAGAACCCGCGGAACATTAGATCAGGCTCACCGTTGGCAAGCTTTCCAACTTCTATGGGGTTGCGGTCATCTACTAAAAAGACGAACACATCGCGATCACTTGCAAACAATGTCGTCGTGTCATTAGTCACTGGAATTTCTGGATCATAAACCGCCATGCCGTTGCGGCTTCCCGTCATCATCCCCGGCACTTTCCATCGCCCGCCAGATTGATCAACCAATTGTTTAACAGGCTCTAGAATTTCCCAATCGTAAATGCGGCCATAGTCCGGGCCGGTTGCAGCCCTTAGCTCGCCGCCATCGGTCTGGTTGCCGTACACCTTAATCAGTTCCTTGCCCCGATTGTATTTCAAGCCCCATTGCAGGCAATCCGCCGCAAGAGGAGCCGGAAGGTCTCGCATATATCCAGACGGTGCACCGGCAAGTTGTGACAGTTGGCCGAACGACCAATTGGTAGGGGTGTTGTTGTGCTCGCGGTAGTTATCGTCGACGTATTCGACACGAAGGTCACCACGGCTCGGGTTGACTTCGTCAAATTCGCCTATGATCTGGATTTTGTGAGTGTCAACCGTGCGAGAGGTCATTCGCTGCGCGTCTATCTTCTTATAGGCGAGCATGTCGTCGAGGGTTAAGAACTTTTGATCGTCAGGCCGACTGAACCAATTCGAGGAAACAGCCGAGTTTCCGATACCGTGCGCTAAAGCGTTAGTTTGATAAGTAGACATAAAATATTACTCCGTAGTTGCGGCACTGAAGTGCGCCGATACGATAATATCGCAGATCATTGCATACCTTGCAAGCTAATATTTTGCTTTATTAGCTAACCTCTTTTGCGAGCCTTGGGGCGCCTTGTACGTTGTTGCGGACGCCGTTTTGGCTTAGGCCGCTTTTGTTTCTCCTCAAACTCTTTAACCGTATCGGACCCGTACTTTAATTTTGCGAGCCACTTTAGTAGTAAAAACATGTTAATCCCTCTTCTTATAGTTAAGTTAAGACTATGGCGATATCAAGTCCATAATGACGTTCCAGTCAAAATCACCTTCCGAATAGTAAGCGGGCTCCACTTTAAGTCCCACCATTTTTAGGTCCATAGCGTCACGCCCATGGTAAAGGTAAATTTTTTGCGGCTTTGTTTTAGTCGCAAGTTTGCGGACCAATACCCAAACACTGGCTATTGAGTGACGGGTTAGCCACGCAACTTGGTGAGGCCGAAGGTCAACCACATTCCCAGTTGTTGCTTTGAGTTCAATAAAATGAAATCTGCCCGCGTCGTCGCAAGCTAAAACATCAGGGATTCCGGGCATCGCCCACGTTTCAATCCTCGTAGTCTTCCAAGTCCGCGGGCTTTTCGCTATCCCCGTCTTCATCATTTGCCACAAGTCGGCTTCGCGCTTTAGCGCGGTTCGAGGTATTGCTCTCTCCTTCGGGAGTAATGTCGATAGTGATCGGGGCATAAGTTTGTTTAATCTCCTTCAAGGCAGACATCACTTCATCCTTACTCATGGAATCGATGCTGCCATGCCTTATTTCGCTTTTACTAACATAAATGTCGCCTCGCGCCTGCCCTCGCCGGTACTCTGCTTGAACGGCTGCACTGTATGCACCGTTGTTTAGTGCCATATCCCTGATCGTTTGCAGGTCCCTTAAATGTCGCTGGTAGTTAACGCCAAACTTCTCGTCTAGTTCTTGCCGATAAGCTTGGATAGAAGCAACGACGTGGGGGCTGATATGTTGGTTGGTCAGCTCATACGCTCGGGTATGGGCGGAAGAAGCGGGATATCCCGCATTGATAGCAGCTTCGCGCATAGTTATTTGCCCGTCTTTGCTTACCAGCTCTTTCACGAACAGCTCTTGCCGTCTAGTCAAAGGCTGTGCGGCTGTGGCCTTGGGGCGACCCGCTTTCCTCTTAACGACGGCGGGGGTGGTCTTAGCGGTTGGTTTTACGGTCATGTTCAGTTAGTCCAGTTATTCAAAGTTAGTCTAAGGCCTAAGTAACGTTCTGTCTATATACAGCTCCAGATATATTTTTTAAGAAAAAAACCTCCAGACCCCCTTAACGCACTTTTGGATTTAAGGGTTACATAAACTCTGGTTACGTTACAT
>Ga0209337_1004044_pt1 | contig 10215 bp, 17 predicted proteins | sample LinPmetageLP53_FD_184044 | JGI IMG/M metagenome (GOLD analysis project Ga0209337, IMG submission 184044) | Marine viral communities from the Pacific Ocean - LP-53 (SPAdes) (version 2) | ecosystem: Environmental > Aquatic > Marine > Oceanic | place: Pacific Ocean | collected 2010-02-08 | reverse complement strand
CCCCAATCAGAACTATCCCAATTATGAACATTGTCTGTTTCTCCTTCTTCATAATCATCTTTATGAACATATACATAATATCTTTCTAATACATATTCTTTATCTTCTACACTACCTCCTTTTGCATAATCTTTTTTTTCTAATACTGAAATCATATTAGATAATTTCTGATATGGAGCAGAACCTTTCGGGAATACTCTTCTTTCATCTTTAGTTTTTTCTATTCTTTGAGCAGTTGTCATTTTACTCCAAGCCTCTTGACTTTCTGTTGTAAAGCCCCCTTTTGCAAACCATTTTTCTTCATAATTTACCAAATCATCACTACTTCCATAATTATCCCAATATTTATGGTCGTGAAAAACATACAAGAAATTCTCCCTATAATCTCGGTTTTCCGCCATATCTCTCAATTTCTTTTTATTCATCTGATTGTAGAATTTCTTTCCTCTACCTACAATTTCTGCTGTCAAATCACTCCAACTATCATCACTTGTCCAAGGAAAAGAATCAGACAGCCACTCTTTTTCGTACTTATCATTTAACTGATGGTTTTTGGCTTCTGAAAACCCTCGTAGTTGTTTATATTCATCTGTGGAGAGTTTATTAACTTCTTTCCTAATTCTATCATAATTTCCATCATTCTTCCAATTATAACTTTCAATCATATCCCAGAGTTCATCTTCCGATAAGACTTTTCCTCCTTTTGCATAAGTATTCCCTTCTTCATCAACAGAAGAAATTTCTTCAAAATTTAGATATTTTCTAACTTCTTCTTTCTTACCAGAAGGTATCTTTGCTTTTTTGATTATCTCTAATATCTCACTATCTTTTGTTATAGGAGTGAATTTCATACGACCATCAGATAAAACTACATATCTGTTATGTATGTCTGAAACATCATCTATTCTATCTATTTCATCATACATTAACAAACCACCTTTTGAGAACTTTTCTTCCTTTGTGTAGATTACATATTTAGGTAAATTTTTTGTCTTACCTAAGATTGGGTTAATATCTGTATATTTAATTTTAAACACTTCATATTCATTTTCCTTTAGGTAATTTATTTGATTTTCTAATTCCTTTTTTGTTTTAACAATAATCATTGGAAGATATTTATCCCCTCTAATAGTTTTGTATCCAAAAATCTTTCTTGATTTACCCTGACTTTCGGTTAGTTCAATTTCTCCACCTTTTGCATACCCAACCGATTTAAAATTCTTTTTAATTACATATTCCTTTCCATTATAAACTAATGCAAAATCTCCTAATTTTTTAAAATCTTCATCTGACAAACCTTGCAAGTATTTATCTGCTTCTTTAGTAGTTTTAAATGTTAAAACACCACCTTTTGCATATTCATCACCTCTTTGAGCATAAACACCGTAATCTCTTAAAAGTCCATCTACTGCAACATAAACATCATCATCAGAAGATGCTCTAATAACTTCACTACAATCAATTCCATATCTTTCAGTTATCTGCTCTACAAGTTCAGTTCTGTCACCTGCATCTGTTGGTAAATCTAAACTCTCTAATTTTTCTCTTATTTCTCCATAATCTATCTCACCTCCTTGTGCGTAAGACCCACAAACCTTTCCTCCACTTTTTAATCTGCCAATTTTTATATCTGTTGTGCTTGTCTTATAATCAGAGCCTTCAAACCAACTTTTTATAACTTCAAGTTCGTTTCTTAGTTTTTTCTCTAAACTCTCAAGAGAACTAAAAGTAAAGGTAATTTCTTTAAAATCTTCTAAAAACCCTCTTCTGTGATAAGGGGCTTCAAGATTTACGCTTCCTGACAGAGTAATAGTGTTTTTTCCATCTTCTCCTCTCTCGTTTTCAGGATTATAATACATTGCCTCGATTGAGAACATAATACTCTCATCATCTCTATACTCTCTTACTATCTCATCAAACTCTTCTGCATAAGAACTATCAAACTCTTCTAAATCAGAATAATTTACATCTTCTTTCGCAGGAAATTTATCTCTAAACTCTTCGTCTTGGTTTTCTTGCCACATCTCTGATTGAGCGTGTTCATCTGCATTTTTAGAAAATCCCTCTACTTTATCTTGTAAAACTTTCGTAGGAAGGTCTATTCCTGAACCTTCTAACTGCTGAGCGAAAGACATAAAGGAATATTTATATCCTCCGTCTGTATGAGGAGAAAAACCACTTCTGGCTTTATATTCTAACTCCTCGCCTTGAGGGTTGTCATACGAGTTATAATCAGAAGCAACATCATCTATAATGCCTTCTAATTCATCTTGCAAAACTTCGATTATATCTTCTCTTTTTAAATCTTTCATTTCTTTATTTTATTAACAGGGGTATCAGCACTCCTGTCCCTACACCTACTCCATACCAAAACCCTTTTTTATCATAAAATCGTGTATCATTCTTGATAACGACATTATTCAAACTATTAATAGACACATAAGGGTTTTCATTCTTTACAACAACTGAAGGAGTAGGGGATTTAAAGATTCCATTACTCTTCATTCCTATTGTTATTATCTGTCTATTATATAATGATAAACTATCTAACAACATACCGTTTTTATTGATAGTTGAATAAATAGAGTACCATTCGTTTTCTAAACCAAACTTAGTAGGAAGTTTTAATAGAGCAAGTCCTGTTGTATCGTAGACTATTCTCTCTATTGTGTCAAGAACAGGAACATAAACGCTGTCAATCTTGGTTATTGTCGTTATCTTTACTTGAGATTTAATCTTTTTAAGATTTTCAATTTCAAGAAGATTATACGCAATGGCATCTTTCTGCGACAATATAACCTGGTCTTGTTCTGCTATTCTCTCTCCTTTATCATTTAGTTTTTCTATAAATAATTGTTCTCCATCCTTTAATTTTATTACTTGATTTTTATAATCTTGTAATTTACTATTTACACTAAAAGTTTGCCAGACAAAAAAAGTCAGCAAAAAGATGCAAATTAGTAGGGCGTGTTTTTTCAGTTTAGAGAACATATATTACATTTTAACTTCCTCTCTTTGATATATGCTCTGCTCCATTCCCTACTGCATATATACCAAATATCCACATTACAAACTCTCCCCAAGAGGTGAAGTCCGCTTTATTAATCAGTAAAAACACGGTAGACAACACAAACAAAACAAGTGCAAAAAACATTTTTCTACCTCCTACAAATTCAAATAATTTAATCATTTCTTTTTATTTTAATTAATAATCCTTACATCAAAAATACTTCTATTTCCCACCACACAACGGCTTTCTATCTCGTCCCAATTTATGAGATTGAAGATATTTTTAACATATTTTGTTCTGTCTGAGTCATACTGCAAATAATATGCGTGTTCCCAGACATCTATTCCTAATAATGGGTATGAATCGTATTCCGGCATATAAGGGTTGTCTTGATATGGAGTCGCCAATATATTAGTGCTTCCATCTTTATTCATAACCCACCAAATCCAGCCTGAGCCAAATCTTTGTTTTGACGCTTCAACTATCAAATTCTTAAACTCTCCAAAAGTTCCATACTCTTCTATTATCTTCTTCAAACATACTCCTGTTGGTCTGTTTTGCTTTCCTTTAGGATTAGGTCTGAGCATTTTCCAAAACATAGAGTGATTTACATATCCTCCTCCATTATCTCTAACTTCAATAGGATATTTATTTATGTTTTGCATAATCGGAATCACTTGGTCATTTATATCATATCTATCTACATACTCATTAAACTTCTTTAAATACCCTAAATAATGCTTATTATAGTGTATCATCATTGTTTCCTCGTCTATATAAGGCTCTAAAGCGTTATACCTGTAAGGTAACTTTATAGGTGAAAATCTAACAATATCAAGTTCTTCGTATTCTGGCATATCAATCGTTGTCTTCTATTTTTTTATTCTGTTTTATCGTTTTTGCTTTTCTTATTGCACTTCTTAAAAACAAAAAAGAACCAACAACAGACATAATCATCAAAGAACTTAAAATTATTGTCTTTTTCACTTTTTCTTTTATTCTATACTAATCTATACTCACTTTCATTTATATTAAACTTTCCTATCAATTTAGATTGTATAGATATTAGTTTACTTTTTTTAACTCTTGCAGGAGGAAATTGCTCATTTGAAATCGGTATCTCATCAGTCATAGTAGAAATTGTTTTTTCTAAATTTCTAATAATCTCAACCGCTTTCTTTCTTGACATCTCTTATTTTTTAAGCAAAATTATCACTCCTATTCCAATGGCAATATACATCAACATTTTATTATCGCCAACCAAACCTGCTGTTTTAATTTCATCATCAATATCTTCTATATCAGCATCATCATCTACATCAGGATAACTACAATTACCATCATCTTGAGTCGCCAACATATCATAATTATCAGCAATAGGGTCTGTACATCCTGATACAGGAGGGAATACACAACTTCCATCTTCTATTGTTGCTAATGTGTTATAATTGTTAGCCATAGGGTCCATACATCCTGTAACATCTGGAATCATAAACTCGCAAGTTCCATCATCTTGCGTAGCCATTGAGTCATAATTAATTGCTGAAGGATCCATACATCCACTAATAGATAATGGTGTTGCTGGGCAAGGATTAACGGAGGTGTTCCTAACTGGATCCACCGGAGATGCCATTTGACTTCTCAAACAAGTTCCTCTCGCTACTCTGAGCATTGTTTGACCTGAACAATCATAACAATCATCTTGCAAATTACTTGTTGAATTGCAAGGATCCTGATTAGTTGTTTCTCCTGCCGGGCAAGAAGTTAATCCTATATAAGAGCGTCCTTGAGCGACACCATTTACACAATCATAACAAGTTATACCTCTATTTGTGTAACTATTGTTGTTATTTCGATTTAGGTTTACATTCTGATTTCCTGTACCAACACTTGTATTGCTTGTTGTAGAGCCAGATTGTCTTGCCTGAGGGGCATTTGTGTTTGGAGCCCAATTAAACCATAATTCATTATTCATATCATTTTTATTTTAATCCTACTAATTCATCTATTGTTCGTCCATTACCTATGGTGTCTTTTAAGAAACTCTCGTAAATTTGAATACCCATAACAATCGCCAAAATATTAAAGGCAATCTGAATGTCTAAAGGTGCAGATTTACCTGCCAGCATATTTTCTATTTCAGGTCCTCTACTCATCTTCTAAAATCCAATTTTCTTGACTTCTACTTTTCATTATCGGGTTGTTTTTAGATTTCATTGCTTTTAATTCTTCTTTAACCATCTTTATTCGTAAAATATCTAAATAAGCCTTAATAGCATAAGAAGTACCAATCGCAATGGCGATTATACCTCCTACGGTCACCAACTTCTTTAAGTGGCCTTCTTCTAAAACATCCGTCCAATTAGCCATACTATACCGGTTCTTCTGTTGTTTTGCAAACTATTTCTTTCGAGATGTGTTGCTGATACAACATATAACCTCCATAGCCGGCTAATCCATATATAATTAACTTAAACATATCAAATTATGCACAGGCGCCACAGGCGTTAGAGTTCACATCTTGCCAGTTAGTTCCACTATTTAAGGCTTGTCCATCTCTTTGCCAATCAGTTCCTTGCATATTTGAATATCCACTTGCTCCTGAATATCTACCTCTTTTTCCACCTCCTGTTCCATTAAACCAAGGACGAGCGGCTGCCATTGCGGCTTCTTCTGGAGTTAAATCTCCAATTAAATTAGGTCTTACTCTTCCTGAAGGACCAACGGTTACTCTTCGTCTTCCTGATGCATTTGAGAACACATTTGCTTTTTGCCAGTTAGTAGTTAAATCTCTACCTTTATTCTGCCACTTTGTTCCTGTAAATTCAGAAGTAGGGTCTTCAGTATCAGTATCAGTATCTTCTACTACAATAACTTCTGCTTCTTCTTCAGCACCGTATCTCTTATACAAGGCATACGCTCCAAATCCTGCTAAGGCATATAGCCCTATTGTTTTCCAATCCATTTTTTCCATTTTAATTCGTTTTTTTAATGGTTAATAATTAATTTTGTTAAAAGGTATCTCTAAAACTTCATCACCTTCATATATGTAATCTTCTTCAGGCCACATAATTTTAGAATTACCTAAGTTATCAATCCCTAACACAGGGAAATCAACATTCTTCATTGTAATATTCCTACTTGGTATTACATTATAAGGATTATCAACATCCTTACTATCTCTTCTGTATCCATCCTGCGAATACATATCTCCACTAAATCCTACTGAAGGCAAACCTCCGATGACATTATCGCCAGAAGTTAAGCCAAAAACATAAGGCTGTGAAGCGTCTTCATCAGTAAAAAAATCGTTTTCAAACCAACTATCATTAGATAATGTGTTTGAAACATCTGCAAATCCATTTTTTACTATTCTACTCATTTATATTATTTTATGTCTTTCTAACTCTTCTTTTACAATTTTTTGAACTCCAGGTCTGAAAACATAAATTTCTGCTAACATCTCAATAGCAATAAAACACCCTACTGCTACGGTTACCGTTCCCCAATTTATTTTATCTCCAAATACCTTCATTACTTTATTTTACCTGCTAAATAAACACTTAATCCTACTATAACCCCTACTATAATACTACTTGAAACAGGTACTTGTCCGTGGTGAACCATCATATGAACTAATTGTTGTTTCATATTTAAGTCTCCAGCATTTCCTGTGGGAGGTTTAATCTCTTCTGGAGTAGCCATAGGAGAAACGATTTTAGGTAAAACTAAATTAATAGCAACTCCTATCATTACTGGTTTTATTAATTCTTTCATTATTTCTTTTTATATATCATCATTCCTGTCTTTGTCTTAGATGCAACATAAGTGCTACCTTTATAACTAAAAGACTTTTTTCCTGACTTTCTTGCTTTTTCTTTCGCTTTCATATAAGCGTTCATTGTTCTTTTCTTTGCCATAATTTTTTTTTTTTTTATTTAATCAACTTTTGTTTTTTTGCTATATAATATACAACTCCTACACCTATCACTATCCAAGCAACTTTAGGTATTTTTCCAAAACCTGCCGTCTTAGTTAAGGCTTCTTGCTCTGCCTCGTAGATTTTTTTTGCTTCAGGACCTGCTAAAGAACTTACATTTTGTTCGTGCTTTAAGCATTGGTTAAACCATTTGTTTTTTCTTTTATCTCCTACATCAGGATTGCCTTCAGTTCCAAAAGACGCACCTTTCTGAAAATTAATTATTTTTTCATTACAGACATCTACTTGTTCTTGTGTCGCCGTTATTCTAGGGTCGTAGTCTTTCGGCACATATTTATTGACACTCATCTTTATTTGTTTCTTTTAGTTATATATGCTATTGCCAAGGCTCCTGCTACAAATACCCCGAAAATAGTTACATATCTTATTGTTTTACCTTGCTCTTCCTGTTTGTCCCTTCTTAACAATACTTCTTGCTGAGCCATATTCATACTTATAGCCATCTCTTTCTTTGCGTTTAACTCAGCCAATTCTTTATACCACTTCTCTGTTTCTTTGTTTCTCTCGTCTTGACGAAACATCATATTTCTCTGAAATAGAGCCTGTTTTGCGGCAATCACCATAGAATTAATAGAGGTGGCTATTGAGGATACAATTTGTGTTACTGCTACCCAGCCAATATTGTAATATATTTCTTCTTCTTTAGAATACTCCATAAATGAAACGAAGTCAATCCAAAACTGCTCATTAAACATATTATCAGCAATCGCCTCATTAACAATCTCTCTATCTGAACTATTAGATAAGTTGCTGTATCCTGACTTATTTAAAAATTCAATAGTGGCTTGTCGATTATCAAGCACAAATATTGCTATATCTTTTATTACTTTATCTCTATTTACTTCCATTTTGTTTGTATTAATGCCGAAGCAATAATTACTGCTGTTACACCTAACATAAGTACCATTACTATGTTATCTTCTTTATTTTTTTTCTCTACCGTTTTCTCATTCTCTGTTCTTTGCACAAAATCAGCCTGTGCGTTCAAGAACATCACCTGCAATCTCTCTCTTTCTAAATAAGCAATCTCGTTTAACTCTTTCTCTTCTAAGTATTGAGTTCTGTAACCCTCTCTAATCAACTCTTGCCTTATCTTTCTGGCATTTTGATTAGATGTAATTATTTTAGCCGTAGCCACTCCGGCTGTTATAACGCATAACGCTATAATAATTATGGCGTCATCTATACCAAATAGATTAGAATAGCCTTCGTTCATAATATTCTGAACGCCTGTTATGAAGTCATCATCTCCTAAATTGTCAATAACAATTTTATTTACTTCTGTTATTGGACTGCTATATTTCAAAGAACCAAATCCCTGATTATTTATCAGGTCTATTACTGCATTTTTGTTTTTTAGAACAAAAGTAGCGTATTGATAAACTCCTTCTCCTGGTGTCATACTATACAGGATTAGTAGTTGTCGATACTGGTTGTCTATTTATACTCATTACTACTACTGCTCCAATGACTAATATTCCTACTCCAATGGCTACATACATCAAAGAATCGTCTTCTTCCCTTTTGCTTTCTCTCGCATACTGCTCATCAAATCTTGTCATTATACTTCTGTTAAACTCATCTGCCTGTTCATCTAATCTTTGCTGACTACAATCCTGTTCTTCATATGCTCTTTTAATCTGTAATCTTCTTTTTTCGAGTGAGTTTAATGTTCTGTTTTTTACCCTTTCTGCTCCTCTACCTCCTGCAGCCTTTGTGGCTGTTCCTGTAATAGAGTTGTCTATTTTTGTTATTCTGTCGTCTAAAGTATCGCAATCATCATTGTTAGAAAAAGGATGCTGTTGATTGATAGAGTTGTATGATTTTTCTTGTCTATCTGCCTCACATTTTTTCTTTCCTTTCCAGCACCATCCAAACAATCCTGGATGATTACTCCACATATCATCATCAGTAAAATTACTAAATTGTTGATAGTCATTTGTATTATAATACTGATTGACTCCACATCCTCCTTGATTTACATATTGAGAATTACATCCTGAAGCGTTAGAGAATTTAGGATTAACTGCTGTTCTTGTAGATTGACTTGTAAACATATCGGTATAAGGTTCTTCTCCTGTTCTTTGTCTTCCAGTTGTAGTTATGTAATTACTTCGCTGTACACAAGTTCTACTCTGTGTATTACAAGTGCAATTAACTCCACAATCAGAATTTGTTCCTGAACATCTACCTCCACATAGTCCGTTTTTATCTTGTGCCATATCTTTATCTTTTAATTCTTTTATATAAATAATATCCTACTCCTGCAAGAGTTAAGCCTCCTAAAGTGTAGAGTATTAATTTACCTACATTTTTTTCTTCTTTCTTAAACTCTTCTAAACTACCTGCGGCATTAAAATTATGCTCTTCATATTGTCCAGCCGCATTAGAAAAATCATCTCTTTGTTTTCCTTTACACTTCCCTCCACATTGACATTCTCCTCCATTCTGACACGGATGAAAGTCTTTCTTTTTATTTTTACAAGCACATCCCATTATTTCACAAAAAACATTCCTAATAAGAAACCTGCAAGTCCTCCAATTATCATTTCATTTCCTTTCTTAACTTTCCCTCCTTTTGCATAAACTTGTTTTTCTAATAATGATTTTTTATGCTTTTTAGCGGCCTTTGATATTTCCTTCAAAAGTTCATTAAAAGTGTCTGCTTTGCCACTATATATTGTTTCGTAACCATTATAAATGTCAAATGAATAATTTGGGTCTATTTTGTATTGGGTTGGACCTCCTACACCTACACCAATTACAAACTCGCCCTCTTCTATACTAAACTCCACAGCACCTATGTCGTTTGTGTTTTCAACCACACCAGTATCTAAAATCTTTTCAAGTAATTTTATTATTTTATGTTCTTGATTATATGATATTTCACCTCCTTTTGCATAAGATTTAGTTATAAACATTTCATCTTCATCATAGTGTTTTTTGAAATACTCTTCTATGGCGTTATCAATTTCCTCTTCGCTATGTCCATCTTCTTCTAATTTCTCTCTTATTTCTAAAAAGAATACTTCAGGTAAATCATTCGCATTGTTTAAGTCAATCTTTTCTTCTTCATATTCTACTTGTTCATTTAGATTGTCGTAATATTCTTGGTTGTTTCTTTTATAAACTTCAACCCATTCAAATACTTCTTTTGATAAAATCTCACCTCCTTTTGCAAAATTTGTAAACCTTGATTTTGCTA
>Ga0209337_1004043_pt1 | contig 10221 bp, 4 predicted proteins | sample LinPmetageLP53_FD_184044 | JGI IMG/M metagenome (GOLD analysis project Ga0209337, IMG submission 184044) | Marine viral communities from the Pacific Ocean - LP-53 (SPAdes) (version 2) | ecosystem: Environmental > Aquatic > Marine > Oceanic | place: Pacific Ocean | collected 2010-02-08 | reverse complement strand
CTATGAGGACTCTGTGGTGCTTTCGGAAGCCGGAGAACTCTTTAACTTCTTTAGGACCACCGTAAGGACTCTGTTGGATACCGCTCCGATTGATGTTACATCGGCAACCGCTAACGTAACAAACCTCAGAAGCAGTGTAGCCTTCCAAGAGAACCTGTTGTTATTTGCCGACCGGGGACAGTTTGTTCTTAAGGGTGATCCCTTGACCAACGAAACAATCACTCTTGAGGCTGTCACCAACTATGATGTTAACACATCCGAAGATCCCCTTGCTGTTGGCTCTTATGTCTACTTCCCATTTAAGCGTGGTAATTTCCTCGGTATGCAAGAGTATTCTCTCAATGCCACCACGGACGTTTACGACTCGGATGACATTACCACACAAGTTCCAGGATACATCACCAACGGTAACATCCTTGTAACATCAGGGTCCACATCCACTGACCTCATTGCTCTTAGCTCAGGAGGCGACACCATCTACGTCTACAAGTATTTCTTTAACGGACGGGAAAAGGTTGTTAGCTCATGGAGCAAGTTCAAGATGCCCTTCAATGTTCTCAGCCTAGAGTTCATCAATAGCTCCCTGTTTGTTGTCGGTGACAAAGATGGCGACACCCTGTTGACTGAGATGAAGTGTGAAGAGCTTCGGCTTGAGGACGACACCCTTGATGGCTTTACGATCCACCTCGACATGCTCAAGAAGAAGACGTTCAGTGGAAGCCCAGCAACCACACCTACGGACACCTTGATCGACCTTGGGTTCACTCCCGGTCCTGATGATGTTGTTGAGGTGTATGACAGCCACGGCAACCGAGTAGTTGTTAACTTTGTCAACGTCAACCAAGCAAGCATCCAGTCCTACAACCGGACGTGCTTCAGCGGTCTTCGATACAACCTAGAATACACCTTCAGTGAGCCGGTGTTCAAACAAGGTAACCCACCAGTGTCCTCGGGTCTTGCCCGTATGATACTTAGGAATGGCACCTTGTTCTTTACGGACGCCTTGGATTTCCAAGTTGAGGTAACACCTATTGCTAGGGACAAGCGTATCTTTACCTACAGTCCTAACGTCATTAACATCACCTCGACGGACACCCTTCTTTCACAAGATGGCCAGTTGCGATTCTCGATCTTTACACAAGCCAAGGATTCGCTTATTAAGATTGTTAACTCAAGTGCATTTGCATCTAACTTCCAAGCCTGTGAATTCGAAGCCAACGTCCATACCCGTTCAACTAGAATATAATAACGTCTACCTTAGGTCAGCCCGTAAATCTGACTGTGAAGAGGTAGGCATCAACATGCGCCACATCGACAAGCTTGAATGTTTGTTAACCAGTGGGTCCACCCCAACACAAGCCCTAACCTTAGGGTTAAAGCAAGACTACCACACGTGGACCATATGCGCCAAAGACGACCACGCTCCCTTAGCTTGCTTTGGGATCGGTGAGCTTATCAAGGATAACACCAACTACATCTGGCTGTTATCGACCGATAGGCTGCTTCAAGTTGCGGGCTTTGAGTTTGCTAAAGCTAGTAAAGCTTGGCTTTCCTTTATTGTTAACCACTACAAACTACCATGTGTCAACCACGTCCACGTCCAAAACACCACAGCTATTCGATGGCTTAAGTGGTGTGGTGCTGAGTTCTCCGATGACGACTCCACCGACTTCCTTTCATTCCAAATCAATCCCCTCATTCTCTAAATAACAATTATGTGTGAACCTATCTCGATGGGTATAGCTAGTGCTGTATCATCCTATGCTGGGCAACGGGCTGCGGCAAACGCCCAAGAACAAGCTCAATCGCAAGCCTCTGCTGCTGAACAAGTTAGAGCGCAACGTGCTAATACAGCAATACAGGTCAGAGCTGGGCAGGAGAACATCGCAAGATCACAACGAAAAGAGGCCGCTCAACTTCAAACTATGGAAGCTAAGTCACGTGCTAGGCTGGTTGCATTAACTGAAGCCGGTGTTGCGGGTATGTCCCTTACGAGGATAACAGACCAACTAACCGCAAAAGAAGCAAAATACAGCGCGTCCGAAGAAAGACAACGACAACTACAACAACAACAGACACAATTCTCTATGGAGGAAGGAGCAATACGCTCACGCATGAATCAGCTTAGAATCAACCAGCCAATCAAACAAGCCAGCCTATTGGAATCAGGGTTACAAGGCATGCAAACCGCAATGCAAACCGCTCAGGTGTTTCCCTCTAAATAACAAATTTAAATGACAAACGAAGAACTTAAAGCCGCTTTATCTCAACGCCAACGGGAAGTAGTTGATGTTAATATTGGACAGATGTCCTTACGTCCTACGGTCCAAGAAGGAGGCCAGTATGGGGTGCAAGTTAAAACGACACCTAAAGAGAACTCGTTCACTCAGATTTCTAAAGCATTAAACCAATTCCCTCAGATTGCCGGTCAATATGCTAACATACAAAGAGCCGCAGGAGCAAGGGAGATTGAATCGTTAGACCCTAAAGAGTTAGAGGAAAGGGCATTCAATGGAGATCAAGGCGCAAGAGAAACAATCTTTAATAGATTTAAATCCGAAGGCATCAACGAAGCCCTGTTCAACGCTAGATACGAGACTGCTATCTTTCCAGGTTTAGCCGCACAAGAACAAGTTTACAAGGACATGGCTCCCGACGACGTGGAGAAGCTGTTCCAAGACGAAGCTGGTAACCCTTTAGAATCCGAGGACGTTATTGAGAAGCTTAGAGTTGAATACGGTAAAAAGATACCGGATGATGTTAAAGATAATCCCAATCAGAAAGTCTTCTATAACAAACTTCTACGTCAATTAACCGGAGTCGCCACTAAATCACACGCGCTCTTAGAGCAGAAACGTCAAAAGTTTTTAGACGACAGTGTGCGAGGAGCCATTGGAACCTCAGCGGATTCATTCAGTATGCCGCAGGTTGAAGTGTCTGCCGATACTAACGTTGAAGTCACAGATGATGCAGGGGTTCAATTAGCTTCGGTTGGTCGGTCCCTGTTACCGGGCTTACCCAAGGATGACGCACAGCCTTCAGTAGTTCGTAACAAAATCAGCATCTACTCCCCTCAAAAAGGAGGTAACTTAAAGAAGATGGAGGGTGGTTATAAATCTTCCGTTGCGGGTGCCGACGGTAAAAGCATCGTAAGAACTTTAGAAGATTTTCGAAAAGACCAAGAGAATACGGTAGTCACTGTTGCGGGTAACCCGGAGTTCTACGGTCGTCGTTATGTTGTTGAAAGCATGACGTATCAACGCCCCGATGGTAAACAATTTACCCTTAAGAATGTCCCCGTGATGGTCCACGATACCGGTGACCGGTTTAAGACTGCACCCGAAGGTCGTTTTGATATTCCTGTAGAGCGAGACACGGATGACACGACGATGGAAATAAACGAGGGATTACTAAAAGATATTTCATTCATTCGCGACAAAGGAAGTGAGTCAGGGAAACCTGTTAAAGTAAAGCGAACAGCCAAAGCACAGATAGAGCAGCGGAAGCAGGAAGTTGCTTTTAAACAAGAAGATGGGGTGGACAGCATTATCAGCGCAATGGAACAGTCTCTTCAAATAGCTAACACTACTCCGGGATCGTCATTAACTAATAAAACCAATCGCACTAGTGTTGAAGGAGCATTCACAGATAAACTTCAAGACATGATCCTTAATAACGAACACGTAACCGTTAGCGAGTTTATTGACCGCGCTCGGGGTGTTGGTCCAAACGGAGAAGATGTTACACCTAAACTATTTAACGGTGAGCCTCTTAGTTCTAGTATGTTAAGTGCATTAGAGAGAGGCGTTCGCGCACAAGAAAGTTACCTTAAGAGTGACAGTTCTCTCGAAAAAACGAAAGAAGACAAAGCATCTTTGAAGAGAGCTTTTAGAGCTTTAAGAGTTATTACCGCATACTCCGCTCAGGAAGACCCGGAAACCACTAAAGAGAAAATGGTTAAAGCAGCTTTGGCGTATGACCAAGAGTCCCTTGACAATGGCCACTCTCAAGAAAGCCTTAAAGAATATCAAGAAGCCTATGCTCTAGCATCACGAAAACTTCAAAGTTTTGGTGGGTCACAGTGGAATGGTGTGTTCACTACCCCTGGGTTTACGGCTAAGTTAGTTGAAAGCAATGACCCAGGACGTCAATACGTCAGGGCTTCATTAAGTGAATCTGAATTGATGCGAGCGGCTGACGTAGCGGGAGTTGACCTTAGTGTTCTACGTGACACTCCCGACGACTATGACACGTGGTCGGGGGGAAGGAAAGAAAAGTGGGACGACTTAACAAACGGTATCACGCTCAAGGCGCAATCTGTAGCTCTTCCACTTGCATTAGAGGAACTAGCGGGTTATTACCAAGATGCCGGTGAACGAGATCCAGAAGTCCTTATTAGTGTCCGAGATCAAGACGAAACAGGGAAACCCCTTCTCAATGACGACGGAACGCCTAAGATGACAAGGTCTAACAGTCTGTTTCAAACGCTGTTACGCAAGGAGACGAATAAAGCCCTTCTTGGTTTAATTAAAGATACAAAGGAACAGAAGCGTTTAATTGAAGCGGCCAATCGTATTAAAGGACGTAAAGCAGCGGCGGCTAAAGATCCTCTTGAACGACGGGTCGAATCTAGAAAACTTGAAGAAGAGTTAGGAAGGACTGATTTCTTGGATAAAGAAGGGCGAGCTACTAGGCAATATGGTAAAAGAGATGATAATTTTTCCGGTAACGATGGTAATTTTATTGATAGATGGGTGTTGACCGCTGAGAATTCGGACGCACTCGCGTTAATGGGTACTCAAACAGAAACGGACACTTTAGCTTCGGCGTTAGAAAATGTTACTGGACGCGTAAATAAGGCTTATCTTAGAAGTGCAGCAGTGAAAGCAGCTGAAAACAACAATAAACCTTTAAAGCAAAAAGAACTAATATTGAGGTTAAAAAAACAGATAAAGTATACTGGTGTGCCTATGTCTACCCACGAAGAGGGTATGTTAGTTAAAGGCACCTATCAAAGTCCGTTTATTCCGTCTTACGGAACAGGAAAGGGAGTGGGCATTGGATATGGTGTTACTAGATACGCAAGTCGTATGGAAATAGACCTAAACAAAGACGACTTATACTCCGATCCTGCGACCGCTAAAACCCATGTCTATAGTTTCTACGCCACCCGTGAAGCAGGTTTTAAAGAAACAGCAAACGTCCGACTACGAAAACTTTATAACATCTATTTCAACGGTCAAGAATCCACTTACCCTGTTGAAAGCTTCATTGCCGATCAAACCGCCCTAGGAAAACAACTTCAAATAATTTCATCTAAATAACATAACATGAGTATTTTTCGCCCTCGCCCTCCGCAAGTTTTATCAGACATTACTGCACAACCGTTTGGAGGATCATCAAGTCCGTTTGCTAACACTTCATCCGAATCTTTTTCACAACGTGAATACGACGATCCAGACTACGCACACTTAGGATTAGACGACCAACCAGAAGAGGAGGAGGACTTCAATGTCTTTGGAGACGTGGCTAAAGGAGCAGTATTTGGGGTAGCGGAAGCCGGTCGATCTGTAGTTGGCCTTCTTGACGTTTTAACCTTCGACTTAATACCTGACGAGTTTCACGAAGACCCTTATTTTAAAAGTCTTAAACCACAAGGCATGGCTGGGGCTATTACTTCTGGATTATCACAGTTCGTCACTGGTTTCATTCCAGGGCTTGGAGTAGCTAGTTTATTAGGTAAAGCAGGAAAAGCGGCAACGGGGTTAAGCTTCGGTGACAAGACATCTAAACTAATCAAAGGATTTACAGCGGGTGCTATTGCTGATTTTGCCGTATTTGATGGACACACAAAACGATTAAGTAACATCCTTGCTGAGAATGCTGGTGTTTCTCATATTGTTACCGACTACCTTAAAGCTGATTTAGATGATTCAGAGCTTGAAGGACGAATGAAGAACGCCATTGAAGGCGCGGTCGTAGGAGGAGCCATTACCAGCATCATAGCTAGTGTTAAACATCTTAAAGCACTTAAGAACTATGATGGTTCTGAGGCGGCTAAAAAGAAGGTAAAAGAAACCCGACAGGAGTTAGACGGAGAGGATATTGCTAATGGTAACGCAACGGAAAACGGAATTAAAAATGTGGATGAAATCCGCGCACGTGTTGAGGACTTAGACCCAGAAGACACAATGCCGGGAGGAAGTCCTGATGTTACCACACCTGACGTAGCCCCCACACCAAAGGACGGAGTTCCAGACGTGTCAAAACTAAAAGCTCCCATTAGTGGACCACAAGCCATCTACCAGAACAAAAACATTGTTCAACGACTATCTAGCGTAGATTCCATTGACGAACTAGAGGACGTAATGGACGACCTAGTGCCTGAGTTGATGGCATCGGAAAAACGGACAGTTCAAGAAATGGCGGCTCAGATGGTCCAACTAGATGAGCTACGTAACATTGATTCTTCACCGACCTTACAAGCCCTGCGAAGTGGAAAAGTATCTACAGACAAAGATGTTGAACTGATTGCGACTTTAGCTTTACGGCAACAAATTGCGTATGCTGGTTCGACGTTATCTTTTTACAACAAAATTGGCTTTGCAAAAGAAATTGAAGCACTTGAGAAAACAGCAGGACGTAACATTGACGAAGCAACGCAAAAGCAAATCCACGAGTTAACACTTCTTGCTGAACAAGAAATGAAACGGTTTGAGTTCTTTACGCTAAAACAAGCAACCATTGGAACCGGTGTCTCCGATATATTTAGAGCCAGACAAGCTGGTAATGTGGTAGACATCCAAGATTTAATTGGATCACAACGGTTAGAGCAACGCGCTAAAAGCATGTATGGTGAAGCAGAAGCAGCTAAAATGGCAGACGTTGACGATATTGGTCTGGATGCGATGAACGAAATGCGTATTAAACGCACTGATGATGAGATCTCAGATACATTAGGTGACATTGAAACAGACGTAACACCTACAAAAGATGATTTAACTTCCATACGTGAAAAGGCTGACAAAGTAACGGAGCAACGACAGAAGGAACTTGCACGTCTTGAGAAGCAGCTAGAGATCAAAAGACAACGGTCTCAGCGTATTTCAGAGATGGACCCGGACGAAATAAAGGGAACACAAACAGATCCCGGTAAGCCTGTAAAGGAGTCCCCAGAATTAAAAAAGATTAACAATGACATTCGCATCGTTCAAGGACAGATCAAACACCACGATCAAGTCTTAAGAGACGAACGGGCTATCATCAAGCTTAGAGAAGAGGAACACTATGCCGACACCTTAAGCGATTCTGCCTACGCAAAAAGACTAGCCACAAAGAAAGCGTCTATAGCTAGGCTTAAAAAGATTAAAGACGAGCTTGATCCCGGTAAAGCAAACTCAGCCGTTAAACAGTTACAAGACATTGTCAGCAAGAAAGGTAAAGAGAAACTCTCTAGAGCCGACGCCTCGACAAAACTTAAAGCTCTTAACGAAAGACTAGAGAACTTAAGACAGTCATTATTAGATGGAGACCTAGGTCCGAAGGGTAAGTTAACACCTACAAAGCTGAAGCAAGACCCCGAACTAAAGGCACTTTACGAAAAGATTCAATCGGTGCAGCGGATGCTGAAAGAAGAACGCGCCATACCTAAGGTGTTAGAAGAAGTTAAAGCTCTTGCTAGAATGTCGGACAACCAGTTTGAAGTTGCTCAAATTATTCAAGATTCAAGTCTTAAGCGAACCGGTAAGAACGCAGTTAGCGCGTTACAGGCTATTAGACAGAAAAAGGCTGAGTATATTAAAGCACGTTCAAACTCCATTAAACAACAAGGAAAGTCACTTAGAACTGAAAAAGCTTACGCAAATTGGCTTGATTCCCGGCCTGGGGACGTAGAGAAAGGATTTAAGGATTACATGAGTCGCCTTCTCTTTGCAGCCGATAGTGAGACACCGTTAGCCGCGTTTCAAAATGCTGATGAGCTTGCTAAGATGAGTAGGTTTCGAAAGTTTGGTAACCTCGGCATGCGTTGGTTTCAGCGTAACTTGATCTCTGGAGCGTCTACCTTAACAGTTAACGTAGGCATTCCGCAAACCATGAGGGCGTTGAAAAGGTTTGAAATGACTGTAGGTGCTGGAATACGGACAGCGCTTGGAGATGTTGAAGCCAAAGCGGTATTGGAGGACTCATTTAAATTTCACTCACAATTTGAAGATATAAAAATCGCGATTAGTGCGGGAGCAAAATCAGGACAAACTAGATCCGATGTCGTTACCGGAGGAGCTTCACCCTATACCGAATCAATAAAAGGCGCTCCAATGGATGCTTTAGATCCGCGTATATGGGGAGTCGATGAGACAACCACAGGAGGAAAAGCATTTAAATGGATGAACACTTTCTTCAACTGGCCTTTTGGAGCTAACGCTGCGGGGGACGGGTTTAACAAAGCACTGTCCGCGATTCCTAGGCTACGCAACGAACTTAATGTTTACGTAAAGAATAACAAAGATTGGGCTACGAAACCCCCGGAAGCGCAGGAAGCTTGGAAAGCGTCAATGCTAAAAAAAGCTATTAACCAAGATGGAGAGTTGTATAGCGAAAGCCGTATCCTTGCACAGCTTGGAATGAAAGCGAGGGATAACGTTCTTAAGGGCGATACCAGTATGCGAGACAATCCTTTTGCCGTCTCTCAAGAATACGAACGTCTAGTGTCCGAATCTAAAGATCAGTTCATTAATGATAAGAGCGTCTTAGATATGATTGGACGCACCAAAGAATACGCACAAGAGGTAACAGCGACTTCTCCAATGCAAAGCGAAGTCATTAACATGATTAACCGCAAAAGAGCGCAGTATCCACCTCTGACTCTATTACTACCGTTTGTTAACACTCCAGCTAACATCTTGAAGTTTGGATTACAAAGGACACCGTTTGGGGCGCTATCTGAACTAGCTCCTCGTATGTTTGGAAGAGCAGCCGAAAGGCGTGAAGCTTTTGCAAAAATGAGTCCGATTCAACAGGCAGAGTTTACAGGACGTATGGCCACCGCCTCGGCTGGAGGAACCGCACTTCTATACTTTGCTTATCTTAACAAAGACAAACTAACAGGCAGTGGACCACGTAATCCTGACGAACGGAAAGCCTTGGAAGCGACCGGCTGGAAACCTAACTCCTTTAACTTGGGAGACCTAGATAACCCAACCTACGTTAGTTACCAACGTCTTGATCCTTGGGCAACCATGATTGGAATTGCTGCGGATGTTTCGTCGTTTTCTGCGATGAATCCAGATCTTGAACCTGAGTCAATGGAAGCCGTAGGTTCCCTTCTGTTTACTATTTCCGAAGGCATTACCGATAAGTCGTTTCTTCGCGGTTTAAATAACGTCATTAACATGATACAACAGCCAGAAGTTTACTTTGGTAAAGGAGTTCGCGATGTAGTTAGCGGTCTATCCGTTCCTCAGTCGTTATCGCAGATGAAAGACCTTGGTGAAGCCGAGGTAATGATAAGGGAGTCACGGACCGTTGTAGATGCTATTCTTCGTAAGATTCCTATCGCGGAAGAAAAAGTCCCCGCAAAACGAACCTTCCTCGGCGAGGCTGTCTATAAACAAAATCCACTAGGCTTACTGGGTGTATTCAACCCGGTCTACGTATCTAGTAAAAAGAACGACAGTGTTGATAAAACAATTATGGAACTTGTTCACGGATTCGGAATGCCTCCAACAAACTTCCTTAATCACCGAGACACAGACATGAGGCAGTTCTATAACGAAGACGGACGACAAGCTTACGATAGGTTCCTTGAACTTAGCTCAGAGATTAAACTTGGCGGTAAGACCATGAGGGAATCCCTTAAAGGTCTAATTAACTCGCGTCAGTTTAAAGCCATGACTAAAGCGGTCGAGGCCGCAGGAGGCACGGCAGAGTTGGCAACTAAAGACCCTAGGGTTAGTTTGATGAACAAAGTAATGGGCGCTTATCGGTTGAAAGCTAAAAATCAGGTTGTCCAAGAGTTCCCAGAACTTCTAGAAACCTTAAACAAATTAACAAAACAAAAGAACGAACTTAACAGACGAACTGTTGACGAATTTAACAAACCTCCTATCCCAACCTTATAAAACACCATGCCTGACACAAGTGGACTATCATTCTACCAGACCGACGACCCAACAAGTAAATCAATTACCTATGGTTTTGACGTATTAAGCGCCGATGACATTA
>Ga0209337_1004040_pt1 | contig 10227 bp, 15 predicted proteins | sample LinPmetageLP53_FD_184044 | JGI IMG/M metagenome (GOLD analysis project Ga0209337, IMG submission 184044) | Marine viral communities from the Pacific Ocean - LP-53 (SPAdes) (version 2) | ecosystem: Environmental > Aquatic > Marine > Oceanic | place: Pacific Ocean | collected 2010-02-08 | reverse complement strand
GGATAACAGGGACGGTAACAGCAGCTCATATTGACGTTAATGGAGGGAGTGGGTCTGACCCAGACCCTAACGACACTATAATAATAAAAAGCACTGCTTTCGGTGGAGATGGTGGTACAGCTTTAGCCACTTCAGATCATTTTAGTTCATTAGATTATAGCACGGCATATTCTAGCGAGCTAACTACATGGTCAACAGGTAACAATGAGTACACCTTGACAGCTGCAGCTTTAGCTGATATAAAAAATAACGATCACTTTACATTAGCTATAGTAGATAAAGACAACGATTATGATAATTCAGATACTACAGCAACCGCTGATATTACTATAGATTTTGATGTAACTATAACATTAGATTATACTTTAGCCGCTACTGGATATACACATGATGTAATCGGCGTGGCTGCAGCTAGTATAGGAAAAATAAATACAGTAGCTACAACTAACGTTGGTAAAATGAATAGCGTAGATTAATTAGTATATTTGAATCATGTCTTACTTAACAAATAAAACAACTAAAAAAAGAATAGATTCTCTTTTAGAAAAAAATTCTTTTTATCAATCATCTAATATGTGTGTTACAAATAGCAAAACAGCTAGAGAAAATATAAACAGACATTGTAGAGTAAACTTTATTAACCCTATAAAAGATATTGATGAGGTTTTTTATAAAACAATATCCGTAGGATCTTAACATGGCTAAAGTTGTAAAATATAAAAAAGGAGGTAAACTTTCTATAAGCAGTAAAACTGTGTCTGTAGATCCTCCACAAGGTTATCACTGGATGGAGGAACAAGGAAGATACTACCTTATGAAAGGTAGTTATAAGCCTCATCCTGGAGCTATAAAAAAAGCAAAATTTAAAACAGCAAATCACCCTAAAGGATAATGCCAAGGCCTCTTAAAAAAAATAATATTATGAAGAAAGGTGGTAGCACAAAAGATGCGTGTTATCACAAAGTAAAAGCTAGATATAAAGTATGGCCTTCTGCTTATGCATCTGGCGCTTTAGCTAAATGTAGAAAAGTAGGTGCTGCTAATTGGGGCAATAAAAGCAAAAAGTAATGGCTGTACGCAAAACAAAAAAAGGTCTTGCGTTAAAAAGATGGTTTAAAGAAAAATGGAGAACACCTAGAGGAAAGAAAAAATACAAAGGCAAGGATAGAACTTTTAGACCTACAGTTCGTGTGTCAAAAAAAACACCTTCAACATGGTCTGAGTTAAGTCCTTCAGAAAGGGCTAGAGCTGCAAAAGAAAAACGAACAAAAGGAAGAGTGTCTAGATATAAGGTCAAGAAAAAGACAAAGAAATAATAAGTATATTTGCATATAAATAACTATTAATTATGGCAACAACAACTGCAACATTAACACTTTCGAGCGCTGACCTAACTGGTGACGCTCTATCGTTGTCTACAACGGCAACACTAACTAAAGCTGGCACAGTAACTGGATTAGACCAATTTACTGGAATAGCTAGAAAAACATTTTCGTCTACATCTCAGGTAACACTTATAGCTAAAGGTGATTATACTGATGACAGAGCGCATAAAGTGTACTTAAAAAATACTAGCACTGTAGCTACAGAAAACCTTATTGTGACTGTTGAGGCTCAGCTTCTTGGAAGACTTTACTCTGGTGATTGGGCTTTACTCCCATTTAATGGAAATCAAGATATTAAAGTTACTCCTAGTGTTAGTACAGCATTGACTGTTGAGTATGCTGTAATTTACGAAGCATAATGGCTACACTTAAAGCAACATTAACATTAAATAGCGCTTCTGTTTTAGCGAGCCCAGTAAACGTGTCTGCTGATTTTTCTGCAGCTGCTGATTCTGGCATACTTAGCAGGGCTAAAGTTGTAAAGACCGCTGTTGATGCAAATGCTTTAGAGGTATATACAGCAAATGATAAAACTGAGTCTGCATACTTATTTTTAAAAAACTTAGATGCGGAAAAAGAAAACTATGTAACGGTATATAATGTTACCGATTCTAATGGTCATGTTTCTAAAATTGGTGGAGGTGAGTTTTGTTTTATTCCCGTTGCAGTGAATAAATCATACAGAGTATTTGGAACTAAAGTAGATCAGATGGTAGAATTCGGTGTATTTGGACTAGACAGTTCAGCTGCAGGACCTTTTAATCAAAACTAAACAAAAACATGGCAACATTAGCAAATAAAAGTGAGGCAAATCAAATGGCATTTGGACAGCATGGTTGCGTCTTAATTGACAATGACGCTGATATATTTATCCCACCAGATGGTAAAGTAGTTGTTTCTATTCAGTGTTTAGGTGATACTACGTTTGATTTATTAGTAGCTGAAGATTCAAATAGATTTATTAGTACTGAAGCGTCTTCTCATAGCACTGCTGGTATAACTGTTCATGGTAGTGGAGGAACTGCAGCTTTTGGTGCAGGGTTTATTAATACAACTGGAACTCCAGCTTCAACATTAATTGGTAAATCTTTATACTTAAAAAGTACAGGGGCATTCTTAGCTAAAGTTAAAGCTGTAGGTTTTGCTGCTGACGGTAGTGTTGATGCTTCAGCTCTTGAAATAGATAGAATTGTAACTATAGCTAACGATGCTGTTCTTGCTGTAACTGATTCAGATGAAGGTTTTGGTGGTGTTACAATAGCAACTGCAAATGTTTTTCCAAAAGGAATAACTATTCACGGCAGATGGACTGTTGTTAGTTTGGCTGGTAGCCAAGCTTCAGATGGTGCTGTATTGTACTTAGGACCAGGTAACTACCACCCAGAATAAAAAATAAAATATAATTAAAATATAATGGAAGACAACAAAGAAACTGTCGGAGGGTTTGAAGTATTTAGCTCGCCCGAAGAACTTTCTGCATCTATGACTGCAGAACCACAACAAACAGAAACAGTAACTGAAGAGGCTCCCCAACAGGAGTCTCAAGTCGTTTCTGATCCTGTACAAGAAACAGCTGCTACTCCAGAAGTTCAGACGGAAGGTGAACAGCAGCCACAATCTGATGAAACGCAAGTTCCTCAGGTTGAACAAGAAGATTTTACTCAGCAGAATAATGCTGATGTACAATATAGTGATGATCAAATAGAGACTGCTGTTATGTCTTATTTAAGCGAGAAGCTTGATAGAGAAGTAACATCTTTAGATGATGTAATCACACCGCAAACCCCCATTGATGAAAGGGTAGAAGCTATAGCTAAATTTGTTTCGGAGACAGGAAGAGCTCCGCAAGATTGGTTTACTTATCAGTCATTAAGCACATCTGAGATGGATGATGCGACTTTGGTAAAAGTAGACATGGCGCTACAGTATCCTAACCTATCGGCTGATGAGGTAAACACTCTTATTCTGAGTAAGTACAAGTTAGATCCAAACAAGTACTCAGAAGATGAAGTTAAAGTTGGAGGCCTTCAGATGAAGGTCGATGCAGCAAATGCTAAAAATCAGATTGAAGAGCAACGCATGAGATATGCAGCTCCTGAAACTAAGCAAGAAGCAGCAACAGAACAAGAAAGCTTTATTAACGATGAGTGGCTCTCAGAAATGAGACAAGAGGCTAATGATTTAACTGGATTAGAATTTGATCTAGGTAATGATAAGACTTTTACTTTCGGACTGGATGACCGATACAAACAAGACCTTATGAATAAGAATGCTCGTCTCGATGAGTATTTTGACGCATATGTTCAAAACGATGGAAGTTGGGATTTCGACACGTTAAACTCACACCGTGCTATCATTGATAATATCGATGCTATTGTATCGTCTACTTACAGGCAAGGCCTTAGTGACGGACAGAAGGGAGTAGTACAAAATGCGTCTAATGTATCAGCTCAAGTTCCTCAACAAAGTTCGCAAAATAATGCTAATCCTTTACAGGATCAATTAAAAAGCATTATAGGTTCGAATTCAAATAAAATGACTTTTAAAATATAAACATTAAGAAAAAATGGCTACAACTACTGGGGCAGCAATCGATCAGGCATCACCTGATTTACGATTAACGCCCGAAACATATACAACTATTGACACGCTTTTAAAAGCTAACAAAGATTTTGTTATGCCTGAGCTTGTTCAATCATACGGTGATCAAGGTATCACTGGATTTTTACGACTAACTGGTGCTGTTAACAGCGGAGGAACTTCTGACCAAGTAGATTGGTGGGAGGCAGGTCGTCGTCACAGAACGATTAAAGGTGAAGTTACTAACTCTACTGCAGGTGGAGATGCTACAAAACCTGGTTCTGCTGATCTTGTGATAGACGACACTCTTTCTGGTGACACAACAGATAGTTCTGCTGGATTAGTTCAAGCAAATGACGTTCTTATGAATGCAGCTACTGGTCTTCGTTACATAGTGAACGATGCTGGTACAGCTGGAGCTGACGCTACTATTAAAATGGAGCGTCTTGATGGTGCACAAACAAGTCCTTTAGAAAATGGTGCTGGAGCAACTTTCATTCATCTTGGAAACATTTATGCTCAAGGTACAGACCAACCAGATTACTTTACAGATGCTGATATTAAGAAGTATAGCAATCCATTCCAAATTGTAAAAGATCGTTACCAAGTAAATGGATCTCAAGCAACTAATGTTGGATGGGTTAATCTTGGTGGAGGTGACTACCGTTGGTTCATGTACGGCGAGCAAGAAGCTCGTAAGCGCTTTGAGGATCGTCGTGAAATGATGATGCTATTTGGTGAGAAAAACTCAGCTACAACAAGTGATAATGTTGATAACGACCTAGGTAAAACACTCGCTGGTTCTGAAGGTTACTTCTCAGCTATCGAAGATAGAGGTATTAACATTTCTAATGCTAATGCTAACCCTATGGATAGTTTTTCTGAGTTTGACGATCTCATCATTCAACTTGACAAGCAAGGTGCTCCTGCTGAATACGCTATGTATTTAAACCGTAAGCAAGACTTAGCTATCGATGATATGCTTGCTTCAGGTATTTCTACTGGTGTTACTGCTGGTCTAGCTGGACAGTTCGGTGCGTTTAACAACGATGCTGAAATGGCTGTTAAGCTTGGATTTAAGTCGTTCACTCGTGGTGGATATACTTTCCACAAGCATGACTGGAAGCTTCTTAACGATCCTACTCTTCTAGGTGCGTCTAACTACATTCAAGGAGCTATGGTGCCTCTTGCTAATGTTGCTGATGCTCGTTCTGGAATGAAGTCTCCTGCATTATCTCTTTACTACAAAGAGGCTAACGGTTACAGCCGTGAGATGGAGCACTGGGTAACTGGAGGCGGAGTAATGGGACACACTAACGGAGATGCTGGAAATGACTCTATGACTTTCCACTACCGTTCAGAGACTGCTCTTTGCGTTCGTGCTGCTAACCAACACGTTCTTATAAAAGGATAATATTAACAGTTAGGTAGGAAGTAGGGCTTCGGCCCTACCTCTTAGCTATAAGAAATAACTTTATATTATGGAAAAATACTTATATTTTAACAATAGTTCTGATGATTCAGCTATTATGATGCTTCCTGCTAAATCTTTAAAAAGCATGGAAGTAGACAGTGCTGCTGGAACTATTCTTTACTTAAACTTCCAATTTCAAGGTGGATTAAAGCAAGTAAAACTTTTAATTAGTGATAACACTGGAACTGAGATTATTAAAGCTATAAATGACGAAATCAGAATGGGCAAAAGCTCACGCATCGTTATTGCGGATGAAACAGAAAATGAGTTTGTCCACACTAGCATTAACAATGCTACTCTAGCTAATGCTATCACTTCATTACCAACCCTTATTTAATTTCAGAAACTATGGATACTTCTAAAAAATACATATACATAAACCCTGGTGATTCTTCTATTGAAGATGGAGCTAGGTCTTTTCCAGTTTCTGCTTTTAGGGGAGCTTATACTGCAGACGCAACTTCTATGATTTTCTTGTTTGAAGATGCTGCAGGAGACATTGTAAGTGCTGATGTTACTATTACTTCGGCAAAAGGAAAGGAACTTTTAAATGAGTTTGCTGAAGCTATAAACTTTGCTAAAGATTCTAGAATTGTACTTGCTGACAATCAAAATGACACTTCTGCGTTTAGTGATGTAACTGTTACTACAGCTGCTGTAGTTTCTGGTGGAACTACTGGCTCTAAAACTAGGAGAGGTTCTAACGCTGTCGGTACTGGATTTGATTCTGCAGAATATATTAAAACTCAGGTGGAAACTGTGGCTGGTGAGGTTATAACAACTGTAAAAGTTGATATTACTGGTTTAGTTTGTTCAGGCACTGTTAAAGATATCATCGGAGAAAATGATGCTGCTGGAGCATACTTGCTAAAACTTGAACCTGCTGTAAATGGCGTTGTATATAGAGCAGATATAGCTTGTATAGAGACACCTGCTGGTAGTAACTGTGCTTTAGATATTGACCTTGTAAGTAATTCTTCTGCTCTGGCCGAAGATGCTGAATATGATGGTTCTGGTACTGCTACTTTAGCTATCGCTCCTGCTGCAAACTGGGCTGTTGGAGATCATAAAGCTACTGCTGCTTTAGCTGATTTAGCCGCTTTAGCTAGTGACTATATTTATCTTGCTGACGGAACTGGTGCAGCTTCAGGCGGAACATATACTGCTGGTAAGTTTGTAATTAAGTTTTACGGATGTATAGCATTTTAATTAGTGTAATACTACTACGAGAAAGGCCCTTCGGGGCCTTTTTTATTTGTCGTATATTTGCGTATAATATAAAAGAACATTATGGAAAAATTTTTATTTTACGAAAACAGCGCCGATGATATGGTATGTATCCCAGCTCATAGATTAGTAGAGATGGTTATTGATGACGACAGCGATTTAGTCAGTTTGCATCACAGGGTGTATGATAATCAGACACATGGCTCAGATATGCAATACGCAGCTACATTAACAGTAACTGCTGGTAAAGCAAAACAAGTTGTTGAAACTATTAGTAATAATATAAGCACAGGAAAAGATGCTTTTATTGTAGTGGCGGATGATGTTAATCAACAATATATTGATAGCAATATAACGGCTCTTGCTTCCTTAGCAGATATTAGTTAACTTGAATATAAATAACACAAAATGATAGATACAAATACTAACCTGTCAAATAGATTTTTTTACGTAAATCCTGATGCTGGCCACGAATCGCATGGTGCTAGGATGTTCCCTATGTCAAGATTAATCTCTATGAGTTTAAGTACTACATCAAATTTTATTATAATGTTTGATGATGCTGGTGTTGGTGATCACACTCTTGTTACAGTAGTCATTACAGCTAATAAAGGAAGAGAAGCGATGAAGGATGTTATTGATGCTATAAACTCAAATCAAAAGGTTGTTGTGTTAGCAGACAAGTTTACAGGTGATTCAATAATTTCTGATTACGTAGGAGGAAACGTAACTACTACCCCAGGGGATATAGGCACATTTGCTTTAAATGGGTCATTTTCTGTGTTTGGGACTGCTACCTTTAACGCAAGAGTTGTATACAACTATCAAGATATTAATGCTGGTGCTAGCGATGGCGCTGTAGCTTTAAATTTAGATCTTACAATTTCTTTCGTTGATACAGCCGCCGATAAAACTCACGTTACACTAGCTAATGGTACTATAGGGCAAATTAAATATATTGTTCATAAAACTAAAACAGGTACTAATAATTTAGTTATCACTCCTGATAACTTTGCAGCAGGTGCAAATCTGACTTCAGATTCTGCAGGAAGAGGTATCGGTTTAATTTTTGCTCCTGATAATAAGTGGCATGTCCTAGGTGACGTTGGGGAGTTTGTTATAGGAACGTAACAACTAACGAATATAAAAGAAAGGCCCTTCGGGGCCTTTTTTATTTGTCGTATATTTGCGTAATAATTTAATATACTTTATGAAGTTTTTTTTATTTAATATATCTGAAGTAACATTAGGCAGTGAAAGAGCTTCTGATTCTGGTATAGGTATAAGTGCTTTTACTGTTCCAGCAAATAAACTTTGCAATATAACATCTTCAAAAGGTTTTATTAATATGACCTTTGATAATGCTGGTATATATGAAGAATCCTTTATGAATGAGGGGGAGGCAAGAGAAAAGGTAAATGTATCTATAGCATCAAAAGATGGTCAAGAGTTAGATTTAATAACGGAAATTTTAAATTTTATAACGTCTACAACTGGTAACCCTGTGTTAAAGTTTGATGCTATATCTAAAACGTCAAGCGTTAGATCTTCAAACATAAACTCATCATCGGATATTTTAGCAAAAATTTCTACAATACCTATTGATATGGAAACGGGTAGAATTGCTATTGGGAATAAAGAACAACAATATCAAAATACTATAGCTGGTATAAACTTTAAAGGTAATCTACCATCATTAGATTTTAATCATGAAGGATTATCTGGATTTGCTGATGGAGCAGAGATTACATCTTGGCAAAATGCAGGTACTTTAGGATCTACTCATAGTATAGTTGCTAATGTATCATCTCCATCTTGTGAGACTGATGCTGCTACAAGCGGTATAAATCAAAAGTCAGCCCTTCTTGGTACTGGGGAACATTTTTTAATACCAAATAGTTTTACTGTTACAGAAGACTACACTTTGTACTGCGTATTAGGTGTTTCAGTTAGACCCATGATTTTATATGGTGACTCCGCAGGAGAAACGGCAGGGTTTGGAGGTGGACAAGTAAGTGGAGCTATAACTAGTTCAAATCTTGGAAGTGTTAAACCTCATTCTTTTACTGTCAGGCATAGTGGAATGACAGGAGCTGCAGCTACTGTGCAAACAAATAATACAGATAACGGAACTTCTAATTATAGATGGCCAGATTATTATGAAAGTGAATCGGATGTTTCAGAAATGGATGTTGATGTTTTTATTATTAGGCGAGATAAAGAAAATAATATGTATCTACATAATAGAGATGGTAGTATTATAGGATTTATACCAGAAAAATCTTTAAAAACAGATTACACCTTATTGCCAACATCTACAGGAAGGACAGATGGCGACCTGTTAATACAAGAGTTAGGAACAAGCGGTGGTGTAGATCTAGCTTCTAACCTTTATTTTAGAGGATATATATCAAGATTTGGAGTTATTCCTCATGATATAGGAGCTTCAAAAAGCTCTACTCTAGCCCAAGACTTATTTGAATTTTATAACCCTTAATTTATTTTAATAATGCAAACAAAAGAAAAAAGGTCTACTGGACGACCTAAAATCCAGAAAGAAACAATAGTAGAATCTGCTACACTAGAAGCCCCTATAAAGGCCTCTACTAAAAAGAAAAGGACTATTAAGCGTAAAGAAGAAGTTGGTCGCGCTGCAGAATATGAAATTACCAAAGGAGGTGGTGTTGTATTTATGTTACCTCAAAAGGGTGTTACTATTTACGATAAAGAAAACGATACAGTAAGGGAAATTAGATACTGCCCTAATGAGCCTTCTATTTATGTAGATGAGCAATCTGAAAATGCTATTAAGCAATCTGTAATATTTGAACTTGGTAGAATTTTTGTACCTAAAGAAAAACCAAATTTAAATAAATTTTTAGAGTTACATCCAGCTAACAAAATAAATGGAGGTAACATTTTTAAATTAGTAAATAAAAAGAAAGACGCAGAACAAGAGTTAGAAAGAGAATTTTTAGTTTCTGATGCAATATCTATTGTTCGAGACAAAGAAATTAATGATCTTCTTCCTATTGCAATGTATTATGGAATTAACATTAATGCTGCTACTACTGAGATTAGATACAATTTATTAAGAATTGCTAAGTCTAAGCCAAAAGATTTTTTACAATCTTTAGATTCTCCAGAAGTAACATGCAGATCTTCTATCAAGCAAGCTTCTGATTATCAAATACTTGCAACAAGAGAAAATGGAGTTTATTGGTTTGACTCTAATGCTTTAATTGTATCAGTGCCAGTAGGTCAAGATTCTATTGACACAATGGTTAGATTTTGTCTTACAGAAAAAGGAGCTTCAACTCTTTCTCTTATAGAGGAAAAACTAGACAAGCTGTCTTAATATCGCGTATCACTCATAGAAGAGCCGCCTAAAATGGCGGCTTTTTTATTTCGTATATTTGCGGTATGGTAAACGTAATTGATGTATATAATGCTGTAAGGGATCTTTGTAATAAAGATCAAAGAGGTTTTGTTACCCCAGAAGTATTTAGCACGTTTGCTGGTATAGCGCAGCAAAATGTATTTAACGAGATGTTTCAAGAA
>Ga0209337_1004038_pt1 | contig 10231 bp, 3 predicted proteins | sample LinPmetageLP53_FD_184044 | JGI IMG/M metagenome (GOLD analysis project Ga0209337, IMG submission 184044) | Marine viral communities from the Pacific Ocean - LP-53 (SPAdes) (version 2) | ecosystem: Environmental > Aquatic > Marine > Oceanic | place: Pacific Ocean | collected 2010-02-08 | reverse complement strand
TACAAAAGACAACTCTCAAGAAGGAGTGTTAAGTGACGAGCAACAAGAACAACTTGAAATTTATCAAAGGTTTGTTAAAGACGAGAATAAAGTTGAATCTTTTAAAAATCAACTTTTAGGGAAGCAACCATTGGTTAGTGATAGTGAACCGCCAACAATTAAAGCTCCTGAAATTGAACCTCCAAAGCAAGAGCAAAAAGAACTTAACAACTTTATATCACCTGAATTTATATCAAATGTGCATTCAAGCTTAGATAGCTTAGTAGGCAAGCCAGATGGAGATTACAGAAACTTTAATTTACAAGAAGCAAATCCCTTAGCAGACATGCCAACGGGGTCTCGTATGGTAGGCGAAGAGCTAGAAACAGCGCAGCAATTATATGAAAGGCCAAAAGATATTATTATAAATGAAGATAATGCAAATAGTTGGCTTGAAGGTGGAGATAAATACGTGGATGAATATTTTGATGAAGAGGTAATAAAAAAGCAACTATACAAAGAGTATGGGGATAGAAAAATTAAAGACCCTGCTTACGTAATACCGAATCCTGAAGAAGTTACAGAAACAAGCAACAACATAAGAGAAAGTTGGAAGGTAGGCGTAAAAAATTATAGAGCTCAAATTGAAGGGAGAGAAATTCAAAAAGAAGACTTAGAAAATAGAATAAATAAAAATAAGAATACTTTAGAAGCTTTTCAACAAAGCAGGAATATAGAAGTTGGTCCGTCTTATAAACCTATGCAGATACCTATTATTGCGCAAAGACAAACAGCATACAATAATCAAGTACAATATGTTGAAGAGCAAACAGTTTCAAATGAGCTATCCGATTCTGACAAGCAAATATATAGTTTGCAAAAAGAAGTATTTAATATGGATGAAAGCTCTGATGAATACTTTATTAAAACACAACTATTAGATAAGCTGCGATCTGAGCAAGGTTTTGGGCAGTGGATGTACAATAAAAATGGAGAGCTTTTAAGAGACATAGATGAGCCTACTGCTAAAAAGTATACTGAACTAGAGGAGATAGAATTTCTAAGCTTAGACGCGAGATATGACTTAAGTAACCCCGCAGATATAATTAACTTAAAGAACTTATTTGTACAAGAAGGCTTAAAAAGAGAGAAATACAAAAATTTAGTTAAAGAACTTGATAAAAAAATACCTGAATCTCCTGCTCCGAGTATGATGGGTCCGGGTATGCCAATGATGTCAAGTCAAACGGGCGACCCTGAGGTTAAGAAAAAATTAGTAGAAGCAAAAAAAGTTTTACGAGAGTCTAAACCTAAGTTTGAAGCATTAAAGCAATATTATTTATTAAATAATGCTGTATTAACAGGTAAAGAAGCTCAAGAAAGAAACGAATATTTAAGGGCTTTCCCTAAAGGATTTGTTGAAAGTATGCTTGGGCTAGGTATGTCGCAGTCAGAGGCATCTTCGATAGCTGCAACTATAGTAGGCAGCGAACAAAATAAAGACGATGCTGCGTATAACATACTTCAAGAGTTAGGACAAGATGTATATGATGAAGAATCTGAAGCGATTCAACCTACTATAGGGGAATCATTATCAGGGGGGTTAGGCCACTTAACAAGTCTGGGCCTTCAACTAGCCGTTACAAAATCAGTTATAAACCCTATTGCTATTGGTAGTATTGCTGCTTCAAACTATATACGTACAGCCGCTTTACTTAAAAACGCTCCTAAAGTGCAAAAAGCTTTATCAAGTGCGGCTAAGACTGGTCTTTTAGGTTCTTGGCATGCAAAACGCGTTAATGCTACAGGGCAATTTGTAAAAGGACTTCATTGGTTTGAAAAAAGTAAAGTTATTCTTTTAGAAGGATTGCTTGAAGAAGCGGCGTTTACCAGTGTAATGGGCACGGACCATTTAGGCTCCGGGTTTGGTTTTGGTGCGACTATGCGTTTAGGAGGTAATATTAATAAAGCCTTACAAGTAGGATTTAAACCAAAATCTAAATATGCAGATGTATTTAAAAGAGCAGTAGCTCCGCATCTTGTGCAAGCAACAGCAGGTACAGTAGCTATGGAAGCGGCTGAAATGTCAAGATCATTTTATGAAATAGCAAAGTACGATGATACTTTTATGGAAAAGTGGAATGACTTATATGGTGATTGGTCAGAAACTGGTAAAAGATTATTATTTAATTTAGCTTTAAATGGTACTATGGCATTTAGCCAGGCGTACAATCCTTATAGCATTCACAATATAAGAGGTAGGAATAAAGTTTATAATGAAAAGACAAAGGAATACGGTGTTTCAGGATCTGAGTTTGTTCAACAAAAATTTAAATCCGCTTTTGCTTCTCGTAAGCAAGATTATATAGATTTAATAAATGACTTTAAAACAAATCCAAAGTATAAAGGCAAAGGCGAAGAGATATATAAAAAAGAAATACAAGAATTAACAGACGCTTTAAAAAACGTTGAAAATTTTGAATTAACTCAAGAAAACTTAATATTTGGAGGCAAGTTAATAAAACAAGACGTTACTAGTTCAGACGGTAAGTCTCGCGCATTACAAGATTTATCTAAGGCTATACAAGATGCAGCCGAAAATAAATACAAAGGCTATAACCTTGCTATAAAAAACTTTGTTTCTGAAATCAATAAAATACATAAAGACCTAAACCTAGACCCAGTAGACGCGGCTAGAGTAGTTGAATACGCTAAAAATAATGGTGCTAGAGGTCTGGGCGAGTTTATAGATTTGCAATTAATAGCTACAGAAAAATTAAGAGCTAAGCAATTAAAAGCAAAAAATATTGTATATCATGAAGACGTAGGTAAAAATATTTCTTTTAGAGTACGTTATGATAAAAATACTAGTATTTATAAACCTTATTATATATATAAAAATCCTACAACTGGAAGAACTAATGTTGTAAGTGATGCAAGAGCTGAAGACCTTATTGGTAATACTAAAGCAAACTCACTTGCAAAAGATGCTAAGTTCATTTCAGAAAATGGAGGTCGGTCGATTAATGAGATGGTTGGAATAGGCGACCGTTTAACAACTGGTGGCTCAAGAAATGTATTATCTACGGACTCTAATACTAATACATTTGATAATTTAATTAAGGTTGCTAGGAATAGCAAGCATAATAATTTGTACAAAGGCTTAATGGCATCTAGAAAACTTAAAGTTTTATTAGGTCCTAATTCGCCGTTAAAAATGCGTTTTATTTTTCACAAAGATTCAGGCTCTTTAGAAAAAGTTATTAGAGATAGAGTAGGAGAGAGAAGAAGAGAGGCTATATACAAATACAACGACGGTAAAATAACAGAAGCTGAGTTTAATAATGAAATTAGCAAAGCTCGTTTGTTTGCAGAAAATGCTTTAAAAAATTCTTTTACTACGTATGCTAGAGAAAAATCAGACTATAACACCTTACATATAAATATAACTCCAGGCACTGATTTTAATGGTGATATTACAAATGTTGTTGCGCACGAATTTATGCATCCTTTACTAAATTTAATAAAGAGCGCTTCGCCTAAGGCATATAATAATTTAGAATCATACGCAAAGAATGACCCTGGGTTTAATAAACAACTTGAATGGGCTATAGCTAATTATGCTGAAGGTCCTTCAAACCCCGGTAAAGTTTTTAATGAAACATTAGCTGAATGGTTTGGTAATCAAATATCAAAAGACCAATTAACAATGGAAGGAGGCCAGCCTGCTTTACGTACATTAAAAAATATTTATAAAAATATAATAGGAGATACTACTTCTGCTCTTATTAGTAAACATAATGTAGATTTTTCAAAGCTTACATTAGCAGAGCTTGCAAATCCTCGTATAATAAAAGACCGAATAAACCGTTCTATACGATTAGGCAATAGTTTAGAGTTTATTAAAAACCAAACTGATTTAAAGAACATTAAAGCAGGGGGTGAAGAAAGCTTTATGCTTATAAATAGCAAAGAAATTGATAAGTTAGGTAATAAGCATCCATATTTTGAAAACCTAAGAACTGCAAGAGAAATGCATTTAAGAGGCGAATCAAGAAAAGATATATTTAATGAAACTCAAGTTTTTAGAGAAAAAGACTCAAATAACTTTTTATACCTTGAACCGGTAAAAGGAGAAATATCTTTATTAGATAGAGTAAGAACTACTGAAAATGCTTTTAATATAGAAGCTGGCATAACACCTGTAGAATTTTTTGAAAAAAATAATATATCGCTTATAAGAAGACAAGCGGATTCTTCAATTACGCCAGTCACGCCTGAGAATAGAAGAGAGCTAAGGTCATCAGAAGAAAATTATCTTTCAGATGCTAGACTTATGGCTAAAAACTTTAAACAAAATGTAATACCAACTCTTTCTAATATATCAAGGCTTCAACAACTTAATATTTTAAAACAGCATATTAAAGTTATTAGTCCGGAAGACGGAACTTTTAATGTTGGTTTAATAAATTCTTTTGAGTATTATTTAGTAAACCAGGGCAAAGCTATTCAGATTGGGTCTTTGCACACTAAAGTACAACAAAAAAATAATGACTCAGCAAAAGAAGCCTCTGTTAAAGGAGCTTTTTTAGGTAAAGAAATGCATACTCCTGAAACTTTTGAAAGAGATACGTTTGGTGGATCCGAAAAATTTCCTCACGCTTTAGAAGGTATAGGCATTGGTAAAATAATGTATGAAAGTGCTAATTCTTTTTTACAAAAAAAAGGTATTAAGCTAGTTTCAGATAGTAGTGGCCAAACAAGCGTACACGCTAGAAGAGTATGGGATAGTTTAGCATTTAGAGGAATATCAGAAGGCCGAAGAGCGGAGCAAATATATGATAGTTCAATAGATATTACAGAGGCTGTATTAAAAGATAACGAACTTTCAAGCCCAAAAGAAATATCGTCTGAAATATTTAAATATTTGGATACAAGTCCAAAATCTCAATATGCTGCAACACAGTCTTCAAGAAAGATTAAGACTCCAAGGTCTATGCTAGAAACAGAATTGAGTAATTCTGAAAGACTTAGTGAAAAAGAACGTAGAGCTTATAGTTCAGATTTTTATGAATATTTAGATTCTGACCTTGTAGTAAAGACGCCAGACGGTTTATATTCTAATCAAGAAATAGGATACCAAAAAGCGTTTAATTTAGAGCAACTTTATCAATGGGGCGTAAAAGAAGGGTATGGCTGGGAACGCAGTAGTGATGCCAATACAGGAGAATCTTTTAGAATATCTGCTAAAGACGTAAAAACTTATGAAGACTTTTTAAACTATTCACGAAAGTTTACTCCAGGATATTTTACGACTAGAAAAGGCTCAGCTATAGGTAGAGGAGTTAAATCTGATCCAGAAACAGCGGAGCAACTACAATTAGCCACAAGAATACTACAACTTAAAGATCAAAATAAAACAAAAGAATTAAAGGCGCTTGCAGAAAGACAAGAAGAATTATACAGAGAATTATTTTTATTACGTGACATTGGTGAAGGTAAGAGTAATGTACAATCTTCTTTACAATTAGAAGCTATACGTAGAGAACTTATACCTCTTAAATTTTTAGACATTCATATAGAACAATTTGCCTCAGATTGGCAAAACGTTATGAAAGACCTACAAGGATTAGAAAAATACGGTAGGGGGGAGCTAAAACAAATAAAAGAAGATAGAGCAGAAAAAAACGCTTCAAATGTTGCTATGGCCCTGGCTGTCTTAGAAGGAGACGGATCAAAAAAGGGTAAAAAATCTAGTTGGGAAGGTTTTGTAAATAATAGTATTTCTAAACGAAATAATGATTTATCAACGGCTTATAAGTTTTTATTAGGTAGTACTCATAATATATATTCTATTATGGAGGATCTGTCTATAAATGCTAAAGAATATAATACATTTGAAAGTCCTTTAGTTACTTTTACAATGGATAAATTTAAAGCGGCTGAAAAAAATTATTACTCAGATCGTAAAGGTATATTAGACGTAGTAGATTCTAGAAGATCAAGCATCTATGGTATAGATAATAACCTTTCTGAATCTCAGATTGTAGAAAAATTTAATCAGATAGATATAGACGGCAAAACAGAAATAGCAGTTACGTGGTTAGATACAGAAGGTGTTACAGAGGTGTCCCAAACAGAAAGATGGACGCCGAACGAAGCAGCTAAATTATATCTTGAAGTTATGGACCCTTCAAATTTTAAAGGCCTTGCTACCGATGGGATAATGGAAAAAACCATATCTATAAAAGAAAGATATAAATCTTTTGAAGATTTTGCTAAGTCAATTGAATTTAGAGAAGCTGAGATACAATTTAGTTATAATCCTTATTTTAAAACAACACAAAAAATATCTGTTGAGCAAGCACAAAGAATATCAAATTCTAATTTGCAAAAAGATTTACTAAATGCTGAAAATCTTGAAAAAAGTGAAGTACAAGAATTAATTAATAAATATAAAAACTTACAGCCTATAAGCGAACTTAAAGATGGTTTAATGCAAGAGTTTACCATTTCTAACGATAAAGCAAGTATAAAATACAACGGCAACAATCCTGAGCATAAAGGTAAAAAAGGTACTTGGAGTGCTGCCAGAAGTGAGGACCTTATTAAAAAAGAAATAAAAGCTTTAGAAAAAGATCAAGCAAATGAAATGAAACTTTTAAAAGCTAAGTATAAAGCTGTAAATAGTAATATAGATAAAAAGCATACAGATGCAATTAGTCTTACTGTAGAAAAAGCAAGGGAATTGTATGATAGTAATGAAGTAGGAGGCTATGAATTAAGTAACAAAGGTAAAGCTATTATCGAACTTGTTGAAGCCAGGCCCGAACTAAAAGAATGGGCAGACTATATAGTTGATGAGTTTTTTCCTAATTACGTAGAAGGCAGGTTTACAAGAGAAGATGGTAGTACTCTTGATAGAGAAACTTTAGGTGATGTTTTTAAAAGAATATATGATTATAATTTGCCTGTTACAAATAAATATTCTCCTGTATTAAGAAGACCTGGCGGTGAATTTGTTGCAAGTAATATTGAGTTACTAGCAAGTGAAGGTGTTTTTGCAACCGCCACTAATAAACACTTTAAAGAAAAGACTCAAAATAGAATGCCATTACAGAAGCAAGATATAAATAGCATGCTTCATAAGTATATAAATAAAATGGAGCATTTTAAAGCGTATCAGGAGCCTATAAATGATTTATCTAATGTATTTAATAATGCGGAGTTTCAACAAAAGGTAAGCGATGATTTTCATCCTTTATTAAACTCAGAAATACAAAATCATTTAGTTGAAATAGCTACGAGTGGACAGGCTAATGATGTAGCTTTGTCTGCTATTGAAAACTACCGTAGAAAATACATTGTAGGTTCTTTAGCGTTAAAGCCTTCATTATTTTTTAAACAATTAACATCTGCAATGGCTTATGCCGGTGACATGCCATTTGCTGAATTTAGAAAAAGAGCAATAATGCCGGGCTCTAGTGAGTGGAAAGAAGCTACAGAAACTTTAATGGATTTAGAGTTTATGAAAAAACGATATTCCAGGTTAGAAATTGATGAAGCTATTGCAAGCAGCGCGATGTCATCCTTAGAAAACGTAACTACTAAGGGAGAAGCAAGAAGACAAAAATTTGTAAACTTTTTAATGAAGCCCGTGCTGTTAGGAGATAGAGGTGCAATTGTTGCAGGAGGCTGGCCAATATATACTTATACAAGAGATAAAGCATTGTCTGAGGGTAAAAGTGCAGAAGAAGCAAAACAAATTGCTATAAAAACTTTTGAGAGAACTACAGCACTAGCTCAGCAAGCATCCGAATCTTCTGATTTATCAAGATGGCAAAGAGATAAAACTAAAAAGTTTTTAGTTATGTATAAAACTTCGCCTATGTCTTATTTCAGACAAACTAGAGCTGCTATAAACGCACTTTCATCTGGTAAAGGCGATGTTTTAACTAATGTTAAGAAAATATTTATTTATCATACACTGCTTCCTAATTTATTCCAAGGAGTTACAACAGCTTTTAAATATGGTGTTGCAACAGCTACAGGGAATGATGAGGCTAAAAACCTAATAACAGATAACGATGGACCAGGGGGTATGCCTAATTGGTTGGCTGCTCAACTTAGGGCTTCTTTATTAGGTAGTTTTAACGGAGCACCTATGGCTGGTGATGCACTAGCTTTTGGTATGTCTTATGCAATTGAAGATAAAAATTATGGCTATAACCTAAGTGCACTGGAACCTGGCGTAGAGTCTACAATAAGAAATTCTGTAGGGCTAATGAAATATGTTAACGAACAAATACAAAAAGAAAACTTTGATATTGATGCTCTTGATTATATGGAAGCGTTAGAAGCTCTTGATAAAGTAGCAGATCCTTTAATGACTTTAAAAGGCTATCCTTATAGAGGACTAAAACAAGGCACACAAGGTTTATATAATATGTGGGAAAGCTTTACGGGTGAAGACTACCAAGCTACATGGCAGCAAGATAGAAAACAAGCTAAAGATTAAAAAATATGGCTGAAAGAAAAAGACCAAGAACGCTAAGGCTAGTGTCTCATAAAACAAATCGGGGTAAGACTGAAAAGTCTCGTAAAAAAGGTAGTAAGCGTAAAAAGGCTAATGCTAAAGGAAAGTATAAAGGAGGAAAACGTGATTATAAATATGAATACAAAAAATATCATGCTTCGAAAAAAGCTAAAAGAGCAAGAGCTAAACGAAGGAGAGATAGAAAAAAAATAACGCGTAAAGTTAATAAAGGAAATATTGGTAACAAAATGCGACTTCCAGAAGTAGATCACATTAACGGAATAAAATAATTTAACTATATTTGTAAAAATAAATATTATGAGAGGACTAAAAATTACAGGTAATAACCCTGAGAATAAGCCTTTAAAGGTTAATTTTAAAAATCCTAATGGTAAAATTGATATGAAAGCTTATAATAAAGCTTTGAAAATATGGATGGCAAGGTCTACGGCTGCAAAATTAGGATTCGGGGATGGTAAGAATATAGGGAGTGCACATTCTCAGTCCGGTAAAGTAGTGAGAAACAGTAAAACTAATACATACTAATTATGGCAATGAAAGATTTATCCGGAGACGGAAAAGTAACAATGAAAGACGTTCTTATTGGGCGAGGAGTAATTAAAAAGAAAAAGAAAAAAGTAAAGACCACAAGAACAGGTCTTACTAATAAAATTAAAAATTTAGTTACTTCTAAAAAGAAAAAAGAATTAGCGGCTAGAAAATCATTATTAGCAGCAAAAGCTACAATCCTTAAAGGAAAGAATAAACCTAAAAGTTCTAAAGCTAATGTTGAAAATAATTTAACAGCTAAAGGTAAAGCTCAAGGTAAAGCAGCACTTAATAGAGCTTCAGTAGCGCGTTCTAATAGTCCACAAATTAGCGATTCAGATGCAAATGCTAATATGATGAAAAGAAAAATGAAGAAAGACCCAAACTACGCTTCTGACATGAGTTCTCAAATAACTAAAGATTATTTAAAAACTTTAGATAAAGATAGTGAAGAATACAAAAAAACCATGAAATTTGTAAACAGATCGGGTATGCGTTTATAATTTGATACTATATAACGGAACTAATACTAAATATTAAAAATAAATATATGAAATATTCAAAGCCAAAAACAAAGCCAAAGACTAAGCCTAAGTACTAATGGCTTATTCTAATAAAAAAACTAAGCGCAAAGTTAAATCTAAGCGTAAAAAAAAGTCTTGCGGTAAAAACGAATGTGACTGCGGATGTAAATAAGAAAAGCCCCGATTATGGGGCTCTTTTTATTTTGCTCGTATAAATTCATATTTCATTTCTCCTGCCTCGTTAAAAAATCTTAACCAGTAAGCGCCTAAAGGCTTTGGCGGTCTACCTCTTTCTCTGTGAAAGTCATTACCCATTAAATATTCTTCTTTATATGTAGGTAAACAAATGTGAACTTGTTCGTCTATAGTTGTTTCACCGTTCTTCTTTAATCTTTCTCTTGGTTGAGTCATTAACCATTGCTCATGAATATGCCCACTTACGCAAAAATTAGCATCTGGCAAATAAACAGCTTTTCTATTTGCTTGAATAACGCCCTTAGTTACTGGTCCACCGCCGCCGTATCCGTGAGTAAAGTTCATATTGAATGAATCTACGTGTCCATGGTAGTAGAATTTAAACCTAATCCATCCTGTATAACCTCCTTTAGTCAAATTTGTTTTAGCTTTATAATTTAATAAAGTA
>Ga0209337_1004037_pt1 | contig 10233 bp, 23 predicted proteins | sample LinPmetageLP53_FD_184044 | JGI IMG/M metagenome (GOLD analysis project Ga0209337, IMG submission 184044) | Marine viral communities from the Pacific Ocean - LP-53 (SPAdes) (version 2) | ecosystem: Environmental > Aquatic > Marine > Oceanic | place: Pacific Ocean | collected 2010-02-08 | reverse complement strand
AATGAATGAACATACATGGGAAAAACTAGACGCTGATATGCGAAGCGAAATGTCTGAGCAATACATACAAGAAAGATGCCCGCATGAAGATACATATGTCGATAGTATAACGGTAAAAGTATATTCACAACCTGTTGGTGAATTACAAGATTGGAGAAAATACTTAGCCACAAAAGGCACAGAATCGTTTTCTTTGTATGCCGAAGTAGTATGCGAAAGGTGTGGTGCAAGTCAAGAGCATTACATAGAGATGGACGATGTGCTTAGTCATACTGATGGTTTGGAGTGGGAAGAATGAAACAATCAGAAGTAAATAAGATTGTAGCCCAACACTATCAAAGTTTTCTTTTAGGGAAAGAGTATGATGTGGTTCAAGATGCGTGGCGTGGTTTTTTACTTCATGTCAATCAGATAGTAAAGGAGTTGAGCGAAGATGGGCAGTAGGCGACCACGAAAATTGATGTTAGATTTCTCTTACAGATACGTACAGAAGCATGGCATACAGACCCCAACAGAATTATACAACGCATACATTAACGATACTAGAAAAGGCTATTCAGATATTGGAGTATGTTCAAGAAAGGCATTTACTATGACTTTATCTAAGAGTAATATTATGGTAAAAGTAAAACAAGACTTTGGTAAGGATATTAATAAAAATAAAATATACAAGTACGACATCAGAGATATTGATGAAGTCGCACGTAGGTTGGCTTCGCTGAAACATTTACAGACCGAACCAAAACATTTCCCTAGAATATTGAGAGAGGCGTATGACGCTTGCATAGCAGAACAGAAGTCTTTAAGTGTAATGGGTGAGTCGGTAGGAATAAGAGAGTGAAGCAGAATGCCAAACAAAATACAGAATAAAGCAAGAAGATACCTATACAATATGAAATACAAAGCCCGTAAGGCAAACAAAGGAGATGAAGAAGAATGACTAAACAAAAATTGAAAGAAAGAAATGAAAAATTAAGAAAGACTGCTCGCATACCGGAAGGTGAACACGACATTAGAGGATATAGGTTTGAGAACATACACAACGGTATTCAGATGATGATTGTTAGTCATTGGGTTGGAGACATGGGTGTAATCCTATGGACTTCTCTTGCCGGAGATATATACTCGACTAGAGATATTAAAGCACATTGGATAATGCAAGAAGAAGAACCGGAAGGATGGTGAAAGAATGTCGGGATTAAACAAAGAATGGGCTGATTTAGCCGAGGCACTAGAAGATATTTGTAAGTTCGTTTGGTATGTATATGGACAAGAGCCACTAAACGGTGATGACATTGAAGATATAACGAGAGCATTGAAAGAATGGAATGGTGATGAATGATGACTACAATAGAGATAAATGTAACGATAGAAATTGAAGAAACAGTGGAGATTGAGGTTGATGATTTGTTACATCAAAGTATTGATGATTACATGGATTATGTTCGTAATCATATTCAAGATTATGTGGACATAGATAGTGGTTTTGATTGGGAAGTGGCTTAGATGAGTAAGATGATTGAAGTTAGATTACAAGAGATTGCTGATGAATTAAAAACGCTAAGAGATGCGGAAGAGGCGTGTGATTACGCCATACATTACATAAGAGAAGTAGCAAACTCTTTACCGAGCGACGTGGCTATGAGCCACCATGCAGAAATGGAGATGGAAGATGTGCATTGTGAATTACTAGAGAGAATAGAAGAAATGGAACAAAAAATAGGAGAGATATAAAATGAGTGAATTAAAAAGAGAATATTGGTCTGACACATTAAATTGTATTACCGGAAAAGTAAAGATAGATAGACGAGAGATTGCGGCAATAGTGCAAAAAAATGTAAGTCATTCTTCCCTATCGCTTGGTAGTTTAGATATTCACCTTAAATCCGGCACTATTTTTACGGTGAAAGAATGTAGTGTAGATACCATAGCAAATCTATACTTGACACGTTCACCGCATGAAGAAGTCCATGTAGTACCAATAGGGGTGAACAAATGAAACAATGCGATTGTGAAGGTAGGGTTATTGATTACCCTAAGCCTGCGTACCCTAGTATATGTGGTAAATGTGGAGGTTGGTTCTGATGAGTAGTATAGAGGAAAAAGTAATTGCTGAGATTAGACAACGTGCTAAAAAAGGCGAGGCCAAATACGGTACTACAATGGATAGAGATGACCTATCTTTTGTCGAATGGGTACAACATTTGAAAGAAGAATTGATGGATGCGGTAGTGTACGCACAGAAGATTATTGACGCTTGCGACACCGATACGAACCCTTTAAGTGATGAGAAGGAGACGGAGTAATATGAAGAGACACACGAATACTAGAGCCGCAATCACTAAGGCTCTAAAGGAAAAAGGAGAGCCAATGACTGCGGAACAAATATACCGAAGCATTGATGTTAAGAGAAGAGGAAAAAGGGTTAGCAACAGCAAAGCAGTTAGCAACCTACTAAAAGGAATGAAGAATATTAAAGTCATAAAGGCAGGCTTCACGGTCAAAGGTGATGTCGCTTCTGAATACAAAGTACATAGTTACGTGTATGATGATGAGGGGGCAGAAATATGAGAAAATACAGCGAAGTTTTAGCGGAAAAGAAAGCGGCAGAAGAGGCTGAAAAAGAGAGAGTTGAGAACATGACTGATAAAGATAAGATGCACGAATACCGTATCTTGGTTAGTGATATGAGAAAGTACATGAGTATAGGTTCATGGGGTAAAAAGACACCACAGAAAGTTACAAATGAGTTCAAGACTTTGATGAGTAAAGCCAACGCAGTTCATGTTGAGAGGTTGATATATGAGTCAAAAGAGTGATTACTTTATCCTAAAAGTAAAAGACCTAGAGTTATTATCAGCGACCCCATACACAAGAGCATCCGAAGGTAATAGAAGCAAACCATTTTACAAAAAACCTACAATACTTTTACGAAATAAATATCTCGATAGAGATTTTGCTATACTTGATACAAGTATGTTCTCAAGATTTATCATGGCTATGGATAGTGAAGTATCATTTTTAGACTGTAATCATTGGCTCTCTTTATCCATAGATGGAGAGTTAGATTTCTATGATTTGATATTATCATTCATACAAGATTATCCCGATTCATCTTTTGGTGTGTGGGTTACTTCGGGTATCATACATGGTATTGATGACGGAGCATGGGATAGTAAAAGTAAATATCTTGTGGAATTGTACGAGCAGTTGCCCGCTTATATCATGGACAAACCTGCTGATTGGGATTCTTACATGAGGATGAGTAAGATAGATGGTAAAATGTACCCGACGCTTGCGTATCACAGTGGTAAAAAGCACATAGAAATAGTGTGTGGTACACAGCGTACTTATATCGTGGGTAGGTATGAGGTAGGTGATGGGTTTATTCAGCCTGTACGTGCTTCTATACTACCATTTTGGACACATCTAGTACCCCTAGATACATTTCATAAACAGGTCGAAGAACATTTAGACCTACTACATACTATTGGGGAAAAAGAATTACCCGAACAACCATTCACTAAAGCAAGAGCAAATAGATTAGATTTTGCAGATAGAAATAGACTAGAGCATGAGAATTATTTATTAATTTTTCAATAATTAGGAGGGTCGTAAAAAGAATTAATCGTGGTACTGCGGCTTTATTTTTTAATTTTTTAATTTCTTCAATAGTATGTATGGTAATAGGTTAGTCTCTTAACCATTATAGAAGAAATAAAATAAATAAATAATAGGCTCTCAGTACAGCGTTTTATTCTTTTGACGCTTGCGGTAATAAAAGAAAAGAATTAAAAGCGTAATATATGGGTGGTAAAAACATGAGTAAGAGAAACGGTGCTTTGAATAAAAGATTTCAAACAGAAGTCTATAATTATTTGAGCCAAGAAGGAGAGAAGAATACTAGAGAGATAACCGATTGGTATAACGATAGGTTGAATGCAAAAGGTATGAAGGCCAAAGATACAATCACTTGTATAAGGGCGGCTTCTGTATTGAATAGAAGTATATTGTTCGAAAAGATAGGTAACATACCCCACCAATACACAACTGCTAGTAATACTATATCACTATGGAATGTAAGACCTATTGAGACAGCAGTGGATAAAGTAATTTTATCTAAAAAACAACTACATAGATTTCCTAAGTTTTTGAGGGATGCCGTAACAAGGAGGGTTGAAAATGTTGAATGAAAAAATGATACAGCAAATGGGTGATACTGATTTAGTATGGTCTAAAAACGTGTCAGTCGAGCCTACGTCTTTGTTAGTGTATTTTCAAGGAGAGCAGGGCTTCGCATCATTTGTAGCGTGTAGCGGCCTTGTTAGTGAAAGTGAACCTATCTGTAAGATATTTTCTAAACTACATAATGTCGAGGCAATAAATACTATACCTAACCCAAGTTTTGCTGAATGGCGATTGTATGAGGCGTACAATAATATCGGCAGAAGATATTTTATCCTACGTATGTCTCACACGTATGTAGTAAATCAAGATAAAACTAAAGCATGGTTGTATAATTATCCTGTAATGAGAGATATAGTTTTATCCTTAAACAAACTAGGTGTGGATGAGATGACATACCTTACTACGAATATCATGCAGGAATTTATGTATCAAGATACATTACAGATACCTGATGATGACCTGTTGATTTATGACTACCAAGAGAAGCCGGATTATTCATTTTTCCATGATAGCGTTGAGGAAACAAAAAAACAAATGATAGTACCTCCGCCTGCGTGGATGTTTTCAGAAGTCTTTGAAAACTTTTCCCTTAATAATAAAGGTAATTATTTAGTGGTTTGTAGCAATACAAAAAATACCTTTGTGAATACTAAATCGGTCGATACATTAGTTAAGTTTTTAGCCGAGACACATTTATTGCCTATTGATGCAGACTATATGTTGAAAGTTGAAGAGGCACTATTAGATATAGAAGGACATACAGCAGGTGAATAAATGAGTACGCAGATAAGGAGGTTTAATGTCTTTGAAAAGGCAATAGAGTTTGCACAAAAAAACCATTTTGTAGGAGTCGAAGATAAGATACCTATATTTCTATGTAGTGTCGGAGGACATCTTTTTAATACCTTAAATAAATGTAGTCGTTGCGACTTTGACCCCGACAGCCCATTGGTGAATCAAGAAGATGGTGATTTCGTTATAGAAAATTGCCCACTAAGGCATGACAATATGCCCTTCTATACACCTATGTCTCAATTACCGGACACACGTATTCACATACTAATGAGAGGTGCTAAGGGTAGCGGTAAATCGGTACTAATTCTTATGTTCCTAGCGGAAGGCACAGGCTTACTATACAATAACAACCAAGACTTAGGGCAGGGTATGAGAACCATGATGGGTGCTAACTCTATCACAGAAGCAGGTATGTTCGGTTCGGTTGATGAGGAAGGCAACATAGCAGGTAGGCCAATCGCAAGAGAGATGTGTGGAGGCTTCTTAGGGTTTGAAGAGTTTTCTTCCATGTCTGATGCGTCTAAAAAAGACCACAGCCTAGACATGAAAAACCAATTGCTCACATCCCTAGATAATGGTAGGGTACAAAAAGCCATGAGAAATGGTTGGGTAAATTACACTACTAGATATTCTATTTGGGCGGGTACACAGCCTGCTAGGTTTGAGTTAGACTCCGGTTTAGATAGGCGTTTCTTTATCATAGATATAGAGATGACACCGGAAAAGGAGAGAGCGTATAAAATTGCACAACATCGACAAGCAAATATGCAGGCAGACGAAAGAGCAGTCTTAGCAAACCTAAACCTAGAGATTAGAACATGGATTAGACAACGTGTTGAGAATGCGGTAGCAAATCCTCCTTCGGGTATAATATTTGACGATGACATCATGGATTGGATAGACCGACCCGATGTACGTTCTTTTGAGGCAGATTTATTCAGAAGATTGTGTATTGGTTATGCTATGATGCAACCTGAATATCGTGGTGGTGAGCCATTAATTATTAAACTTGATGATACTTTAACGGGAATACTAAATCAATCACTAGCCATGAGAAGAACAGTTATGGATGCAGACCTAGACTTGATACGCTCGGCATTTTGGATGAAGGATATTCCTAAGAGCCAATTACTAAAGGAGATTTCTAGGATGATTACTAATGGAGATTATCAATCCGCTAAGAGATGGCTAATAGAAAACCTTGAGTCGCAAACGTGGTACACCGAGCATGAACCTGCTGTAAAAAGGCGTGGTCGTAAGGGTGTTATATGTCGTTTTGGTAATCTTAGTGAGAGTTCTGAAAACCTACAATGGGGGAATAAAACATGAGTCAAAAATTAAAGGGTGAGTTGAGTCGCAGAACTATGAGTAAAAAGAACGACTCTATCAAGTGTGCCGCTAGGTATCTTTTAGGTAAAAATACACCTCTTACTGCGGCTGAATGTTTTCATAAGATGACTTTCAAGAGTGGTAGGTTGTATAGAGTTAGTGCGAGAGCCACTACTTTGAGGACACTAGAAAGTAGGATGGCTAGACACCCTGTATTTACTAAACACAATACCAATCCAAAAACATATACTTGTACCTTAAAAGAATATGAAGATTACTTCGACGATGACCCTACCTACAATTGGACTGATAATAACGCAGTAAATGATAAACCCTCACGGAGAAATAAAGATGAGTAAGATTGTGTGTTGGTTTAGTGGTGGCGTTACATCAACGGTTGCCACCAAATTAGCACTAGAGAGATATGAGGATGTGGAAATTATATTCTTTGAGACAGGTAATCATCACCCCGACAATGATAGATATTTTACTGAATGTGAGAAATGGTTCGGGCAACCGATTATAGTTTTACGAGATGAAAAGCACGAAGATATTTATTCTATTTTTGAGGAAAAAAGATTTATCAATTCCCCCTATGGTTCGCCTTGTACTCAAATATTAAAGAGGAAGGTTAGGCAGAAGTGGGAAGATGAGGTTGACTTCAAAAATAATTATGACGGTCAAGTGTTCGGCTTCGATTGCTCACCAAGAGAGTACAAAAGAGCAGAAAGATTCTATAAAGAATATCCGTACACTAAACCACTATTCCCATTGATAGCCTGTAATTTGACAAAAGAAGATTGTTTTAATATCATGGAAAAGAACGGTATAGAGATACCAAAAATGTATAGGTTAGGTTATGGTAATAATAACTGTATAGGTTGCGTCAAAGGTGGCATGGGTTATTGGAATAAAGTAAGGATAGATTTTCCCGAAGTGTTTGAAAAGACTGCTTCTTTGGAGAGAGAGATAGGTGCTACTTGTATCACAGATAGAAACGGTAATCGTGTATATCTTGATGAGTTAGACCCGAAGAGGGGATGGAGTTTGAAGCCCTATGTTGAGCCTTGTGGCTCATTTTGTGATGATTTAGATGGAGTTGAATAAATGAGGACTAAGAGAGAGATTGAATTAAGATTACATAACGAGAATGATGCTTTTGTGATAGAAGTATTACGGTGGGTACTACAAGGTACTTGTGATTTTTGCGAACATAAAAACCGTAAAGAAATGGAACTAGAAGTACACACAGGAGATTCTTCACCTGCATATCTTGAGGGTAAATATAATTGGGGTGATGGTACGGTTATGCACCACATGGATTATCACATGGAGTACGACCCTAGTGAGGCTAAACACGTTGAAGAGGCACGTTCTCAATCTATCAATACTCTTGATGCGGCAGAAGATATTGTGCTTAGGATTCAGTCATACTTAGATGAGTTAGAGATACGAAAGGAAGAAGAGGGTGGTATTACTTCCGAGTTCGTAACTGATGCGTCTAGGCTTATTGGGCAGGCTAATACTTCCTTAAAACTAGTAGGTCAATTGAAGAAGGAGATAGGTGTAGATTCACAGTTACTTTTAGCACAATTACAAATGTCAGACATCAGCAGAATATTGGTTGATGTTCTCGGACACGACCACTTGTTGTTAGATAATGTAGAAAAGAAACTAAATGCACTATCCGCACCTATTATAGACGTACCCTTTGAGGTGGTAGAATGAGTAAGAAGTGGAGAAATAAACCTGCACGTATGATGATAACCCGTACTTTAGAGAAAAAAGAAATACCTAATCTCATTGAGGCTATGGCCGAAGATGGTGTTAGTGCGTACATAACTAGTAGTGGTATATCGTGGTATCATGCAGAATACAAGGTAGCCAAAAATGTCATAGCAGATGTTTGGGGGCTATCGTCAACACAGATGGACAGGGTAAATAATTACATATATGGTAATGACCCATTTGTTAATCTTTATAAACACGAATATGAAAAAGTTGACTAAAAAAATTCAAAGGGGGTATAGGCATTATAATTTTTACAAAAGACCCGACACCATTTATGACAGGAGATTATCTTGTCATGTATAGAACATTAGATACTGCACCGACGCAGGCTAATGTTACTTACATTTTGCATACAGATAAGTTTGGGGTAAAAGAAATAGAGAAATGGTCGCCCATTATACAGAATAGGTTGGTTATTGTTACGGAAAAAGCACCTAAGATAACAAAAAAGATAGAGGATTTAATTGTCGTTGATGACAAGTTGCTCATAAAAAATAAGGATAATTATTTTGGTGCTATCAAATCTTTACTCACATGGAGTGATAGAAAAAGAGTGAGCAAGGTATTGCACGATACGCCTCTACCATTAGTTATTGCTTTCTTAAAACAAAATGATGTAGATATAGAAGTGTGGCGTGGTCTAACGAAAACGCATCAAATATTACCGGAAAAATACTCTAGGGCTTTGTTGACTTACAAGATTAAACCTAAAACTAGGAGAGTTAATTGGCCCAAAAAGAAAACAAAGGAAAAAGAACGACCTGATGTGTTTGAACATGACGATGAACATTGGGAGATTATAAAGGACAACTCTATAACCGTAGCCAATACGTCTCGCAAGCGTAAGAAGGTGTCGGATGAATGGGTTTGATAAATGAATTGTTATATTTATTATTATTTTTATTGTTACCTTTAATCTTTTTAGTGATGTCTTATTTTATTTTATATTTTTTTGCTAAGAATAACGCTTCCGAAGCAGAATGGCAAGGTATAAGCGGGAAAGGTAATTCCTTCGCAGACGCTATTATGTGGGCTGATGTGGGAAACCATTAATAAGAAGCATAGCGACAACCTTTATACATGAGTGCGAACAACCGCCGAGTAAGGCGGCTTATAGTGGATATACTATGGAAACATGGTGCTATGACTAAAGAAGCAGTTGCACAAAGACTTTCTAGTGATAAGAATGTGAGGGCAGTACCCTCACCGCACAGTTTATCGGCTCTCTTATCTAAGAATCCTCAGATAGTACCTGTCGGTAGTGAGAAGGTGGAGAATGCGGTAGGATTAAAGGCTAGCCATCTTGTCTATGATATAAATAGAGCATTAATCAAGTCTACTGATGATATAGTTTATAGCCGAACTCCAACCGTGATGACACCTACACAAAGGAGAGAAGCAGTACAATGCAAGTGCGGAAGAATAAGAGTATTTCCACCGGATTCAAATGTTTGTCTACATTGTGTAAGGAATAATTCATAACACACTAACGGAGTAGGTACAGATGGGGGAGATGATGCGAGAGGATATTAGTAGCATTCTGTCAGCCATGTATCATACCCACCATAATTACGACCTATCGTATTTACTCTCTCCCGCACATATCGCCGAAGGTAATTTTGTCCGAACAGTATTAGATTACTTTACCGACCCTGATGAGGACGAGGAAATAGATTCTGTTATTGCAGGTAGGATGAATCCCGAATACTTGCGGGGTATAATGATGGGTTTTGTAATAGCATTAGACACCGAGAAGTTTCATGGTGAACACATGGGTAGGCAAAGTCATGGTGAGATTCTTCACCTCTTCGATGCGGCTAACGCATTCTTGATAGAATCACTACAAAGATAATGTTTATAACCCTAACGAAACACAGTTTATGTTATGGTAACATGGGCTACTAAACACAGACCTACTACATTCGATGAGATGGTAGCAAACAATATTTTTTCTTCTTCTAGGCAACACCTTCTATTACATAGTAAGGCGGCAGGTGTAGGTAAAACCACTTACGCCCACGTTATCGCTAATCATTTCGGCTACCCCTTACATATATTCAATGCTTCATCTAAGAAAACTAGAGGCATAGCATTTGTTGAAGAAGAGTTATTGCCCTTGACACGTTCCGG
>Ga0209337_1004036_pt1 | contig 10234 bp, 1 predicted proteins | sample LinPmetageLP53_FD_184044 | JGI IMG/M metagenome (GOLD analysis project Ga0209337, IMG submission 184044) | Marine viral communities from the Pacific Ocean - LP-53 (SPAdes) (version 2) | ecosystem: Environmental > Aquatic > Marine > Oceanic | place: Pacific Ocean | collected 2010-02-08 | reverse complement strand
ATCCTAACAAAGTACCAACTCATGGTGAGATGAAAAGAAAAGTTGGAGAGATAATACCAAGAGATAACAAGGCTATAAGAGATTGGTTACATGGTAACCCTGCTGAGCAACACGATTTAGATGTTGAAGGTTATTTAATAGACCTTATGGAAAGTGACTTTAAAACGTACGATTCTCTAGGTATTGATTTAACAAAACCAGAATATGCTTATCTTGACAAAGATGGTAAAAATGGTGTTACAGCTGATGAAGTACCGCAAGAGTTTAAGGACGAATTGATTGACAATGTTATGAACGTAAAGGATCTCGAGATAACTCATGGTATATTAACAGATATATACGCCGCTAGAGGATTAAAGAATATAGTGGGTGGAGAAAATAAAGATTACAACAAGGATAAGAAAGAAAACAATATACTCGGTATGGGTGATTTCAATCCTAACGAGCAAGACGCTGCTAATAGATCTGAAACATTACAAAAATTAAAAGCATTAGATGATCCAGCAAACCTTAAACAATATGAGGGAATGACTGCAGAGGCTATAGCTAACAAAATAGGTATTGATCCTAAAGCTCAGATTTTAGATCCCGTAAGTGGAGAACGTGTGTCTGTGGCTAGTTACATAGCTAAAGCGGCTGATAAGAAAGCAAAGACTGGCAAATCCGTGGATGATTACGTAAACAGTTAAAATATAATAATATGAGTGAAGTAAAACTAAGAAAAATTGTTCAAGAAGCTATTGATGCCGGAGAAGAAGACTCTTTTATCAAGGAAATAGTTAAAGCTTATAGAGCTAAAAATCCTTCTACAGCCCAAGAAGACTTTCCAACAGATGAAGAAGTAAAGGAAGATCCATCACAGGAGGATGTCACTGTGGAAGGAAACGTTACGGCATCCAATGGGGAGGACGATTCTTCGGAATCACAAGAGACTGTTGAAGTTCAAGTTAGTCCTCATATAACTCACGATAAATTAACTAAAAGTAGTAACAATAAACTATACGATTTAACTTCTGACAAAGAAAAAGCTATGGTCAAAAACCTACAGGATCATTACGGGGAAGAGTTTGATTTTGCAGTTCAAGATGAGAGTGGTCCAGATGATATTGTTGTTGCAACAATTGGAGATCCCACTACAGCAACCAAAAGAAATGGAAGAAGGTTTGAGATTGACACAAAGCATAAGATGTATAAAAGCAACCCCGAAAGATACTTACAAAGGTTTCATGGTTGGGCGGAGAAAACAAGAAAAAACAATGAGGTAGAGGCTATAACAAATAAAGATGTCGATACCGTGACGAATCAATTAGTTAAAATTTCTGGCCAATCTCCAACGCGGAATAATGATGAGGAAATTAAAGCTCAGCAAAAAATTATAGATAATGCAGTTGGTCCCTCTCAAGCTAAAGCCGACGCAGAGGCTAAGCTAGAGGTGTTACATGATGAAAAGGATAAAAAAGAGTTTACCAATAATCCAAAAGAAAATATTGAATTAGCTGATAAATACAATAAAGAGCTAAAAGAAGTATTAGACAGTAAAAAAGAAAAGTTAAAGATTGATGGCGTTAAAGAAGGTTCTAAAGAGTGGGACGACGCGTTGACCAAAGCTAGGGAGTCGTACAACAAAACCGCAGCAAACAAATGGGGTAAAGGTGGGCTAGCTCAGATTGAGCGTTGGCAAGGTATTGCTGATAACGATGGTAATCTTAAGAATGCCGCGGCTGACAAACGTCGTTTTGGTAAGGGTCCAAACCTGGGTGTTGCGCTTTATGATGTTGTGACGGGGGAAAGTACGAAGCATGGTACTAAGACTAGAAATAACGAAAAAGAGATTAGAGCGGCAGCTATAGCAAACTTAAAAAAAGATACGCTTAAGGGTTATAGTAGAGTATTTGAGGGTGAAGAAGGGGAAAATACATTTGACTGGCTGGCGCCCGAAGACGAGTGGATGTTGTTAGATGGAATGACATTTGCACAAATAGAACAGTTAGCCGGAATGCGTTTGCATGGAGGTGACGAAAGTTTATATGGTTGGGACACAAAAGAAGCTACCAAATGGACTTCTAAGAAGAAGAAACAACAAGTTGATTCTCTTAGGTTCAAGTTATCAAAACAAGAAGCAAGAGATGCTACAAAAAAGCTTAGAGTTCTAGAAGATGATTTTCGGGTTGTAGCAAAGGAGAGAAATGATCTTGATGGAGTGAGGGTTGATTTAGATGCTAGGGCTGAAAAATGGAAAACAGGCGGGCTAGTAGGTTTAGAGAACTTATCTAAGGAAATAGATGAGTTTCCACAACCAACAACACAAGAAGAGCTTGAAGAATATCAAGGTTTAGTTAATCAATATAATACATTAAGAGAAGAAGGTTTAACACTGCAAAGTGACACGGATAATTACAACTCTTCTCTAATAGCTTTTAACGAAAATACAAAGGGGTTTAAAAAGCAACTCGAGGATGCGGAAGCAATAAAGAGTGAGGCTATTGGTAAGTATGGGTTTGAAGTTGTAGAAGGTGTATTTAAAGATAATAGTACAGATTTCAAAAGTATTAAGGACTATGAAAAATGGAGAAAAGAACACAAAATAACACATAGCTTTTTTGATAAAGATACTTGGGCTGTTTTAGGGGGAGGGATAGCTAATACGGCTGGTAAGTATTTCACAGGAACATCGTTATGGTTGCTAAATGGTCTTGACGCAGCAACTGGTTCTTTTGGTGGCGCTGGTGGTTCAGAATCATTTAATAGGCTTGATGCTCTGAACGATATGTACGCGACATACACTGATTATGATCATTTTGGTCGAGCTGAAGCGGGGGACTATGAGGGTGGAGAAGGTCCTACAGGTATTCTTAACAAAGGATCTACCGCTATAGCTGATGGGTTGCCGTTTATGCTTGCTATAGCAGCATCAGGTGGTAGAGAGGGTTTTAAACCTGGACTTTGGACAAGAACTCTAGGGAACAAAACTTTAAACCCAGAGTTTGCTAATAAAATAAGAATGGCACAAACCGCTTTTCACATTACAGCAATGGACAATACGCTTGAAGGAAAAGCAATGGGGCTTAGTAACAAGCAAGCATTTGTTTATGGTGGTGTGTTAGGTACTGTTACTGGTATGACTCAGATGATAATGCCAGATGCTCAATTTTTCAAAGGTGGGGTTGTTAACACGGTATTAAAAGAAGGTTTGGGCAAAACGTTGAAAGGATTTACAACAAAAGAAGGGTTGGCTTTTGCGGGAAAAAGATGGGCTGAAAATGTTCTTAAGGAAATAGCTGAGGAAGAAGCTGAAATGGTTTTAAGTGATGTAGCTAAAGCTAGTTTTGGTCTTGGGCACGCAGTAGAGTCGACAGAATTAAAAAACCACTTAAAATTAATACACGACACAGCTTGGTTGTCAGGTAGTATGGGTTTAGTTGGTGCTAAAGCGGATTTTGATGGTGTTAGAAACAACGTACATAATCAGTTGAAAGGAAATATTGTGGAGCACATGAAAACTATAGATTACATGTCTTCAGAAATGAGTAAAAAACTTCAAGAGGCTCAGGCAAACGGAGATACAGAGTCTGCGGCTGCTTATGATTTTGAATTGGGTAGATTAAAAGATGCCGCTGAATACGCTAATAATTTTAAAGCAGCTATGAACGTTGCCCCAGAGAATGTTACTGATGAAGATTTAACGTTGTTAACCGAGAAGATGAGGTTGGAAAATTTGAAGAAAAACCAAGATCCATCTTTTCACTCTAATATTGATCAAGAATTAGATAAAATAAAGGAGAAAATAGAAAAATCCACCGTACAACAAAAAGCTGCTGAAACAAACAAAAAAGTACTTAATCAAACAACTAATAATATAAAAAAATTAGCTAGCAATAATGGTAGTCAAGTAAAAGAGTTTGGTGGCGAGGGTAATAACAACGTAGAAACGGCAACACCTGGTGGTTGGTCAACCACTAAAAAATCAGCTAAAGAAGAGATAGGTGATTATATAAATCTAAAAGACGAAAACAATAAATATATTTTTGATGAGAGTACTAGGGATCAAGTATTAAATAATGATTTTTATGGAACTTACGTTAAAGATAAAAAAGGCAACAAGGTTTTACTAGTAAACAAAGACGCTTCACAGAACAGCGAAGGTGTCAATGTGGCTGCTCATGAGTTTTTACACCAAATGTTAGAAACTACTTTTGCAACTACAGATGCTAGTGGAAACGTTATTAGAGATCAAGATGGCAATGTAAAGGTTGATAAAAAGAAAGCTATAGGTATAGGTATGGAGCTTGGTAAGTGGGTTGCGGAATCTCAAGGGCAAGACTTCATGAATAGTGAAATGAAAAGAAGATTAGATCGTGCTTATGGTGGTGCCGATGTTAACGTCCAAATGCAAGAAGTGTTAACAACACTATCTGATGCCATGGTAAGTGGTGATATGGTTTTTGAAGAAACTGCTTTTGATAAACTAGGTGGGGTGATGAGAAGAACTTTCCAAAAAATGGGCATGAATATAAAGTTTAACACCGGTAAGGATGTGTTTAATTTTATAAAAGATTACAATAAAACCGTTTCACAAGGTAAGAAGCTTACAAAGGCACAACAAAAAGTAATGACACAAGGAGCTCAAGTTGGTGGAGCTGTTGCTGAGACTATAAGTAGCGAGCAGGTTGCGGAGATACAGCAATCTGAGGATTTAGAATATAAAAAGCAGTTATTGGTTGACAACGGTATTGATCCAGATTCTGAACAAGGAAGAACATTCCTTATGTCAAAACCTAGTAATGTTGGTGCTTTATTGGATAGATTTGACGGGAACAAAAGAAAAATGATAAGTGAATCTATATCTAAAACAAAAGATGGTAGAGATGTCATGGATCTTAAAAACAGAAAAGGAGAATACGCTGAAGACAACTTCTTTCAATCTGAATTTGGACAAGAGATAGCGCCAATAACTGAAACTATAGCTAAAAGATTGTTTGATCCAATACCAGTTAATTTAAGAAACGGGATAACACGAGCTAGATATCTAAATGAACTAACTGTAATAGCCTCTAGTATAGTAGGAAGAGAGTTTGATCCAGCTAAACAAGATATAGACAAGTTTATAAGTAATAGATTAAACTTAAGAGCTAATAAATTAGCTTCAGACTTAGGTATTGAATCAACGGTAGAAGAAGGTGGTTTAGGAGCTGCGGTAGGCCTTGAGGCGGTTGCTGAGTTAACCACTGAAGAATCTGGGCCAACAGTTATTGATAAGAATAAAGTTATATTATCTGACAGATTAGGGGTTAAAGGTAAGGTTGATAAAGCTATTAAAGCAAAGTTACCTGAACTTGATATTGAAACCTTAAACTTTAAAAATTTAAAAGATCAAACTCCAGATATTACAGGTGAAATGTTTGGGATAGCGCCTAAAAAATTAATTAGCTTAGCTAATATAACAAAAGGAGAGTTACAGTCAGCTCAAATGTTTATTAGTAAGAACGCAGACGCGTTAATATCAATGTTACCTGAGGGTGCAACTGCTGGTGGTACGGCTACTGGTGTTGCTAAAACTTTATTAAAACCTTTTTATAACAAAACCGATAGAGCTAAAATGGCTAAAACTGGTACTAAAGCTGGTTTAGCGGTTCAGGTTAAAAAATCTAATATTAGTAAAGCAGAGTTTTTAGAGGTGTTTGGTATAGTGGATGGTGTTCCAAACCGTACAGATAGAAATACATCGGCTAGAGTATTAGCTTTAGCTAATCAAACTGGTAAGATGATGACTAACCAAGCGGTAAGACAAGAGCTTTTAAAACAAGGTAAACCGTTACAATCGTTAAGTCATTTAGCTGACGGTAAGTCTGTGGTTATGTTTAGCCAAAAGGCAGGTCAAAAAAATATGCAAGTTATTGGTAACATGGATAGATCTTTAAGTCAAGACAATAAGGTGTTATTTTGGAATGATATTGGAGCTTTTGCTAACGAAAACATTTTAGATAGAAATTTAGAAAGTATTAAAATAGGATTAAGAAATGTTTACGGAAATATACCTGGAATTAATAATAATATTGATAAATTAGCGGCAGCTATTCACGGTACAGTTAACAACTTTAAAGATCCTATAGTAAAAAACCCAACAAAACTTGCTGAAAAGTTATTAGAAGCAAACAACAGGCAGTCGACTAAGGTAAAAGAATTTTTTAATAGCGATATAACGGCTGCAGATCTTTTTAGAGACCCACAAAGAGTTAAAAACTTAGTTGCTACAACAAGCCTTGTTTCTAATAAAATTTTTAACCCATTAAGTCAAGCAAAGGTTGAGAAAGTTCAAGAGATAGATAATAAAATAAAACAACTATCAGAAAATAAGTTTAGAAATAAAGATCTGTTAGATAAATTAAAGTCAGATAAAGAGGCTATACTTGAAAAAACTGCATTATCTATATCTAAAATAATATCGATGAAAGGTCACTTGGCCTCATCAAGTAAAAACCCTGAATCTTCTAGTTATTACTTAAATAGAAAACAACCATTCCCAGGTAACACGGAGTTTTTACAAGCAACGCTCGGGTCAATAGTTGATATTAACGGGCAAAAAATTGAGTATGGAGTAAAAATATCTTCAGATGGAAAAGTATTATTAGATAAAAATAGTATTAGGTATAATGGGATAACTGTAAAGCTACCAAGTATTACATCTGCACAAAGCAGTAAGAGCGCTTTAAGTGATGCTGACAATAGTGCAAAGCTCGATAAACGAAGTAAGAACGAAGATGCAACCCAAGAGTTACTAGATGAAATAACAGATTTTTACGTTGGACTGTATAATGATGGTGAGATTGACAATGGAGACTTACAAATGGTTTCAGCAGCACTGTTATCAAATATGGATTCTGTTCTAGCTAGAGCTGCTAAATTAAAATATGTGTCTGATAACGCTGGTAGCTTTAAAAATCCAGGTAAAGAGGTAAAATATGAGCACATGCAGCCTAGAGTTGCTGTTCTTTTAAATATGTTTGATGCTAAGATAAATGGAGATGGTATTTCTGATATTAAAGATTTTCTTAAAAACTACACTATACAAGTAATACCGAACACTATGGATAAGGTTATTACAGAGTCTAAGCTTGGAGAGTCCTTGTATTTGGGTCAAACGTTAGATATGCCGTCGTGGATAAGAACATATAACGAGACTACAAAAGAAAACGACAAAGGTAGATTAAGACCTTTGGTAGATGTTTATACTAAACAAACTTTAAAACCTTCTGAAGCTATTGTTAAGGGTTTAAGAATACTAAAACCAGGTATTAAGAAAAACCAGGTGTTTAGTAAAGCTGTTAATCTTTCTAGAACAGTTAATCCCGCTAAAGGTATTACGGTATTAGATTTTGACGATACATTGGCTACGAGTAATTCTGAGGTTATCTCTACAGCTCCAGATGGCACGGTAATAAAATTAACAGCAGAGCAGTTTGCGGCACAAGGCGCTGATTTATTAGAACAAGGTTATACACATGATTTTTCAGAGTTTAGTAAAGTTGTTGATGGTAAAGTTGCTTCGTTGTTTAATAAAGCGATGAAACTACAAGGTAAGTATGGTTCTGATAATATGTTTGTATTAACGGCTAGACCTTCTGATTCTGCTCCAGCTATATTTGAATTTTTAAAAGCTAATGGTTTAGATATACCGTTAAAGAATATTACTGGTCTAGCTAACTCGACGCCTGAGTCTAAGGCACTTTGGATTGCTGATAAAGTTGGTGAAGGTTATAATGACTTTTATTTTGCAGATGATGCGTTACAGAACGTACAAGCTGTTAAGAATATGTTAGATCAATTTGATGTTAAGTCTAAAGTTCAACAAGCCAAAGTGAATTTTTCTAAAAGTGCTAGCCAAACTTTCAACAATATATTAGAAGGAACAACAGGCATATTGTCTCAAAAACAGTTTTCCGACGCTCAAGCTAGATTAAAAGGTAGAAAAACAAAGTATAAATCTATTATACCAGCTTCAGCTCAAGATTTTCAAGGTTTGTTATACAATTTTTTAGGTAAAGGTAAGCAAGGAGAAACTGATATGGCTTTTTTCAAAAAAGCTTTAATAGATCCATTTGCTAGAGCTATTGATGAGTTAAATGGTTCGAAACAATCAGCCGCAAATGATTTTAAAAACTTAAATGAAAACTTCCCAGAAATCAAAAAAGTACTTAACAAAAATATAGAAGGTTTAGATTATACTAACGATCAAGCTATAAGAGTTTATCTTTGGAACAAGTCTGGTTTTGAGGTTCCCGGTTTATCAAAAAGAGATTTAGCAGCCTTAACTAGTGTTGTGCAGAATAATCCTGAAATGCAAGCTTATGCTGATGCTATAGGTTTAATTTCTAAAAAAGAAGATGGGTACTCAGAACCTAAAGACTATTGGTTGGCCGAAAATTTAGCCTCTGATTTACTAAGTGATGGGGCTATTGGTGACGCTAGAGCTGATTTCTTAGCTGAGTGGCAGCAAAACGTAGATCAAATATTTTCTAAAGAAAACCTAAACAAGATACAGGCGATATATGGCAATAACTTTAGAGAGGCTTTAGAAGATTCTATATATAGAATGAGGACTGGTAAAAACAGACCAACTGGTAGAGGAAGGTTAATGAACAACTACATGAATTGGGTTAACAACTCTGTTGGCTCTATTATGTTCTTCAATATGAGATCAGCTGTACTACAAACTATATCAGCTGCTAACTATATGAATTGGAGTTTTAACAATCCAGCTAAAGCAGCGGTAGCATTTGCAAACCAACCACAATATTGGAAAGATTTTTCAATGATATTTAACTCTCCATATTTAAAGCAAAGAAGATCTGGTAATCAAAGAGGTGTTAATGAATCTGAAATTTCAGAAGCAGTTGCTGGTAGTGATAATAAGGTTAAAACAGCTATTGCGTGGTTACTTAAAAAAGGTTTCTTACCAACACAAATTGCGGATAGTTTTGCTATTGCATCTGGTGGCGCTAGTTTTTATAGAAACAAGGTTAAATCTTTAATGAAAGAAGGTATGACGCAAGAGCAAGCTGAAAAACAAGCGTTTTTAGATTTTCAAGAAGTAACTGAGGTTTCGCAACAGTCAGCAAGACCTGATATGATATCGCAGCAGCAAGCATCACCGTTGGGTAGGTTGATATTATCTTTTCAAAACACTCCAATGCAGTATGCTAGGATAATCAACAAGTCAGCTAGAGATTTATTTAACGGTAGAGGTGATACTAAAACTCACATGTCAAAGATAGCTTATTATGGTGTTGCTCAAGGTATATTATTTGGAGCTTTACAGTCTGCGTTGTTTGCTGCTTTAGGTGACGATGAAGAAGAACAGTATGATAAAAAGAAAGAAAGGATAATAAATCAAATGATTGATTCTTTATTATCTGGTATCGGTTACGGCGGTAAAGCTATTAGTACTGCTAAAAACACTATAATGAAATATGCCGAGCAAAAAGACAAAGGTTGGAATGCTGACCATGCTTACACATTATTAACTTTACTTGGTTTTTCTCCACCTATTGGATCTAAATTACGTAAAGTTTATAGCTCAATACAAACTGAAAAATTTAACGAAGGTGTTAGTGAGAGAAGAGGTCTAACACTAGATAATCCATCGTGGAGTAAATGGGGTAACGTTATAGAAGGTGTTACAAATGTGCCCTTAGGTAGGTTGGCTCAAAAAATGTTGAATATAGATAACGCTCTTGACGCGAACAACAAGTGGTGGGAAAGAGCTGCTTTGCTTTTAGGTTGGAATACTTGGGATTTAGGTATTAGAGATAAAGACATTGAAGCTGTTAAAGAAGAAATAAAAGAAGAAAAGAAAGTAGAGAATAAGAAAAAACGAGATATAAAAAAAGAACAAAAGAAAAAGGAAAAAGAAGAAGAAAACAAAGCTGTTATTGAAGAAAACAAAAAGAAAAGTGAAAAAGATGGTATCTGTTCCGCTGTGAGTAAAGGTGGTAAAAGATGTAAAACTAAGGTTGTTGATGGTAAACTTTTCTGTACAGTACACGAATCTACTACTAAAAGATCTGATGGTGAACAAGTTCAGTGCAGAAAACGTAAAGCAGACGGTAAAAGATGTAAGATGAAAACAGCAAATAAAAGCGGGTATTGTTACTACCACGATTAAGTAAACAATTAAAAAAATAAGTGATAATAAAAGAATGGTAAGAAAACTAATAATACTGCTACTACTTGTATC
>Ga0209337_1004035_pt1 | contig 10237 bp, 10 predicted proteins | sample LinPmetageLP53_FD_184044 | JGI IMG/M metagenome (GOLD analysis project Ga0209337, IMG submission 184044) | Marine viral communities from the Pacific Ocean - LP-53 (SPAdes) (version 2) | ecosystem: Environmental > Aquatic > Marine > Oceanic | place: Pacific Ocean | collected 2010-02-08 | reverse complement strand
TTTCTTGAGTTTCTTGTATTTTATTGTTTAAAGCTCTTGCCTCTGCTGTTTGAGCATTTTGCTGAGCAATAGCTAAATCTTTTTGCATGTTTTGCAGAGATACTTGAGTGTCTCCTTGAGCGTTTTGTATCGTTTCTTGGACTTGAGCTTGATAATGAGTTGCGTTTTCTTGAAACTCGTTTTGAGCGTTTTGAGTATCTATTTGATAGTCTTGTAATTTTTGAGCTTCTTTTTGTAAAGCTATTTGAGCTAGCTCTATTTCTTCTGCAGTAAGTAAAGGATCTACGCCAATAGTGCTGATATTATAATTCACATCTGTACTTGCAGGTGTATAAGCAGGAGCAGAGCCAGGTATTGCAACTGTACCTTTGCTTGCGTCACTAACACTAGCAACAGTTGTTGCACTTCCCGTACTATCGTAAGTAACAGAAGCGAGTCCAGTGTAAGGACTGGTTGTAATGTCTGGCAATGTAGAGCTTGGGTTAAATGCCGAAATAGTCACACTAGCAGGTAAGGATTCTTTTATAACCCCAATTTGCCTTACTAACCATTTTTCAGACGATCTTAAAACAACAGCTTCATGAGCAGTTGAGGGTAAAGATGTAATATCAGTGTCAGACACTGCTACATCCACATAAGCAATAAACTTAACATTTAATTTATCTGTTCCATCTGGAACAGGAATTGCTTTAATTAGGTTTCCATCAAAGTAAAATACAGGAGTTCTCTTTGTTGCAAAATGAATACTGTTTGAATCGGAGACTGCTGCTTTTTTACCTAATCCAACTTCTTTAACGTCATAACCAGATCTATTAAGACTTAATATTTTTTTATCAGTAGAGTCATAGCCATTTGCGTCTTCAACATCTGCATTTGTTGCATATCTATTTAAAACAGGCAATGGAACCCTAGAAAGAACTTCTTTAGCTGAACTAGACAACATATCAGCTAAAACTGTATCATTGTCAGTTGATGAACAATAATTTTCTACTTTTTGCTTAAATGTACTCATATATTAATTCTGTGGAGGGACCACAAAGATCCCCCCACATTTCCATTTTCTTTAGATTAAGAAGTAATAAACTTCATTACTGCGTGAGTTTCAGGTAACTGAATTTCTAATCCAGCTTCAGTCATAACCTGATCTCTGCGTCCATCTTCATCATTACCTTGGATATTAGTAGTGATATGAGTGTCACGATTCTGACCATTACCAACTAACGGTCTATATGCAACATTCTTAGTATCTACTGCAATCGCATAATCTTCGTAAAGTCCACGAAGTAAAGGCTCTGCTACAAAATGAAGATTACCAAAGATAGTATTTACTTTAGTCACTTCATGACCAAAAGCACCTTTTACATTTTGAACATCCATTTTGTATTGAGAAGCACCAACAGTATTTCCAAGAAATGAACCAGTTCCTAACTTATTCAAAAAGCCAATAACTTTTCTTGATGCAAGAACTAACTTGTCTCCGCTGTTGCCAGACTCAGGAGCAAAGAAAGATTCCATATTATCAATAAAAGAATCGTATGTTGAAGTAGTATAGTCAAAAGTCATGTTTGTACCATATCTTTCTGTATATGGTAAAATTCCCCATGTCTTTCTTATAGGTCCAGTTGTTGCTGACTCATCAGACCCACCCACACCAAACAACATAGCGTGTTCAAGATCCATTTTATGCTCCATCAACTTCTCTTTCCAGATACGCTTAAACTCATCAGAGTATCCACGATAATGAGTAGCCATAGCAGTTCCAGAAAACAACTTCATTGCTGTTTTAAAGATCTGTGTATAACCTTCTCTATCATAAAGAGAGTCTTCCCAGCCGTCTGGTGCTTTACCACCTTCAGGATGAGCCGAACCAATTACTTGACCAAGTGAACCATCTGCTATTACAAACTCACTCGTATTTGGATGATCTGTAACATTTAAAGGGATATTGTTGAAAGCAATAACATCTGCGTCAAGCTGAGTATATCCATCAGTTGAACCACTAGCCGCTGTATGACTATCTACATTTGTAACTCTTAATGTAAGTGTACCAGCTACTATATCAGTGTCGGTTGCATCTGCAACTGGTTCAAAAGTTCCAGCTATCTGTATCATCTGTCCAACAGAGTCACCACTATCTAAGATATAGTTAGCAGGTTGTCCTACAGTTGTAGCACGACCATACTTATCATACATTGCCATGATTTTAATATTACTTAGACTAAGTGCTCCACCACTTGGTGCTGTTGCACCTACTGCACTTTCCATTTTAAAGTTTCTACGTTGCCATTGATGACGTTGTTCAAGAAACTTAAACACTGGATCGTCAGTCGGTTTCCTACCTACTTTATTTAAGTAGACGAAAAACGGGGATTGAGCAGGATTTAACTCAGCGATTCTTTCGCCAAAGTTATATATCCGCCTGTTGTCGTTTATTCCAACACCTTGAGGAGCTTGTCCTGTTTGTTGTGAATATTTACTTGATATTGCCATTTTAATTACCTTTGTTTTTAATTAGTTAATAATTATGTCCAAGGGTTACTATTCTTATCTGAGGCAATCATCTCACTCATTATGTTTTCTTCAATTGGTCTCTGGGAAGCATTGTCTCCACTACCTGCAGTAGCTACGCTACCTGGTTGTGAAAGTCTCTGTCTTTGAGCAATCATTTCTTGCATCTTCCTTTCGACTTGAGGTTCTACCAATGGTGGTCTTTGTTGATTTTGCACAGGTTGCTGGTTGTTAATACCCCTAACTCTGCCATGTAAATCAATTAAGTTTTCCATGCTAAAACTTTGTTCTTGAGCAGCCCACTGGACAAAATCATCAGCTTGCTGAGGATTGTATCCGTATTGTGTGCGGAGTTGGTTTTTTAAATTTCCAATTTCGCTATTACGTTGCTGTTGCTCTTGTGAACTTTGAATACTCGTTCTTAATGCTTCATTTTCCGACTGAGTGTACTCCAGCATATTATCTCTGTAGTTCTCTAGCTCTTCTCGATACTTGTAAGAATTGCTTTCTGGATCTTGAAGGGAGTCCATTGCGTCATACCCTTGTGGTTGGACTGGCTTAACAGGTCTTTCTACTTGTGTCGGCTGATTCTCAACTTCTCGCTGATTACCAATCGGTTCACCCCTCAATGATGCTTCTACTACGTCAAGAACTTGTTTATTGTTTTTAACGTATTTAGCAATAGGCATTACGTCTTTATATTGATTAGCCATTTGCCTGGCTTCTTCAACAGACCTTACTCCTAATGCGCTATAGAGATCATCCCGTTCATTTGCTCGTTTGTCCGCTTCTGATTGCCAATATGTATAGCTATCAGTGTTTTTGTTCTCTGTCTCTTGAGGAAAGTCAGCTTGTACTTCAGGGGTAACGTCTGAAGCGACATTTTCTTCAGCATAAGCATTATTACTTCCATCATTAAACAGTTCGTCAAAAACAGATTCAGTTTGTCCTTGAGATGTCTCTGCGCCTTCTACGAATGCGTCTTGAGGTTCACCTATTGGATTGTTTGATTCCATTATTGATTTCCTTGATTTAGCTGGTCAATAAATGACCCAGCGGTTTCATCAGGCTCGTTTTGTTGTCCTAATTCTTTATCAGCTTCTTTAAGTTTATCTTTTAATCGTTCTTCATAAAGCTGTCCAGCTTTTTCATTTCTATTTTGAACGCCTTTAATACTGGTTTTAAACTTTTCTACTTCAAGTCTTTTTAGAGCATGTAAAAGCTCTCTGTCTCTTGTTTGAAGGTCACCTTTTAAGTCTTTAATTGCTTGTTCTTGAGACTGCACCTGATTTTGCATTTGTTGCATTTGTCCATGTCTTGCTAAAACTCCGTCAACATCCACAACTTCTGTTTTCTTTAATAATTCAATTTGATCTATTAATCCAGACTTGTATAGCTCCATATAGTAATCAAACTGAGCAAACCTATTGCTTGGAAGAGTAGAGCCTGTCACTACTTTTATATCATAAGTCCCAACAGTAATATCATTTATTTTTGAAGTAACATTGCCAAAAGTGTCATAAGTAGTTTGATTCATTGCAACTTCTCTTTGAGTACCAGAAGGCTCAACAATTCTTACTATTTTTTCTTCGGTATAAAGCTGTTGAATTAAAGGAACAGTTCTCCTGGCTAATTCATTTAAGGTGTTTTCTAAATCATCTTGCCTAGATTTCATTCTTCTTTGACCATACTCGTCAATAGCAACAGTTCCCCTGTATGTCGATGGAGCGCCGTCATTACCGCCTTGCATAATCTCATAGATACCAAATCCGTACTCTAAGTCTCTTTTAGCTTCACCTTCATTTTTATAAAGTTCATTTGGAAGTGGAACAGGACCTGCAACAATAGGCTGACCTAACTCTGCGTCAAATTCAATAACTGCAGTTCCAGCTCTTCCCCATTCCATTTCAAGTTGTTTTTTATTTACAGATCCTCTAGGAATTAAAAGCTTTGTATTTGTAGACGTAGAAGCGTGAGCAATAATAAGAGAACGTATTTTGTTTATGTACTCCTGCAGAGGTCGATAAAGGCGAACATCACTTTCAGGATAAGGATTTCTGTTGTGAATATTTACCATAGGCACAATTGGGTAATCGGAGACAGGAAGTACACGAGTAAATAGAAGTTTACCACCCACGCTAACTACAAGCTTTACTCTATCACAAAGTATTTTATTTGCAAATATTAATTCTTCATCATAGAGTTTTTGTTTAATATTTAATTCCATAACAACAGTAGAGTTCGGTATGGAAGACCCAGGTAATTCTTCTCCCGCCTGTAAGACAGGTTGACCTGTTTGAGGGTCTTGCATCATATGATAAATACCACCAGTAATTTCATACTGCTGCATTAAACCTTCTACTTCGTCTTTGTCGGTAACAATATTATCACCCTCTGCTCCGCTCAAAGTAAAGTAAGGTTGCTCTAGGTATTCATCTAGCTCTTCTGCTGTTAACATGCATTCATGTTTACTTGTTTGATCGTAAACATGGAACATTTCTTCTTTAATTTTTGTATATCTCTCTATAAACTCTCTATATATCTGATCATCATTAGCTCTGTCAAAATCCTCCATAAGAACTTGATCTAATGAGTTTGTTAGTTTCCCATTTGGGTATCTGTCTGATTTTTTTTCATCGGAGCTTAGAATTGTTTCTTTAAAGCTTGGGTATACCTTCAAAGACTCGCTATCTGGAAGAACTTTAGATACAATAATGTGAGCAGCGTCTTTGAAAAATGGATCCCTTGAATTAGGATCCACATAAACGTCCAAAGGGTGTAAGCTTTTAATTTTAACTTCACCTTTACCCATATCGGCATGTGGATCTTGATAGACATATAGGTATCCTAAACCACCTACATAATAGTCATCTATACACTGCTTTAATTCACTATCTCCAGAAGATTTTTCCCAAACCCACTGAAATAAATCTGAAAAGACTTTTGCAACTGCTCTATCAGAGTCGTCTCTGCCTGTTGCTCTAAATTGAGGTCTTTTTGATGTGAGCATAGCTTTTGCTGTCTCAATCATAGGATGCATTCTATTTATAACAATTGGAGCTTGTCCACGAGCTTTTAAAGCTTCGGATTGCTCTTTCGTCCACTGCATTCCATTTCTAAACTCGTTTGATTCAACGAATTTGATTGCCCAGGGGTCTCTTTCTACGTCATATTTCTCTAAAAGCTCTTCAGATTCAAGGACGACTTCATTCCGACCTGCTGGATTGCTGCCTGAAACGTAACCTAAGTAACTAGGGACTCCCTGATTCATTTTAGTTTTTAAATCATTATTGTCGTATGCCATAAACCCTACCTAATCTTGAATAAAGATGGCAGGGCGTTGTTTGACAGTGGTCCCTGTTGTAAAACGGCGCTTAAAGTTCTTTGACTTCTTTTACGCCTAAACGTGTAGAAATATTACCTTTGTGAAAATTAATTGTTATTTCACCTGTAAATTTACAGGAGATTTTTTGAAATAAAAACTCCACTAGCTTTTTTATATTTTTATTATAGGATTGACCAGTCAACGAATGGATTTTTGATATTTTTACTTCTCTCAACTTCGTATTCCTCCTCTGGCGGTTTATAAGATCCTAAAAAAGCGTAATATAGTCCATCTAGTAAATCGTCATGCCTACCTCTTGGGTACATAAGTAGCTCATCTACCATAGGTGTCATGTTTTTCTTTATATATACTTTGTTTTGATAAAACCAAGGCTGCAAACTTTCTAATCTTGATGATTTGCTATTTCTAGGATTTATCTTTTTTCCAAAGCCAGGAATAAATCTTCTTCTTGTGATGTAATCCCTTAGCATTTCTTGATACGCAACAGACTCAATATGTGCCTTTGTGGGAGCGTATAAAGTATCATACTCTAAAATACTTCTAGCTAAGTCCATTGGCTTTACTCTTTTACGAAAATAAGGAAGTATATATCTATTATCTTCGCTATCTATCGCAACGGGCATAATAACAGAATAATCTGCGGTCTTTCTAATACTTGAAGCAGGATCAATACCCATAAATACATGTACGTTTTTAGTAATGGGTTCTTCAAAGACTTCGTCTCCTAACTGATTTATATGTATAAACCCAGATCTACCTTCACCTTTTTCAAAAGTACCATCCCAATACTGAATATTTTCTTCGTTAAAGAATTGATCCTCATCTCCAACGACTTCGCATTGATATTCTCTGTAGAAAACAGACAATCTCCCTATACTTTCTAATTCTTTCTTTTTCTGCAATAAACTTTCTATACTTACTTGTTCTTGCCATAATGCAGTATTATCGTCTAAAACAGCTTTATATCTTTTTGTTACATATCCTTCCATTACAGCAAGAGTCTCAACTAAGCAACTTTGATGCTGTGGAGTTCCGATAACAAGAAGTCTCCCAATATGTGGATCTAAACCAGGCTCAACACCCTGTAGTACCCAGCGAAGATTCCATTCCATTGCTTCGCTTGTTTTAGTATTGTTCTCGTCTTCAGGATCGTCAAGAATAAACAGCGTAGGTCTTTGGTTTCCAAATTTTAACCCACGAACCTGCTGACCTGTACCTTTACAGATAATTGCACTACCATCTTTGAGAACTATTCTATCTTTTGTCCACACCTTAGCCGAATGTTGTCCCCAATATCCAAAAATTGCTCTTAATGGCATAGAATACTCTAAAGTATCTTTTATTGTCTGGAGCTGGTCAATACTGTGACCTTGGGTTTTTGAAGATAGGACAATTACTTTATTTCCTGGATCACAAAGAAGATGATATAGGGGAAAAACTCCTGCGCCGATAGAGGATTTAGCATGACCTCTCGGAGCTATTATATTTAATTTTTTTATACTTTTGTCAAGAAAAAGGTTTACTATGTCTTGATGAAACTCAGGAGAAGCTTGGCTAAACATATTTGGAAGACAAACTCTTCCAAAAGCCAACATATCCTTAGAAAGTGAGGATATTATTTCCTTTCGTGTCTTTGATGACTTCTCTTGACTCGTTTGGGTGTTCGACAACGGTTATTTCCCCTTTATTACACCTAACCGTTCTATGTGGAAATTTAATACTCCAAGTATCATCTTTACCTTCTCTGAAGACAATATTTGCATCGCTATGATTTAATGAGAAAATCGTTACCACTTTCCCCCTCTTCTTTGAGTTGCTTGACATCTGATACCTCTTTTGATGGATCTAAAGCGTCCTGTATTGACTCTAAAGATACCCCTTCTAATTGCATCTCATCAACTCCTGATTGCTTCATTGATGCTTTCATTCCAAGAATATTTATAAAATTTTCTCCCGCACGGAGCATGTTACTTGGGTCGTTCTTATCTTTTGCAACATCAAAAGCTTCCTTTACCATATCAATCACTGTTCCTTCATCAATTCCTTTCTTTGTTAGTTCTTTTTTAATCTGTTCGTCTATCATTTTTTGTATCCATTCTTTTTTTAATAATGATTTAGCTTTAGCTGCAGGTATCTTCTCCGATTCGCCAAGAACTTTGCCTAGTTTGTAGTGATCTATCTTACCTTCAAGAGACATTGCGACATAAATCCTTACAAATCTCTTGTAAACGTCTTTTCCTTTTTTTGTCATCCAGGCTGGCTTAGACGAAACCATTGAATAAGACCCACTCATTTTGTGCGGAGTATATTCCAATTTTCCTTTTGAGGTTTTAGAAGTAAAAGCTTGTCCAAAAGCATAGACTAAGTTGTATCTAGATTTGTATTTGCGCCGATTTAGGCATTTTGCAACATAATTATCATCTGTTAAACCCCAATCACCTTTCAGTGCAATTCTCCAATCTGTAAAATCTATCTTTCTTGACTCCGCTTCCTCCTTGGTGAATATGTCGTAGACTTCTTCATAATACTCTCTTTTTGACCCCTTGTTGAGCGTCTGGCGTAGATGTTTGCGTACTATCTTATCCAACTCTCTACCTCTCCATTAATTTTTTTCTTTTTAGACAAGGACAATTGTCATGAAGTGCTTGTAACCATTTTTTATATTGATCGGGTGTTACTTTATTGTAATCTGATATTTCAGGATATATTTTCATGACTCGAAACCCTACAATACAATCTTCTTCAGGTTTTTGATCATCTACAGTATAAAGAACTACATAGCCTGGAACTTTACATGCTAAGGCGACCTTTAAAGTGAGCGTAAATGGTTTAGATTTTTGATTTACATCATTTGCGAGCTCCATTACAGCTAAAGGAGTCCAGCATCTATTACAAAACTCAACTGCATCTATGTCTAACATGGTAACATTGTCACCTAAATGTCTATGCCACTTAGAATAAGCCATATCTCGGCTATTATGTCGCTCCCACCTCATAATTCTATTTCAAAATAGTCTAGTGGTAGTTCTTTTTTCTCAGAAACGGAGTCAATTGCTTGAATAAAGGACTTATCGTCATTTTCTTTTAAGAAGTCCTTGACTTTGTCATTATTATTCTGCTTTTTTAAAGTAGTATATATACTAGTAGTATTACTAGTAGTCTTAACTAGTTGTCTTTTAGTAGTAAAATAAAGATATATACTCCGTAATAGACTAGTCATTATATACCCATGATATGCATAACGAAACTAAACAGCATATAACAGATAAATACCCCGATACCTAGATTTAAGGTAAATGTCAGGTTTTTAATCGTCTCATTTATATCTCTAACAAGACCAATTTTTAATAATTTATACAAGGATTGATTTTGCGATGACTCTGACATCTTTTAACTCCTCTTCGTTGTAATCTGGCATAATCTTTACAAAACTTGATGTCCTAATAAACAAACTACCCGTTTCTACAGACTCCCAAACCTCATAATCTTGAGGTAGTCCTTTGATTTCTGTTGTTACATCCAGCATATAAGATCCTGAATCAGGACAGACGGGATTTGAAGTGCTTCCTTTTACTATTTTTGTAGTTAAATCTAGAATTGACATCATGGGAAGGTATAAATAAAGACCTCCTTTCGCTGTAGGTAGCGTTTTATCTTTTGTGCTACAAACTATATATCTCACTCAATACGTCTAATAGCTCCTCTTTGTAAGAAATTCTGAAAAATTTAGTAAGAATGTATGAGGGTGAATTAAGGTAGACCTACCCCCAACAAATACGACATGGTCACTCTGATCATCGTTGAAAATCAAGCTCATAACGTTAACAGGTAGGCATCATAAAACTACCCCCAACAGTTATGGCAATACAAAGGAGACATCATAATGTCAGTTTCATTCACAAGTCCAGTAGTACCTAACACTAACCTTAATAACAACACTAACACAGGAGTTCACATGAACAATCCAAGTAACGTAGCACCAGTAGCACCAGTAGCACAACCAATCCAACAGCAGGTAGTACATCAGCCTGTAGAAGAGATTCAATTGAGTGTTGCTTACCACCGTAATCTAGTAGATCCTAATGGAAAGTACGAGAACACAGACACAGGCGAAGTACAACCTCTGTTTCTCAAGAACGAAGACGGATCATTCAAACAGGAAGAGATAGACACAGATCAAAAGGCACTACAACTAGGCGATAGCATTACAGTTATAGGCTTTGGTAGTATCGTAAATGTCAATCCAGCCTTAGCACTTACTAAGATACAGAATCTAAAGGATCAGATAGAGACACTTAGTAATGGTCAGCTTACATATGCACCAATATCAATAGCTGTACCCAATCCATACCTTGGCGGTGCTAGAGTCTATGTATCCAAGCC
>Ga0209337_1004029_pt1 | contig 10244 bp, 3 predicted proteins | sample LinPmetageLP53_FD_184044 | JGI IMG/M metagenome (GOLD analysis project Ga0209337, IMG submission 184044) | Marine viral communities from the Pacific Ocean - LP-53 (SPAdes) (version 2) | ecosystem: Environmental > Aquatic > Marine > Oceanic | place: Pacific Ocean | collected 2010-02-08 | reverse complement strand
AAAGCAGCTGCTAAACGAAACCAGAGAAGATACGCTGCCGATAGAAAAAAGGCTACAGCTGAAATAGCTAGTCTCGAAAAAAATAGACAAAAGGTAATTAATCCTTATGATAACTTTGCTAACTTAAGTTCTATGGCTAAAGATCTTAGCGGTAACTTAAGTAATCCATACGCTAGTTTAAGTGTTTCAACCGCTGCTGCTGAAATGCAAATTGAAGAGGCTGATATAGCTTTAGCAAACACACTTGATACATTAAGAGCTACAGGCGCTGGGGCTGGTGGTGCAACTGCGTTAGCACAAGCTGCGCTTAAAAGTAAAAAAGGCGTTGCTGCAAGTATTGAACAACAAGAGGCTAGAAATGAACAATTAAGAGCTGGTGGTCAAGAAAGATTAGAATCTGCACAAAATAGAGAAGGAGTAAGAGTCCAGACTGTAAACATACAGGAAGGTAGAAGAATGCAAAATGCTGATGCCGCAGGTAGAACTTTTAAATTTAATGCTCAAGAAAAAAGAGACACTAGTAAGATGACTTTTTTAAGACAAAGTTACAATACAGCTAAAAGAGGTGAATATGGATCTTCTATGCAAAAAGCTAATGCAATAGGTGATATAGCTAGTAGTATAGGTGGTATTGGTGATTCACTAGCTCCTGGTGCTGGACTAGCATTAGGTGATAAACTAGGTTTAGGAGGTTTGTCGGGAAAGTAAACTCCGGAAGCGGATTTGATAATACTTTTGGATCTACACCAACAAATGATATTGATATAAACTTTGGGTTAACAAACCCAACAAGTCCTGGCTATCAAAATAGATATATGAATATGTTTAAAAAAGAAGAAAACTAATGGGATTAAAAGAACAATTAATAAAAAACAAAGAAGACAACGAAGAGATTAAATTTTATATCTCTGAGTACCAGTCTTCACTCTCTTACAGACTAGGAGAGGACGATACACCATCTCAGGACGTTAACTGGAGCTATTTCTTTGCCCCATACATAGAGCTATATGCAGAATTGAAATTAAAACTAGAGAATGGATCTAGTGAAAATCCTGTTCAAGCAAGAAAAATGTCAGAAGATATAGCTAAAAGCGTTTCTACTATTCAAGAGAGTATGGAAAATATTGCCTCTAACACAGAGATATGGAATAACATGGTTCAAATATCTAGTATGATGGGTGGTTTAGATATGATGAGTACACCAGTTAGCAGGTTTGCAGCGTTAAGTATTTTAAATGATGATTTGAAAGGTAAAATAGATATTGAAGCTATAGATGGTGATATAAATAATTTAGCTTGGGTTATATATAATGAAAACGGTATATTTATTGAAAGACTATTGTTAAATAAAATAAACACATTGTCTGAAACTCAAGACATGTTTATTACAATACCTGATACATCTAAAGAAAATCAAGAGTTTAAACAAACTAATCCTGAAATATTTGAACAGAAGCCTACAAAAAATCCTTCTGATCCTGGCGTGTTAACAGGTGGTGTTACAGAAACATATAGAGTTAAAGATAAAAATGGTCAAGTAAAACTTACTGCAAAAGATTTATCTGGTAATATGGTACAAGATTTTTATGAAATAGACAGAGAAACCATAGGTAAAAGTTTAGCATTTACTTTAACTATGGACAAAATATCAGCTGGTTTAATTGGTGCATACCAAAGTTCAGATCAAGTAATAGCTTTTAACAATAACGTTTTAGCCGAGGTAACTGATTTTTATTTAAGACCGGGTATTGCGTTAAAAGATAACCAAAAAGAAAAGTTTCAAAAAGATTATCAAAAATGGTATTTAGAAAAAGAAATAGGTAAAGAGTTTCCAACTGGAGAACCTAGATTAAAAGAACAACCAAAAAAAGACGGAGAACAGGTTGAACAAGTAGATGAATTTGCTGAATTTGTAGAAAATTAAAATATAATTTTATGCCAAGATACACGTTTAATGGTAAGACATACAATATTCCTGATGAAAAGGTTGATAGTTTTTTAACTAAAAATCTTAACGCAGAGCCACTAAACATAAACAGTTTTTCTGATGTTGAAACAACTGAGCAAACTGAAAAAAAGCAAGAACAAGATTTTGTTAATCAGCAAGCTGTACAAACTGATAATCCTGATGATATGGTTTTTGGCGACTTACCAGAGCAATATGGTTTGTCTGATGTAGAGCAAGGTGCGTTTGGTCAGCAGGCTAATTATTTTGTACCAACAAAACCTAGTTTACCAGAAATAAAATTAGAAGAGTATGTTTCTAAAGCAGAGCTAGATCCAGAAGCGTTTGAAAGAAAAATGTTTGGTGAAGATTATGATAATTGGAAAGTGTTTCAAAAATTTTCATCAGAAGGCAATTTAACATCTAGTCAAATTAAAGAGGTTAACAACAGTGTTAATGAAATATTTAAATTAAACGAGGATGGTAGTGTCAAGGATGTTGATTTAAATCCAGATGGTTTAATCACGCAAGAAGAGTTTGACAAGGGTATTAAGTCAACTGTAGACGCTGTTAGCGGTGTTTCTTTAGGTGGTGGTTTATTTAAAGATTTAAAAGCCACTGCTGCTTCTTTTATTATTGAAAAATATGAGCGATATTTAGGTGATGGTAAGGTAGGAGAAAAAGAACTTTTAAATGAAAAAGCTCAAACACAAATAACTTCTCAATTAGAATATGTAAAAAAAGCAGCAGAAAAATTAAAGTTATCTGATCCTAAAAAAGAATTTTCAGAGCAAGAGATATTAATGGAAGCTCGTAAACTTTACACGGATGATTTAACCGTAAAAAAATATAAAAAAAATGTTGTTGATAACATTATAAAAGCTAAAAACTCAGATGGTAAATATGGTTTAGGTATGCCAGAAGAACAAGAAGAGTTAAGTGAAATGTATGATATGCTTAACAGCAAAATGGAAAAAGCGTCTGCTGAATTAACGGTTACAAGTAAGAATGCTGCTAATAGTATAGAATTAATAGATAAAAAATTTAAAAAATTATTAGAAAAAACACCAGTCACTACAGAAGAATATTTACAAACAAAAGTTGATTTAGAAAAATTAGCAAAAGAAAGAAACAAGCAATTTGCTGTTTTAGAGCAAAATGAATTAGAAAATAAGTTTGTTGTAAAAAATGTAGAAGAAGTAGCAGAGTATGGTAATTTAATAGGTAGAAACTATAATGGTATTACACAACTAGCAGGTATACTTGGAGCAAGTAGTCTTGATTTAGGTATTAATATAGCAAAATTTACTGATAAATTTAGTACTAAAAATATAGCTAAAAACATACTTTTACCGGTTATGCAATCGGCGTTACCAGAAAAAATGGGTCCAGCTAGTATAGCTTTTAATGCTTTAGCAAAAGTTAGTCCTGAATTTGATAGAATATGGAATGATGAAGATAAGTTTGATGAATTATATGGTTATAGTGATTATCTAAGATCTGCCGTAGCTGAACCTATATCATATGACGAAATTAAAGGTGCTAAGGACTGGGGTAATTGGGCTTTACAGTTTACAGCAGCTCAAGCTCCACAAATTGGTTTAATGGTTCTTGCGCCGCAAGCTGCATTACCTTTGTTAGGTGCTGCTTCAGGTGGTGGTAAGTTTAGATCTATGGAACTTGAGATGAAAGATGGTGCTGTTTATTCACCTTGGCAAATGTATGGATCTGCTTTGATGACTGCTGGCGGTGAAGTATTATCTGAAAAATTAACTTTAGGTCAATTAAAAAGACTAAAAATAAAAAATATACCAGTAAATAAAGTTAAAACTAGTTTTGTAGATGGGTTAAAGAAAAATGTCTTTAATTTTAATAAAGCTAAAGCACTTGCCTTTGATGTTAACCAAGAAGGTTTAGGTGAAATGTTTGCTGGATTCTCTGAAAACTTAGCAGACAAATATGTTCTTGGTAAAGATGTAAATCTTTTTGACGGTTTAGAAGAAATGTATGTTGGTGGTGTTTTTATGAGTGGAGTATTATTTAGAGCTCCTTCTATAGGCAACAAGATGCTAGCGCCTTTTAAAACTAATAATTTAAATGCTAGTTTTGATGCTAATGCTGCTAGTATTATAAACTTATCTGATCAATTAAAAAATACCAATATTAACTCAAGGACTAAAAGTATAATAGAAAATAAAATAGACGACTTAGTTGTTGCTAATTCTGAAATTAGAGTTGACCAAGCGATGTCTACAGATTATTTAGCTCCAGAACAAAAATCAGAATTAATTAATATTCATAAAAAAGAATTTGAAAATAAACAATCTATTGAAGTAATTAGAGCTGATGGTGCTTTAGATGGGGCTGCAAAAAGCGAAATAATAAACGGTCTTGAAGCTGAAAACGGTAAGTTATCTAAAGAAAGAGATGCTATAATGGAACCAGCAATTGAAGCTCATTATCAAGCTACAACAGATTCTGTTAAGGACATGGCTAAAGATATAGATGGTGTTAGTGTTACTGAGGTAGAAGATGTGAGTAAAGAAAACATAGAGAGACAAAAAAGAAATAATCAAAAAATGTCTCTAGCAGAAAGTTCAGATGCTGTGGAATTAGAAAGTATGTTAGATCCTGATCTACCTGGTTCATTTAATCCTGAAACTGGAGAAATAATAATAAATAAAGCTGCTGCACTTAAAAATAAACAAGTCAACGTAGCTGCTCATGAACTTTTACACGGTATAATGGGTCAAACATTTAAAGGTAACCCTAGTGCTCAAAAAGCTTTTGGTAAAAGTGTTTTATCAGAACTTGGTAAGATAGAAGGTATAGATGGAACTAATTTTGCAAAAAGAGTAGATCAATATCAGAGAGCTGTCGATAGCGGTGTGGTAAGTCAGGCAGATGCTTATGAAGAAGCAATGAATTTACTAGGTGATGCTATAGCTACAAAAGATGTAAAATTACCTGAAACATTTTTAGGTAAAATTGGTAAACTAATTACAGATGCGGCTGGCAAACTTGGCTGGAACACTAGCTTTAACAAAGGTAGTGATGTTATTAGTTTTGTTAAGAACTTTCAAAAAGATGTTAGCAAAGGCGAACTAAGTGCTAAAACTTTACAAGTTGCTAAGGAAGGTGCAAAAGGTAAATTAACTCAACCAGCAACTAAAACAACAAAACCAAAAACTAAAGCAAGTTTACCAACTGTTAAAGGAGTTGATGCAACTCAAGTTAAAGATATGGTTGGCAAAGTGGCTAATAGAGCTGTTGCTAAATATTATAGAGGTATACCTAAAAATATAAGAGACAAAGCTGGGCTTGATAGAGCAACATATTTAGATAGTGCTAAAACTGAATTAGCACAGATTGCGCAAAAATACGATCCAACTAAAAAAGATAAAGACGGTAATCAAGTTTCTTTTGACAGATACATGGCTAACACTGGTATGCAAAGATTAAATGCTTTAGCTACAAAGCTTGGTGTTGAATCTTCTGAACAAGGTGTTACACAAAGTTTAGACAGCCCTGAAGCTCAACAAGTAGCTGATACTTCGTCTGAAGTAGATACTTCACCTGATACTAAACCTATAATCGATGTAATGAATTTTGCTAGAAAAGCAGATCCTTCTATTGATGTAGCACAATTTGAAAAAGACTTCACTGATGGTGTTAATAAATTAGCGCAAGACAAAGGTATTGATATAACTAGTCCTGATTTAACTTCAAAACAACTACAAGCTATCACACCTTATGATGTTTTAGCTAAAGCAATAGGTATACCAGCTAATAAGCTGTCAAACCCTAAAGATAATTTATCTAAATCAGAATCTTTAAAAGCTCAAAGAATATTACTAGCTGCTAAACCTTTTATTAAAAATGTAGTTTTAGGTCAAGCTAATAAACAAGTTCAAACTGTTGAATCGAAAAAGAAAGGTGGTAAACCTGTAAAGGTTGGTGGTGAAAGTTTAGGTTTAGGTAGAAATATATTAAATACATTTTTTAATCCGCCTAAAAGGATTGGTAATAATTTAGTTAGAACACCTAAAAAATTTGATAATAAAGTTTATGATGCTTCTATAGGCACACAGAATGGTAAGGTTGATCCTAATTATGTTCCTAGAGCTTCTGAGTCACAAACTATAAAAGGATTGTTAAAAGGCGTTGCAGAACAAATGGCTAACAGAGGTGCTAGAAATATACTTGAAACAAAACCTCAAATAAGTAGAACCGTTTTAGCAAAAGCTAATCTTGAAAGAGGTAAATCTAAATTAATGTTTAGTTTAGGCAATGAAAATACTACAATAGGCCAAGCGGAGAGACTTATAACAAATAAAGATACAAGATTTAATTATACTAGTAATATTGGTGAATTTATAGATACCGTGGTTGCTACTAATAAAGTTGCTGAGGCTTTTGAAAAAGTATATGGTCAATATAATATTCCAGTTAAAGCAAAAGATGCGCTTATACAAGCCTGGAAAAACATAAATATTCAAGCAAGACTCAAAGAGGTTGAAATGGATCTAGGTAATCCATTAAAAATAAATCAACAAAAATACCTATATGAATCTTTTGCTGAATCACAAAGTCAAGTAATTAGAGATGTTTTAGGCATATCAAAAGATGGTTTAAATTACTCTGATATTAACCAAATGGAAGGTATGAATAATACTTTGATGGAAGTAGTTAATTCTTATAGAGAAAATGGAAAAAGTGAAGTAGAAATATATAAAATAATGTATACTATGGCTTCTACTTTTACTGGTTCTTCAAAAATAGGTAATGGAACTTTAGCTTGGAATAAACAAAAAAATGGAGATTGGAAATTAATAAAAAATAAAAAAGCAAAAGGTGATCAAAGATATGATCTATATACTAATGCTGGGGAAATGATGAAGGTTTTGGGTTTAAAAAAACCTAAAGGCTTTAAACCAGAAACAAAAGTTGGACAAACTAAAGATCAATATATAAATGATTTAAGGAAAAACGACAGTAATTTATCTGATAAAACATTAAATAAATCAGCTAATTACGCTAAAAAAAATAAAGATGCTTTTTTTGATTTATTAGATTGGTACAAAAGTTTACCAACAAAACAAAAAGCCATGTATAAAAATGGCATGGGTATGATTTTAGCTAGTTCTTATAGAGGAACTAAAACTTTAATAAGAGAAAGTGCGCCAGTAAATAGTATAGCTGAAACAGACTTTAGTGAGGCATATGGGCAATATAGATATGAACATAACCCTCCAGCTAGTGTTATGGCAATTCGTTCTGCAGAGTACTTAACTGATAATAAAACTAAAAAACAGTTACAAGCTGAATTTGATAATTTTGGTGTTACTATTATTCCTCTTAGCATGGATGCTGTTTTAGATGAAAACTATCAATCAACAATACCTTTAGGTAATTATGGAAGATTTGGTAGATATTATAATCCTAAAAACTTTGGTAAGTTTCCATTTGTTACCAAATTATATTATAAAAAAAGTGATCCTTTGGGAACTAATTCTTTTATTAATTCAGCTGATACAGCTAATGCATCCCAAGGAACAAAAGGTGAATGGGATACGAGAACTTATGGTGATTTAGCGCCAGCTGCTTTTGCAATAAGAGAAGCTGAACAAAAGATAGATAATACAATAAAAAAAGGTGAAGATGCTTACGCTAAAGATCCTAACTTAAAACCTTCGTTGCCAGATCCTACTCAATTAGATACCGATATAAATAACATGATTCAGGATACTAAAGGCATAGATGCTAGAAAAAGATTTTCTGATATTGTGGCTAAAAGAAGAGGTGCAGGTGTAAAAAGCTTTAGATTAATAGCTGCAGGCGCTCAAGATTTCAACGGTTTAATGTATGATCTTTACGGTAAAGGTAAAAAAGGAGAACAACAACAAAAGTGGGTAAAAGATAATTTAGTAAAACCGTATCAAAAAGGTATAGCAGAAATAGATCAATATAGAATGGCATTAAAAAATGACTATTCTTCATTACTTAAAAATTTTCCAAAAGTCTCTAAAAAGCTTGGTAAAACAATCGCTGGAACAGACTTTACATTTGATCAAGCTTTAAGGGTAAATCTATGGACACAGGGTGGTTTTGAAATACCTGGTTTATCTAAACGTGATATTAAAAAACTAAATGACGTTGTAAACAAAGATCCTGAACTTAAGTTATTTACTCAAGCAGCTTTAGCTATAAGTAAGCAAGATACTTGGGTTGAGCCAAGTCCTCATTGGGATGTGGAAAGTTTAATATCAGATTTAAACAATCTAACTGAAAAAATTGGTAGAAAACAATTTTTAGCAGGTTTTATAGAAAACGCAGATGTTGTTTTTTCTAAAGAAAACTTAAATAAAATGGAAGTTGCTTTAGGAACTAACTGGAGAGAAGCAATGGAAGATTCATTGTATCGTATGAAAAACGGTACCAACAGACCTTCTGGCAGTAATAGATTAACTAATCAGTTTAATAACTGGGTCAATAACTCTATTGGTGCTATCATGTTTTTTAACAGAAAATCGGCTTTACTACAAACTATCTCAAATGTCAACTTTTTAAACTGGTCTGATAATAATCCTTTTAAAGCAGCTTTAGCTTTTGGTAACCAACCACAATATTGGTCTGATTTTTCTACTTTGTGGAATTCAGCTAAGTTAAAACAAAGAAGATCAGGTCTTAGGAAAGATGTTAACGAAGCTGAAATTGCAAATGCAGCTAAAGGTTCTAAGAATAAAGCACAAGCAGTGTTAAGTTATTTACTTAAGATAGGTTTTACACCTACTCAACTTGCAGATAGTTTTGCTATTGCTTCTGGTGGTGCTACATTTTATAGAAACAGACTCAACACATATAAGAAGCAAGGTATGTCAGAGGCTGACGCACAGAAAAAAGCTTTTGAAGACTTTTCTGAAACATCAGACGTATCACAGCAATCAGCTGATCCAATGTTAATATCTCAGCAGCAAGCTAGTACATTAGGTAGATTATTATTAGCGTTTCAAAACACACCTGCTCAGGTTACTAGAATATTTAACAAAGCATCTAGAGATTTTATAAATGGCAGAGGTGATCAAAAAACTAATGTATCTAAAATGATATATTATGGTGCTATTCAAGGTATGATATTTGCTACATTACAAAATGCATTATTTGCTACAATACCTGGTTTTGATGATGAAGAAGATGAGGAAAAGAAAGCAAAAAATTTAGACAAAAAACAAGAAAGAATACTGAACAGTATGGTAGACACTATGCTTAGAGGTTCTGGAGTATATGGAGCTATAGTTGCTACACTTAAAAATACTATAATGACTTACTTTAAAGAAGAAGGTAAAAGTGCTTTTGGTAAAGACCACAGAAACACATTGCTTGAAGCTTTAAATTTAAGTCCACCTGTAGGTTCTAAACTTAGAAAAATAAATAATGCTATAAAGGCTAAAGATTACAATGAAGAGGTAATTAAAGAACAAGGCTGGGATATTACTTTAAAAGGTAAAGTAAATTTAAGTCCTTCGTATCAAGTTATAGCTTCTCTTGCTGAAGCACTAACAAACTTACCACTTGAAAGAGCTATAGTTGAAATAGATGCTATTGTAGAAACATTAGATGCTAGAAACACAACTTTCCAAAGAATTGCATTAGCTTTAGGTTATAGAACATGGGATGTTGGTACTAAAAATGAAGAAAGAGATCTTGTCAAGATAGAAGCTAAAGAAAGAAAAGAAATTGCTAGAAAACAAAAGGTTATAGATGATAGAGCAGAAAGAGAAAGAATTAAAGAAGCTAAAAGATTTGAGGGTAAAACTGAAGATGAAGTTAAAATGATTAAAAGAAAAGATGTTGTTTTTGATCAAACAAGATCTGAGCAGATAACAGCTTTATTAGATCTAGGCTTAACTAAAAAAGAAATTAAAGCTTTAAAATACGAAGACGACAGAGTAAATAAAATAATTGAACTTCAAGATAAATAACTATGGCATTTTACATGAATTCACCATTTCTTAATGGTAAAGATCCTAAAACAAAGAAAAAATCTACATTTGGCGGAACACCTGATTCTACTAGAGAAGAGCAGATAAGAGAAGAAGCAACTGATCAGTTATATAATGAAGGTAAAATAACTGAAAGCAATAATGCAGGTAATAGAAAAATAAATAAAAGAGAAAAAAAGCTTTATAGAAAGATCGATAAAGAATTAAATAAAAGAAGAAGAGTAGCTAGAAAAAAGAAACGTAAATTAAATAAATAATATGGCTTTTAAAATACACCAAATGTATCACAAAAATGG